>ENA-OXVS01000109-OXVS01000109.1-human-gut-metagenome-genome-assembly--contig:-NODE-109-length-18339-cov-8.506837_pt1 | contig 18339 bp, 15 predicted proteins | sample MGYA00249567_ERZ652677 | MGnify/ENA primary metagenome ERZ652677 (study PRJEB26925, sample SAMN05826734) | human gut metagenome | biome: ENVO:2100002; feature: ENVO:00000062; material: ENVO:00002003... | reverse complement strand
AGTTGGATGAGCCATCAGCGCTGCGCTGGATGGCTGGGAGGAAAGGCTGAGTTTCTTGTGGAAGCCATCGTCGCTGTGTTGGATGGCTGATTGGTGTGTGAAGGTTTTGTGAAAGGGGTTTGACAGGTGGAGGTTTTTATGGTAGGATACACACTTGCGTAACAAATTTAATAAAAATGTAACAAAATGGCGAATAAGGAGCGTGGCGAAGTGGATTGTGAATGTCTGCCTGAATGGGTGGGTGCTGCTGCGTGGTTTTCTGAGAGGAGTTTTATTGTTTATGTTTTATAAGAAATTTGCTGCTGTTGTTCTGAGTGCTGTTCTTGTGGGTGTGGTTCCTTCTGTTGTTTTTGCGGATGTGGATGGTGTCAGTGCTGTGTCTGATGGAGATGTGGAGGAGCTTTCTATTGAGGATGATTTTTCGGATGGTGCGGATTCTATTTCTGCTTTTGCCAGTGCTCTGGCGGATAAGACGGTTTCTGAGGTTCAGGGGTATCAGGAGGCGAAGGCTGAGGCTGAGGTGATCGCGCAGGAGAGGCTTGAGGCTGAAGCGGCTGCTGAGGCTGCGCGTCTGGAGAAACGGCGGGGGATTGTGGATTTTGCGCTGCAGTTTGTGGGGAATCCTTATGTTTATGGTGGTACGAGTCTGACTAACGGGGCGGATTGTTCGGGGTTTGTGATGTCTGTGTTTGCGGAGTTTGGGTATGAGCTTCCTCGTGTTGCTGCAGCTCAGTGTTCGGCTTCTGAGAAGAAGAGTGTTGCGGATATTGAGGCTGGTGATCTGGTTTTTTATGGTGAGGGTTGTATTGATCATGTGGCTCTTTATATTGGTGATGGCAAGATCGTTCACGCCAGTACAGCGGCTACAGGGATCAAGGTTTCTGACTATGATTACCGGGCTCCGGCTGCGGTTGGTTCGTTTGTGGAGTAGGATAAAGATACGGTTGATTTATAGATGTGAAATATAAACTGTCTGCGGAGATTTTTTTGGCCGGGTAGGCTGAAAAATAGCTGCAGGCAGTTTTTTTGCAGAAAAATAGTGTATAATTTAACCGAATCAAGTAAGTCTCCTGTGGGTTGCGAAAAGCAATAAGCAGTGGGTGGGGACTTAGATAAAATTCAGAAAGGTTGTGGGGTTATGAATACGAAGGAAATCAGCGGCAGGCGGCAGATGGAGTTTCTGGCTGGGTTTGATTTTGTCAGAGAAGCGGGTACTGCGGGGGAAGTGAAGGCGGCGAAGATGATCCGGGATACTTTGGACAGCTTCGGAGTGAAGAATCGGATGGAGGAGTTTGATTTTTGGGGTTTTCGGATCAACAGAGCGGTGCTTAAGGTTGTGGAGCCTTATCAGAAGGAGTATGTGGTGACCGGGTATGGAAGATGTGGAAATACTGGGGCAGAAGGTCTGAAAGCGGATTTTTTGTATGTGGAGAATGGGGATGCTGTCAGTCTTTCCCGGGCGAAGGGTAAGATCGTTATGGTGAATGGCCGGGTGAGTGGTGATGTGTATCAGAGACTGGTGAGCGCCGGAGCTGTTGGTTTTATCAGTGTGGAGGGTTCTCCGCTGGATGAAGGAGTGGACAGGGTTCCCTGTCAGCGCAGCCTGCCGATGATCTTTTCGGGGGATGCAGCAGAAGAGACAGAAGGATTGTCGGAGTCTGCAGAGGATATTCACGAGATGCAGGAAAAATATAGTGGCAGGATTCCGGGGGCGAATCTTCATTATAAGGATGCAGTGGAGTTGGTGACGGAAGGTGCGTCTGAGGTGTGCCTGGTTGTGGAACAGGATGTGACGGCGTGCAGATCCCGTAATGTAGTGGCGAGGATCGAAGGCACGGATAAGAAAGATGAGATCTTGACGATTACGGCGCATTATGATTCGGTGCCGGAGGGACCGGGGGCCTATGATAATATGGCTGGGGCAGCGATCATCATGGAGCTTTGCAGATATTTTCAGCAGTATAGACCGCGCAGGACTATGGAATTTGTGTGGTTTGGTGCTGAGGAGAAGGGCTTGCTGGGCAGCCGGGATTATATCAGAGTTCATGAGAGTGAGCTTGGAGCGCATCGTTTTAATATGAATGTAGATCTGGCCGGGCAGCTGATCGGAGGAAATGTTCTGGGAGTGACGGGAGAGGCTTCTGTTTGTGATAAGCTTCTTGAGATCGCTGACGGAGCAGGGATCGGAGCGTCTGTGAAGAATCAGATCTGGGGAAGTGATTCCAATTCTTTTGCATGGAAGGGAATTCCGGCCATGACTCTGAACCGGGATGGTTTTGGCATGCATACCCGTTATGATACGATTGATCTGCTGTCTGCCTGGTCGCTGGAGAGAAGTGCGATCCTTCTGGGATGTATTGCGGATGCGCTTGGGAATGCGGAGGTTTTCCCGTTTGAGAGAAAGATGCCGGAGAAATTTATCGGAGAGCTGGATGAATATATGTGCAGATAGTAAAAATCTGATTTTATCTGCTCATAACTGGATATTTGTTATGGAACTGTGGGGACTTGTCTGTTTCGGGAAGAGTACAGACAAGTCCTCATAAGTTATTCAATATTTTCAATGGTTATTGATCTTTATAATTCCGCAAGGGAACATGTGGCTTTGGGTCAGGGGGTATTTGCAGCTTTGTAAGGGATTCCCGGAACAGGGGGCAATCGGAGGTTCGCAATTGAATCAGCGGAATTACTTGATTTGATCAAAATACGATAAAACAATAAAAAATAATACAAAATAATTGACAGTAAGATATTGAACTGTTATACTGAAATCACAGGCTTTCCAGGGATCAATGCGCCGGATATTGTTTTGCGGAGTATTGATTTCTGGAACTTTTATCACAGAAAAATCAGGAATGAGGAGATAGGACCATGTTTACAGAAGAACGACAGAATGCAATAGAGAAATGTCTCCGCGAAAAAGGAAAAGTCAGGGTCAAAGAATTAAGCGAGATGTTTCAGGTTACGGAGGATTGTATCCGCAAGGATCTCAAGATCCTTGAAAATGCAGGCAGATTAAAGAGGACTTACGGCGGAGCAATCCTGTCACAGGAGTATCCTCTGGAGAGAAACGTAGTAGACAGGCGTATGTACAATCTTGATAAGAAGAAAGTGATCGCTGCGAAAGCCTTCAAGCTGATCAAAAATAACGAAACGATCTTTCTGGATGTTTCCACTACAAATATAGAGTTGGCAAGGCTTATCGCTTCGTCGGGTATGCATGTTGTGGTTGTCAGCAATATGATCGATATCCTGCAGATCCTTGCTGCGAATCCGTCCATCACGGCCATAGGCACAGGGGGAACTATGTACCGTTCGGTGAATGGATTTATGGGAGCTGCGGCCATTGAGGTGATCAAGCAGTACAGCTTTGACCGGGCATTTTTGGGAAGCTGTGGCGTGGATATGACAGATTTTGCAGTTACTACATCCGGAGTGGAGGATGGATTGACCAAGAAGGCGGCAGTGCAGAGCAGCAGACATAAATATGTGGTTATGGAGAGAGAGAAGTTTTATTTTAACGAATCTTATAAATATACACATTTTGATGATATCAGCGGGATCATTACCGATGAATTTCCGGATGATACCATTGTGAACATACTGAGGAATACCGGAGTGAAATTACTCTGAGCAGACAGTAACAAAGGGGGATTTTTACATGAAAGACTATATTCTGGAAACCTGTGTGGATTCTGTGGAATCCGCCATGGCAGCAGCCGAGGGTGGTGCGGACAGATTGGAGCTTTGCAGCAATCTGATCATCGGGGGAACAACTCCCGGCCCATGGCTTTTTGAGGAAATAAGGAAGCGTTCAGATATCAGGATCCATGCGCTGATCCGTCCGCGGTTTGGAGATTTCTGTTATACAGATGCGGAATTTTCTATGATAAGGAATGCCGTAAAGGATTTTCGCAAAATGGGAGCGGAGGGTGTCGTGGTAGGTATCCTGAAACCGGATGGCACCTTGAATATGGAACAGATGAAAGAACTGATGGATGCTGCGGGAGATATGTCTGTTACGCTGCACAGGGCTTTTGATGTGTGCGCAGATCCGATCGAGGCTATGGAACAGGCAATCTCGCTGGGAATCGATACGATCCTTACCTCCGGACAGAAGAATACCTGCCTTCAGGGTGCGGAGCTTCTGAAGGAACTGGAAACCAGGAGTCAGGGACGTATCACCATCCAGGCGGGGAGTGGCGTCGGTGCGGAAGTGATCCGCCAGCTTTATCCCCTTACCGGGATCAAGGCTTATCATATGAGCGGCAAGGTTGTAACGGACAGCGCGATGCAGTTTCGCAAGGAAGGTGTCAATATGGGACTTCCGACATTCAGTGAATATGAGATATGGCGTACAGATATTGAAAATGTTCGTGCTGCAAAGAAAGTTCTGGAGGAATTATAATGGCTGAGGGGAAGATTTTTCTGAAAGAAAACCGTGATCGGATCGAAAAAAAATATCGGGAGCAGGTGATGGGGTTACCGCAGGCTTTTGCGGAGATTGATAAAAAGCTTGCGGAATGCACAGACGAAGTGGCTCTGGCGTGCAAATATTTATATGCGTTCATGCCGTACAGTGATATCGGAAATTACGAGTTTGAAGTATTTCTGGATTATGCGGAGAATGGCGTATATCTATGGAAGGAAAACTCTGGGGTGGCAGAGCTGCCGGAGGAAATCTTTTTGAATTATGTGCTGTTTCACAGAGTAAATGAGGAGGAGATCGCACCCTGCCGTACATTTTTCCGCAGGGAGATCGGAGAGAGAACTGAGGGAATGAGCTTCCGGGAAGCTGCCCTGGAGGTGAACTACTGGTGTGCACAGGAGGCTACCTATCATTGTACAGATGATCGTACCCTGTCTGCACTTGCCGTATACCGCAGAGGAAACGGAAGATGCGGAGAGGAATCTGTATTTACCGTTAATGCACTGAGAAGTGTTGGTGTACCTGCCCGTCAGGTATATGCACCAAAGTGGTCTCATTGTGATGACAATCATGCCTGGGTGGAAATCTGGTGCGATGGAAGCTGGTATTTTCTGGGAGCCTGTGAGCCGGAGGAGATCCTGAATAAGGGATGGTTTACCAACGCTTCCTCAAGGGCCATGATGGTCCATTCAAGAGTTTTTGATACCATGATCCCGGAGGGAGAAGTGATCGGCAAAGATGGTATGGTGACTATGCTCAACGAGCTGAAACGATATGCACTGACAAAAGAGATCACTGTGTCCGTAAAGGATTCACATGGAAAACCGGCAGAAGGTGCAGAAGTTTCTTTTGAGGTGCTGAATTATTCGGAATATGCCCCGATTGCAGAACTGAAAACCGACAGTCTGGGAAAAGTCAGCCTGACAACAGGGTTTGGAAGTATCCATATTTCTGCAAGGATGTATGCAGATGGAGAATGGCTGCATGCAGAAAACAGCATGGATACAAAAACAGAGGATTGTTGTGAGATCTGTCTGATGCCCGTAGGAAAGGAAAAGGGTATTTTTTATGAGGAGTGGACGGAGATCGATATGATCGCACCTCATGATGCGCCTGTAAATAAAGATATGCCAACACCGGAGCAGAAAGAAAGAGGCAGCAGACGTCTGGCAGAGGCAAACGCTTACAGGGAACAGAAGGTAAGAAACCTGAGCAATCCGGAGTGCCGGAAATTTCTGGAAAAAGAAACCGGAGATTCTTCAATGAGAAAAAAACTCCTTGAAGTCCTCACAGAGAAAGACAGAACAGACTGCATCAGCCAGGTTCTGGAGGAGCATCTGAAATTTGCATTACCGTATGAAAAAAACATGGATGCAGATATTTTTGTACCATATGTACTGAACCCGAGAGTTGACGATGAAGTTTTGCAGAAATACAGAAAAGCGATCCTTGAGCAGCTGTCGGAAGAAGAAAAAAATATGCTGCAAAAGGAACCGGCAAAGATCTGGAAGTGGATAGAGGATAAGATCATTTCCAGCCCGGAGAAAGAACGCAGCAGTGTGATCACCACGCCGTCCGGATGCCTGAAAACGGGAACAGGAAGCCTTCTGTCAAAGAAGATCCTTTTTGTGGCAATGGCGAGAACACTGGGAATTCCGGCGCGCCTGAACCCTCATGACCGTTCTATGGAGTATATGAAAAACGGAAAATTCATCCCGGTATCTGCGGAAACGGAGAAAAACGCATCGATCCTTCTGAAGGCAAGTGAGGATACACAGTGGAAATATTTCCAGAACTGGAGCATCGCAAAGCTGGAAGCCGGAAAATACAGCACACTGAAGCTGGAAGCCGAAAATTTCAGAGATCAGATGATGAAGCTGCCACTGGAAGCGGGAAATTACAGGATCCTTACCTCAAACAGACTGCCAAATGGAAATATATTTGCCGCGGAGTATTATTTTGAGATTCAGATCGGAGAAATGAAGAGGGTGGAGCTGGCATTTCGGAATGCAAACCTGGAAGATATGCTGGAGAATATTTCCATACCGGAATTTACTCTCAGAAAAGAGGATGGAAGCACCGTGAAGGCGTCAGAACTGACGGCAGATGGGAAGCATATCCTGGCGTTTCTGGAAGAGGAGAAAGAACCGACGGAGCATATCTTAAATGAGATGATGGAGCAGGAAGAAGCCTTTTCCCGATATGCGAAGAGAATCATTTTTGTAGTAAAAAGCAAAAAAGCGCTGGAGACACCTACCCTTTCAAGAGCACTTGGCAAGCTTGGAAATGTCCAGATCTTATATGATGATTTTTCAGAGATCATCAATACACTGGGAAGAAGAATGTACGTAGATCCGGATAAGCTTCCGCTGATCATTGTGACAAACAAAAGCCTGAATGGGATTTATGCAACCAGTGGATACAATGTGGGAACCGGAGATATGCTGTTGAGACTGATGTGACAGATATATCGGATATATACAGAAGGAACACAGACCGTATCATCGACTGTGTCGGTGACGGTCTGTGCCCCTGGGAAAGCTGTGAAATTATTGCAGTGGTTCAGATGCTCAGAATATGAAGGCAGATCGGAATGAGAATGCCTGTTGTGCTTCCCCAAATTGCCGTAATAAAAGTTGTTTTGCATTACTTACCATCAGAATAGAGATTACGCACAGAATCCCGGTAAATGCATTCCGGCTTCAGGCGGATCGTCCTTGGAAAATCGCAGTAGTCTCCATTCATTCTGCGAAGCAGCAGATCACAGGCCTGCTCTGCCAGATCTGCCAGCGGCTGACGGACAGCGGTCAGCTGAGGAGAAAGCAGCATGGACAGTTCAAAATCATCAAAGGAGACAACAGACAGGTCTTCCGGGATACGGATGCCAAGGCTGTAGATCGCTTCATAAATACCGAGGCATAGTGTATAGTTCGCAGAAAATACGGCAGTCGGACGTTCCGGAAGATTCCATAATTTCTGTATTGCCTGATATCCAAGGTCGTTTGCGTAATTTCCAGCGATGATATAATCGGGGTTAACAGGAATATTGTAGTCTTCCAGTGCCCGGAGATATCCTTTTTTTCGTTCGCATGCGGTATAGGATTCAGGAGGACCGGTGACAAGGGCGATCTTCTGATGCCCCATTTTTATCAGATGCTCCACGATCTCATAGGCTCCGGAGGTACAGCTGGTCTGTACACAGTCTGTACGGTGGAAATGACTATGCTCTTCCAGCTCCACAACAGGGATCTTGGTATGTTCCACGGCAGAACAGATGTCCTTGCTCAGACAGAAAGAAGAAATGATAAGACCGTCGATCCCTGAGTGGAGCATATGGGGGATAAATTTATTGACATGATCCTTATATTTGTCGCCGCTCATAAATGTGAGAGAATAACCGTGAGCACGCATGGTGTTTTCTATTTTGCTCAGAAGAAAAGCATTATGCGGATTATTGGGAGGAGCGGATATCAGACCGATACGGTATGTCTTGGAGGAACGAAGTCCCCGGGCCGTGTTTCGTGGAACGTAATTCAGTTTCCGGATCGCTTCGTCGATCTGCTTTTTGTTTTGCGGCCGTACAGTTCCGCCGTTGATATATTTTGAAATGGTAGCCAGTGCCAGACCGGTTTCTTTGGCAATGTCCTTGATGGTTGCACTCATAAATCAATCCTTTCCGGATGCTGTACTGTTGTGCCCGGACAGGTCTTTTACAGAGCGCCGCGGGTGGAATACAATATCCAGCATGTCTATTTTTGGAAAATCCGTATAGTCTCCATGGATTCTTTTTAAAAGTAATTCCACAGCATGTTTCCCCATGCTTGTCAGATCCTGTGAGACACAGGTCATAGTCGCACTCATGGTCTTGAAAAGCGGATCATCATCAAAGCACACAAAGGAAATATCCTGAGGAACGGAAATCCGTGCCTGGCTGGCAGCGCTTAAACCACCCATTGCGGAGAGATAGCAGTCAAAAAAAACAGCAGTAGGGGGATCGGAAGAATCAATAAGCTTCTGGAAATGCAGGTTGCTCTGGGTGATGGTTTCTGCAGTGGAACCAAAAGAAACAGGGGGAAAAGAATCCTGCTGTTTCAGAAGGTCAATGCCATTTTTCTGGTATACATCCACAAAGCCCTGAATCCGCTGCTCGATGGTGTAGGCGTCCAGATACTGTTCCATGATCCAGACCTTTGTGTGGCCTTTTTCCAAAAGGTGCTCTGCCAGCAGTGCACCGCCTTTGTAATTATCAGAAATAACACAGTCTACAGGAAAATGTCTCATGGAAGCAGGAATCTGATCGAGCATTACAACCGGTATGCCGGCATTTTGCAAAAGCTGGTACAGATCATCATGCCAGCAGGATGGGAGCATGATAACTCCGTCAAAGTGCTGGGAGATAATATCCTGTATCGTATCGATCTCCTTCTGATGTTCAAAAAAGAAAGAACAGACAATAACTGTATAGCCATGATCCGTGAAATGCTTGATAATGGAATTGACAAGCTCGCCCCAGAAATAATTACCAAGATCTGAGATCAGGATACCGATGGTATGTGTGTTTTTGGCACGAAGAAGCTGGGCATTCCGGTTTGGGGTATATCCAAGCTCCTGAATTGCCTTTTCTATAAGGATACGATTTTCTTCCCGTATTTTTTTGTGGTTTATATATTTGGAGATCGTTGCGGTGGACAGGCCTGTCGCACGGGCGATATCATTGATCGTAACGTTCATGTAAAGCCTCCGGTTCTGATGCATTTACAAATAATATAGTATTTTCATATTATATCATGAAAAAGAAAATGCCTCAATACACATGGCATTTTTTACACATAAAGTATCAGAAAAAACGAGCATATTGTACAGAAAATTGATAAAAATGAAACGTTTAACAAAACCTAATACGAAAAAGTACACAAAAACAATACGGAATAATTGTAAAAAATAGGAAAAATGATTTTTGCCCTATGATTTTACTTGAAAAGCTGCTTCGGATGCGGTAAGATAGTCTTAACAAAAAACGAAACGTTTTACGTAACAAGAAAATCAGCTATACGAAACAAGGAGAAGGTTATGGCAGACACAAAGCAGCAGTGGTATAAAGATGCCAAATACGGATTATTCATCCATTGGGGACTTTATTCCATCCTTGCAGGAGAGTGGAAAGATCCGAAGACCGGCGAGGTTACCAAGACAGACCGTATCGCAGAGTGGATCGAGAACAATCTCAACATTGACAAGGAAGATTACAGAAAGCTGAAAGATGAGTTCCATCCGGACAAATTTGACGCGGACATGTTTGTGAAAAGAGCGAAAGAGCAGTGGGGTGTTAAATATATCGTTCTTACTTCCAAGCATCACGAGGGATTCGCAATGTACGATTCCAAGGTCAGTGATTTTAATGTAGTGAAGGCTGCAGGAAGAGATATCTTAAGAGAGCTTTCCGATGCTTGTAAGAAATATGACATGACAATGGGTATCTATTATTCACAGGCTCAGGACTGGGATGATGACAATGCCTATAAGAAGGATTACGAAGACAAGAATGAATGGAAGCCGGAATTCCGTACATACTTCGATGAGAAATGCAAGCCGCAGTTAAAAGAGCTTCTTGAGAATTACGATAACATTTCCCTGATCTGGTTTGATACTCCGATGGGAATGACCGCAGACGAAGCTCAGGAATTAAGAGACTGGGTTAAGGGTATTAAGCCTGACTGCATCATCAGCGGACGTATCGGACACCAGAAGGGCGATTACATGACCACCGGTGATAACTTTATCCCACGTCTTCCATACGACGGTGACTGGGAAGTACCGGCAACTGTAAATGATACATGGGGTTATAATAAATACGATACAAACTGGAAGAATCCGGATGATATTCTGAACCTTCTTCTCAAGATCGTCGGCAGAGGCGGAAATTACCTGCTGAACGTAGGACCAATGGCAGACGGAACTGTTCCGGAAGCTTGTGTCGAGGTCATGAATGAGGTTGGTAAATACGTGACTGAGAATGCAGAAGCGATCTACGGAACCAAGAACGTTGGTATCTATCCGTATGAGATCCCGAGCATTGAATTTACAAAGAGACCACATAAGCTTTACGTACACGTACTTGCACCGAGATATCGAGTTGAACTGCTGAACATCGGTAATCAGTTAAAGGGTGCATATGTGGTAAGCACAGGAGAAAAGCTTCCGTGCCGCGCATTAAAGTGCTGTGAAGGAAACTCGATGATAGAGGTAGAGCTTCCGGAGAAGCTTCAGGGGGCAAAGAACTACTGTGTATGCCTGGAGCTTGAGGAAGAAGAGCCGATCTTTGAGGCGATCATCGATTGATCAATTTATGAACATCAATGGGAAAACTATATAATAAAAAATCATATTAAGGGAGGATTTATTCATGAAGAAACGAATGAAAAAAGTTGCAACACTGTGTCTCGCCGGTGTAACAGCAATGTCAACAGTAGGCGTAACAGGAAGCGCCGTATTTGCAAAGGGTGACACAAACTACGATGTAGACAATATGGATTTTGAAAACGTTGAGCTTCGTGTAGCATTCAGATTTAACAACGGATCTGATACAGACGGACAGGCTAAATGGTATTACAAAGCACTTGAAGAGTTCAATAAAGAGAACGAAGGAAAGATCCATGTAACAGATGAGAGTATTTCTACAGAGTCTGATTACGAAGAGAAGCTTACAACAGATTTCGCTTCCGGTAATGTACCGAACGCATTCCTTCAGTATGGCGGAAGCCGTACAAGAGAGTATGTAGATGCAGGATATATACTGGATCTGACACCATACTTTGAACAGTATCCGGAATGGAAAGAGGGAGTTCAGGATTTTGCATGGGAGACAACACAGTTTGACGGCATTGAAGGAACCTATGGTATTCCGTGGTCCGCTTATCAGCTCTGTCTCTACTACAACAAAGATTACCTTGATCAGGTTGGCGTAGATGTTCCGGAGTCCTGGGATGATCTTGTTGATGCCTGCGCAAAATTAAAAGATGCAGGAATCCAGCCATTCAACTACTCTGACAAAGATAACTATCACTTCGAGCATCTGATGAGTGCTCTTGCTCTGAAAGCTTACGGAACAAGCATCGCAGATGATCTTGCAAGCGACAAAGAGGCTTACAACGGCGAGAAGATGGTTGCAATCTATCAGAAGATGAAAGATATGATTGATGCAGGATACTGGGGAGACGGAATCCTCAGCACAGACTTCAACACAGAGAGAAATATGTTCGAGGCAGGAAAAGCTGCATTCACAGTTGACGGAACATGGAACTGCGGTAACTTCCAGAATGACTCCGATACAACTCTCTTCGATGCTCAGAAGATCGGTGTTACAAGAATTCCTTATATCGACGAAGCAAACAAGACTGTAGAGATGGGCGGCGGTTCTGATACATACTACATCACTACATTAAACAAGAGCGATGAGGAAATCGCAGCAACTGTTAAATTCATCAAATACCTTACAAGTGTAGATTCCATCAACGAAATGTGCAAATCCAGCCCGACAACATATGCTGAGAAGGTTACGATTGATACAGGTAACTATCTGCTTGACGATGTAAATGCGATCATGGCTGAGAATACAGAGTCTAAACTTGAGATTCCTACATATGACAGCAACACAGCAGCTATGGATACAATCCGTAATTCTCTTCAGGCATTAGCGACAGGCGCAAGTGCACAGGAAGTTGGAGACGATATCGTTGACAAAATGTCTGCTTACGAATAAAGAGAATTTTGACTGAACGCATGATGTGTGGATAAGAGAAACAGGGGGAAGCATCATCTGCTTCCCCTTGTTTATTACGGAGGTATACATATGGCAGGTAAATCTGTACCAAAGGTAAAACAGAAGCTGGATAAAAAAGATCTTACGCTTTCTTTAGCGTTCCTTCTTCCGGCAATTTTAATAACTGTTATTTTTGTCATCTACCCTGTTTTTGATACCGTAGGCTTATCATTCCGTAAATGGAACGGTATGTTTGGTGCGGCAAAGCAATGGGTAGGACTTGAGAACTATCAGAAGATTTTTTCAGATAAGCTGTTCTGGAATGCAATGCTCAACAGTGTGTACTTTATGATCGGTGGTTTCGTTATCCTGATGCCGCTTTCATTTGGTCTCGCAATGCTGGTAACTGCAAAGATCAAGGGAACCGGATTCTTCAGAACCTGCTACTTCCTTCCGAATATGTTAGGAACAACAGCAGTAGCCCTGATGTGGACATTTATGTTAAATCCGAACTTTGGTATCTTTAATACCATTGAAAATATTTTCGGCCTTCATGGTACGATCCCTGATGTGCTGACGATAAAGACTGTAAACGTCTGGATCGTTGTTCTGGTAAACGAATGGATGTATGCCGGATATAACATGCTGATCTTTGCAGCTGGTCTGGTGGCGATCCCTGATGAGTTAAATGAGGCTGCAGCGCTGGATGGTGCTACAGGATGGCAGAGGATCCGCTATATCATCCTTCCTCTGATGAAAAACTCCTTCAAGGTATTCTCTATTTTGTGTATTACAGGATGTCTGAAAGTATTCGATATCATCTGGGCAATGACAAGAGGAGGCCCGAACGATATCAGCTCCACACCTTCAATCATGCTTTATACACAGGGATTCTCCTATAAGCTGTTCGGACGAAGCAGTGCATACGGCGTTATTCTATTAGTGCTGGGTGTTGTGCTGAGTCTTGTGACCAATCATTTGTTCCGTGAAGATAAAGATCTTGCAATGTAGGCGGAAGGAGAAGAGACGATATGGAAAAAACAGCTAATAAACAGAAAATGCATGGAGGAAAGATAGCGCTGTACATTATCGCGATCCTGTGGACAGTTGTTACACTGTTTCCGGTAGTAGTGACCGTAATGGCTTCCTTCAAAACAAACTCAGAGATTTACCTGAACCTGTTAAGCTTCCCTAAGAAGATTATGTTCCAGAACTATATCAGCGCAAACAAAACAGCGGATGCATTGAATACCATCAAGAACTCCCTGGTTGTAGCGACTCTGACAACTGTATTTAATACTGTAGTCGGAATGATGGCAGCATACATCTTATCAAGAAAAGATTACAAATTCCTGAAATGGGTATATGTATTCTTCATGATCGGAGTAATGGTTCCGGTTCACTGTACACTGATCCCGATCAACAACATTGCAACAGCATTAAATGCAAAGAACAACCTGTTCTTCCTGATCCTGATCTATGTTGCGTTTGGTATGTCCCAGGCGATATTCCTTTATACAGGATTCATGGATGGAATCTCCAGGAACCTGGATGAGGCGGCGATCATTGATGGATGTAACAACTGGCAGCTGCTGTGGAAGATCCTTTTCCCTGTTTGCAAGCCGATCATCGCAACAGAGGCGATCTTCGTATTCATCTATGGATACAGTGAACTTGTATTCTCCATGATCCTGATGACAGATACCAAATATTTCACAGTTTCACGTGCGATGCTGAACTTCTCTTCTGCACATACACAGGAGATCGGAAGTCAGTTTGCATATGTAGTAATGTCCGTAATTCCGATGCTTATCATTTACATCGTGTTCCATAAACAGATTGAAAAAGGTATGCTTTCCGGAGCTATCAAAGGCTGATGCTTTTAATCTAAACAGGAGGAAAAAATCATGTATCAGTTTGACAGAAAAGAATATGAAAAACGTATGGAGTGGTACCAGGATGCCCGTTTTGGAATGTTTATCCACTGGGGATTATATTCTATCCCTGCAAGAGGCGAGTGGGTACGAAGCGTAGAGGAAATACCTGAGGAAGAATATCTTCCGTTTATGAAAGAATTTGATGCAAGAGACTACAACCCGAAGCAGTGGGCAAAAGAGGCCAAGGCTGCAGGTATGAAATATGTAGTCCTGACAGCAAAACATCACGACGGATTCTGCCTCTTTGACAGCAAATACACAGACTACAAGGTAACAAACACACCGGCAGGAAGAGACCTGATCAAGGAGTATGTAGAGGCACTTCGTGAGGAAGGCCTTAAGGTTGGAATCTATTTCACACTGCTTGACTGGCATCATCCGGATTATCCGCATTACGGAGACCGTATCCATCCGATGAGAAACCACAAAGAGTGCGGAAATGAGAACCGTGATTTCTCACGTTATACAGAATATCTGTATAATCAGGTAGAAGAGATCTGTACAAACTACGGACAGATCGATATCATCTGGTTTGATTTCTCCTACGACGATATGAGAGGGGAAAAATGGGGCGCAACAAAGCTGATCAACATGGTGCGCAGCTTACAGCCGCAGGTTATCATCGATAACCGTCTGGAAGCCAGCGGAGAGGGAAGAGGATCCCTGTATGAGTGTGATCCGACACCGTACCATGGCGATTTTGTAAGCCCTGAGCAGATCATCCCGCCGGAAGGAATCTGCGATAAGGAAGGCAACCCGATGGTCTGGGAAGCATGCTTCACCATGAACAACAACTGGGGATACTGTGCAAACGACCATTATTACAAACCGGCTTCCATGCTGATCAAGAAGCTGGTAGAGTGTGTTTCCAAGGGTGGAAATATGATCTTGAACGTAGGACCGGATGCCAAAGGTAAATTCCCGAAGGAATCTTCTGCGATCCTGGCTGAGATCGGCCGCTGGATGGATAAGAATCATGACAGTATCTACGGCTGTGTACCGGCTGAAAACATTCCGAAGCCGGATTACGGACGTATCACCAGAAACGGAAACAAATACTATGTGCATATTTATGAGAATACACTGGGACCACTTCCGCTTCTGGGATTTGATAAGGATAAGATCGTGAAGGTGCGTGCGCTGGATGACGGACATGAGGTGCCGATCTCCAACGCATGGATGCACAGCGATTACCCGGATATCGCATTCGTTGATCTGGGACCTGACCCGGTACTTCCTGACCCGGTAGACTATGTTCTCGAAGTAGAGATGGCTGAGTAAAAAAACGAATCAATAATAAAAAAGAACAACAGGAAAATCAGGAGATATGTGAATCTCAGTTATCCGGTTGTTCTTTTTTACCATAAGGAGAAGGAAAAAGATTATGATCATTTATACAGGAAAAGATTACTATGACGTAAGCAGAAAAGCGGCAAACATCATGTCTGCACAGATCATCATGAAGCCAAATGCTGTTCTTGGACTTGCTACAGGCTCCACACCGGTGGGAATGTACAAGCAGCTGATCGAGTGGTACAAAAAAGGAGATCTGGACTTTTCGCAGATCACATCCGTAAATCTTGATGAATACAAAGGACTTTCCGGAGATAACGATCAGAGCTATCGTTATTTTATGAACACAAATCTGTTTGACCATGTAAATATCGATAAGGCAAGAACCTATGTGCCAAACGGACTGGAAGAGGACAGTGAGAAAGCCTGTGCGGATTACAATGAGATCATCCGCAGCGTGGGTGGTATCGATATGCAGCTGCTTGGAATCGGCGGAAATGGCCACATCGGCTTCAACGAGCCGGGTGCAGCATTTGAGAAGGAGACTCACTGCGTAGACCTTACGGAGAGCACCATCAAGGCAAATGCAAGATTCTTTGAGACTATGGATGATGTGCCGAAGCAGGCATATACCATGGGTATCAAAAACATCATGACTGCAAAGAAAATCCTTCTGGTCGCTACCGGAGAGGCAAAGGCAGATGCTCTTTACAAATCTCTCTACGGACCGATCACGCCCAACGTGCCGGCATCTATCCTGCAGCTTCACCCGGATGTGACGGTAGTGGCCGATGAAGGCGCTTTAAAGCTGATCCGTGAGAAGGGACTGCTGTAAGAGATACAGAGGAAATTTCCACGAATTAAATGAATGCAGATTACGGATATCCGTTTGAGTCAAGAGGATATCAGCGATCACTCATGGGATTTTCCTGATTTGGTTAATAAAGAAAGCTTCGATCTAACTCTCATCGATGAGCGATGTGCTCAGAGAGTGGATCGAAGCTTTTTGTGCTTTCGGGACGTAAACCTGCAGGTGGCTGCAAACAGGCCGGTGGGCCGGACATTTGCATTCTTAGGCTTTTTTCAACGTTTTGTGATAAATCATGACAGAAACGATGGCTGTAAACACCTCTGTGATCCAGAATGCGTTCCACACGCCATCAGGACCCATAAAATGGGACAGAAGATATGCGGTGGGCATGATAACGACCACATAGCGGAAAAGGGAAATTACAAGGGACTGCGTGCCTTTTCCAAGGCCTTCCATGGCACCGGAAGTGGTAACGGATACAGCAGAAACAAGAAAGCCGGCGCTGATGATCTTCAGTGCTCTGGAGCCAGCGGCAATGGTTTCCGGGGTAGTTGTGAAAAGTCCCATAAGCTGTCCGGAAGCCAGGAGGCAGATAACGGTTCCAAAGAGCATGATCACACAGCTGGATTCCAGGGTGAGCCGGAAGATTTTTTTCACACGCTTCATCTCACGGGCACCGAAGTTATAACCGATCAGCGGGCGCATTCCCTGGATGATTCCGTTGGCCGGGAGATACAGGAAGGTCTGCAGTTTGTAATAAATGCCAAGGATCACCACATAGCTGTCCGAGTAAGCGGCCAGCACGGAGTTCAGAAAAGAGATCAGAAATGATGGCAGTGCCAGGTTCAGGATCGCGGGAACACCGATGGCATACAGGCTCAGATCCGTTACTTTGCTTGTTTTCAGGGTTTTGGGCGTTACACGTACAGGAATAGGCTTCAGGATATAAAAGACCATATAGACCGCAATGGTGAGCACCTGGCCGATGCCAGTAGCCAGAGCTGCGCCCCGGATACCCAGCTTCGGGAAAAAGCCGATTCCCCAGATCAGGAACGGGTCCAGGATGATGTTGCTGATACATCCCACAAGCAGGGCGAGCATGGATACTTTCATCCGTCCTACAGCCTGGAAAAGTTTTTCGAAGAAAAGGCTGATGGCAATTACTGTGGAAAACAGGAAAACGATGGTAGAATACTCCAGCCCCATCCGGATCACGGTTTCATCCTGGGTGAACATCTGAAGGAATACGGGCATAACAGCGATGCTGATCACGGTCATCAGGATCCCGTGGATCACAGACAGAAAAAATCCGTGGGTTGCGGCAGTGTCTGCCATTTTTTTGTCGCCTGCGCCAAGGTGATAGGAAACTCTGGCGTTGATTCCGATTCCGAAGCCAATGGCAACGGCGTTGATCATGTTCTGGACCGGATAGACAAGGGACAGGGCGGTCATGGCCTGCTCGCTGATCTGTGCCACGAAGAAGCTGTCCACAATGTTGTATAGTGAGTTTACAAGCATGGAAAAGACCATAGGCAGCGCCATGGATGCCAGCAGCGGGCCGACAGGCTTTTCCTTCATAAATGTGCTGTTCATGAAAAATCCCCCTTTATATCAGAATTGTAAGAATATCAGGTGCGGAAAACAGAGCGTGTTTTTTGTGCATAATAAAAGCCACACAATCTGTCTTCTCGAATCGGACAGATTGTGTGGCGAAAAAAGTTCAAAACTGAAAAATCCACACGTTGTTTTAGTGTTTTCACATTAACAAAAAACAGTGCTGATGTCAAGACCGCACGCAGGAGAAACACCATAAAAAGCTGCAAAAAGAAAGGCTTGATATAAAATCGGAGAGGATTGGCAACATTAGACAGGTGCGTGCGGATACGGGCAATATCAGCCCTGAAAAGGTCGTTCTGGCAATATGCACAAAACTTGTCGAACCATGGTGGATAAGTGAAAAACTTTCCAAAAAGTTTTCCACATGACAAAAATCCGCAAATCCGCCAATAATCAAGTTATGCACAAATTTATCCACATTATCCACAAGGATAACCATGTGGACTGTCTCTTATACACATCTGACGCTGCCGACGACTTAATAGGTGTAGAT
>ENA-OXVS01000094-OXVS01000094.1-human-gut-metagenome-genome-assembly--contig:-NODE-94-length-19456-cov-35.124633_pt1 | contig 19456 bp, 7 predicted proteins | sample MGYA00249567_ERZ652677 | MGnify/ENA primary metagenome ERZ652677 (study PRJEB26925, sample SAMN05826734) | human gut metagenome | biome: ENVO:2100002; feature: ENVO:00000062; material: ENVO:00002003... | reverse complement strand
CGATGTACCCCTGCTTCGAAGCTGTGCTCCATGTGACGTTCCAATCACTTCCACCGGTCGGCTTGCCGCTGGTAGTGGAGAACGCGACAAGGACCGTTGCCGACTGACCGTAGAGGTTCACGCTGCCGCCGGACACCGTGATGCGGTTACGGTCTGTCGTGCTCCACGCCAGCGTAGGCGGTTCGATCTTCGCTGGGGTCTTGTATACAAGGCCCTTACCGTCAAATATGATGGCTTCGCTGGAGTGCCCCTTGAACGACTGCGTAGCTGATACAGTGCCGCAGGTTTCCCACGGGTTGATGCGGTAAGTTGCGGCGGCTGAATCGCCGTTGCCTCTGTACTCCTGACCGTTGGCGAAAATGGAGAGTCCGTCATGCTCGCCATTACCGCCAACTGACACGGAGCACTCGTTACCTTTGAGCGTCACCTGCAGGTTTTTCGGAGGCTGTATCTTGTACTGCGGCGTCACCTTGTTCGAGTCCGCCGAAGCTGGTTTGGCGCCGCTTTGCTGCGGGTTCACGGTCGCCTTGACACTGAGCTCCTCATACCACTGATCGCGGCTGATCGTATCGGTGACGGTGTGTGTGCCGCAGGGGGCCGACATGGAGATTGCGCCGCTCAGTTCCACGCTGGAACATCCCGCGTTGTGCATGTTGCCGAGCGTCAACGTGGCCTTCAATGTATTGCCCTTTATTACCGATAGGCTGACCGTCGGCGCGTCCGGGTCGCCCCAGGGCGTCGCCGCGTTGCTGGCGGCACTGGGCTGGCCTTCGCCGGCACGGTTCTTTCCTTTGACGGTGGCGGTGTATGAGGTGCCATCGCCGGTGGCGCTGTTGTCGATTGGGAACACTAGGGAATTGCCGGAGGTCTCCTTGGTGACGGAACCGCCGCCCGAACCGGTCAGCGTCACCGTGTAGCTGTCCGGCTTCGTACCGACATAATCCGGAACATCCCACTTGACCGTCACACGCTGGTAGCCGGCCTCGGTGGTGACCTTCTTCGGTGGATCGGGCACCTTGTCGGGCATGGCTTTGACCGAGGTAGACGGCTTCGACCAGCCGACCTCGTTCTTCGCCTTGACGGTGAACGAGTATTCCTTGCCGTTGGTCAGCCCGGTGATCTGGCAGGTGGTGACCGCGCCGCACGACTTGCTGCCGCCGTCCCAATCGACCTCGTAGTCGGTGATCGGGCTGCCGTTGGCCGCGCCTGCGGTCCACGAGAGGTTCACCGAACCGTCAGCCGGCTGCCCGGAGACAGGGGAGAGCAGCGGCGCGCCGGGCTTGTCCACCACGGAGACGGTGATGGTGGCGGTCACCTGTCGGTCGCGCGAACGGGTGCCGTCCTGCACGGTGACGAGCACGGTGTTCGAGGATGCGCCGATATCGGTTCCGGCGGTGATGCTGATGTTGCCGTTCGAAGAGCAGTTCACGGTCAGCTTCGCCGAATCGTCGGACTTGCAGCTGACGGCGGTCAGCGACGAATCCGGGAACGGATTGTAGGCGTCGGAGAACAGGTCCACCCGTTCGGTCGAACCGGCCTTGAGCTTCACCGTCTTCGCGCCGATACGGGCAAGCGGGCGGTTCGACTGCACCACGCGGGCGGTCATGCCGGCCTTGACCGTGCCGCCCGAATAGATGATGGTCACGGGGATGCTGGCCAGCGATCCCACGGTAGCATCCTTGGGGGCGCTGACGGTCAACTGGCCGGAGGCGCTGACGCGCGCGGTGATGCCGCCCGATTCGCTGCCGCCGGAATATGTGTACTGCTTCTCATCTTCGTATGTGCCAGCGGGGGAGTGGGTCAGCGCGGTCAGGTCGATGATCTTCGCATCCTCACCTGCCACCACGTCGATCGTGGACGACGAGAAGGTCGGCGGTGGCACTTCGCGGCCGATGACCGTGATCGGCAGGGTCAGCACTGCGGAGTTGATGATCTGCGTCTTGTCGTTGCCCTTGCCGTCCGCCGCGGTGAACGTGATCGAGGCGGGACCGCTGTAATCCTTCGGCGCGGTGAATTTCAGCGTCGTGTCGTTCACGTAGAGGTCGCCGCCATCCGATTTGGTGGCGCTGACCGATTCGGGGGACTGCACGTAAGCGGTCTTGCCGGCGCCCACACGCACATAGTCGGCGATGTTGATGGTGATGGTCTCGCGCGAGTTCACCTTCAGCGGCGGCGCCTTCGGACGCAGCGTCGGCGGGAACACGCCGTATGCGGGCACTTGGATGAACGCGGTGGAGGTGATGCCGTACGTCGTGTTCGTTACCGTGTACGGCACCGAACGGGCCTCGTCGGTCAGATCCACGGAGATGACGGTCGACTTCTCGCCGCCCTTGACCTTCGCGTGGTCGGTGGCGGACGGGTCGACGCCGACCTTCAGTTCGTTCGCGGTGCCGGACGGGTTGGCGATCCACTGCGAGACATCGACCTCGACGGTCCGCTTGTCGATGGTCGCGGCGGATGGTACGCGGTAGTCATAGGCGGTGGGCGGCTCGATGGTCGCATTCGGGTCGACGTTGACCGTCAACGTCGCGGTGTCGCTCAGGCCGGCCTTATCGGCGACCGTGTGCATGATGTAGAACGTTCCCGCCTGGTCGGGCGTGGTGAACGAGATCATGTTGTCCTTCACGCTCGCCCCGGAGATACCCTGTGACTCCAGTTTCTTCGAAACGGTCAGATCGGTGTTGTCCCCGGAAATGTCGTTGAGCGTCACCGGCACCGTGGCCGCCGTGTGCGGGCGCAGCGTGATCTCGTCGTCCCGCGCGTACACGCCGGAGTCGGACGCGCCCTGGAACACGCCCACCCTGACCTGTGCCTGTGCGCGCTGGCCGGTCCAATCCTCCACCGCGTAGGAGAACGTGTCGGTGCCTGACGAGTCCTCGTACGCCTCGTAGATCATGTAGTTCGCGCCGACCTCGGTGATGCGTCCCAGTTGCGGGGCCTTGTTGCCCAGGCCGAGCAGCTGGTCGTCGTCGCCGTCCACGTCGATGCCGGTCAGTGTAATTGGTATGCGCACTTTCTGACCCGCGGCCACCTGCGCCTCGACGTCCTGCGGAGTGGGGGCGGCCTTGTTCTTGGCGTCCTTCTGATGCACGGTGATGGTGATTGTGCCGGAGGCCGAGTTGCCGAGATTGTCCTTGACGGTGTAGGTCACCGGGAACACGCCCGTCTGTTTGGAAGCCTGATAACGCACGGTGTCGCCGGAAACGAACACCAGTCCCTTGAACGTGTCCTTGTCGTACTGCAGCTTCTGCTGCAGCGTCACCGTGGTGCCGTCGGAATGCGAGACATGGTCGAGCACGTTCACCGACACGATGCCGTCGGTGCGCACCTGCGTGTTGACGTTCGACGCCTTGGGCGCGGAGTTGCCGGCGGTCAGTGCCGGCGGCTGCAGCACTATCGTGCCGGTGGATGAGCCGGCCGCGTTGGCGACGGTGTACGTGATCTCCACGGGCTTGGTCGGCACCTGCCGTGCGGTCAGATACACGCGCTTGTGGCTCACCAGGCCGGTCTTGATGCCCAGCGACGGGTCGGCATCGACTGACGTGACCGACAGCACGCCGCCCATCGGATCCACGTCGTTGGCGAGCGGTTCGACGATGGCGGTGTTGTTCGAACCGAGCAGCGCCACATCGTTGGCCGCGACTGGCTTGGCGGATTTGCCCGCGGCCGGCTGCACCTCAAGACGTGCGAGGCCGGTGGACGGGATGGAGCCTTGGGTGACGGTGTAAGGCACGTAATACGTGCCCGTGGCGGTGGCCTTGAATGTGAAGGACAGGTCCGCCGCGTTCATGGTCGCGCTGGTTTTCGCGGGCGGTTCCACGGTGGACAGCTGCGCGGGCTGCGCCGATGTGCCATGCACGTACGGCTTGAGGTTGACCGTGGTCTCGGTGTTCGGTGTGGTCTGCTTGACCACGGCGTCGATGGTCGCCGGCAGCGTGTTTGCCGGGCGGATGGAGAAGTACACGAGTCCGGTGCCGGTGTTCTGCCCGTCGGAGACGGTGACCTGCACGCCCACTCGCCCCGAGGTGGCGGAACCGGTGTTGAACACGAGCTGCCCGTCTGCGCGGGTGGAGACGACGACCTGGTCGCTGTTCTGCGGGACCGCCGACACCAATGTCATCGGATCGCCGTCGGGATCCTGGAAACTGCCGAGTGCGTTCGTCGTGTACGTGGCACCCTGCTCCACGTCGTATTCGGGCGGCGTGTCGGCCTGCTTGGGAGCGTGATTGGCGGACGAGCCTGTCAGCGTGACCGTCACCTTGGCCGTCGAGGTCTGGCCGCGCCCGTCGCTGATGTCATAGGTGAACGTCACCGTGCCGGCCGAGGCCGCCGAGGCGTCCAGCTGCAGGTACCGGCCGTCGTACACCGGCGATACGGTCATATCGCCGCCCGCCGGGGCCCCGACTTTGGTGATCTGCAGCACGGAGCAGTCTGTCTGCTCGTCGTTGCGCAGCACGTCGAGGATCTGTTGTCCGCCCGCGCGGGCGCCGATCTCGTCGTCCTGCGCCTTGATCTGCCCGGATTGCGCGGAACAGGTCTTGTTGAAGTTGCGCTGGTTGTTGGCGGACTGGTCGTTCTGCTTCTGCTGGGCGGTCTGCTCGGTCTGGATGGTGTTCCACTGTATCTTGATGACCTTGGTGGAGTCCGAAGGGTTCCACACGTTGCCGTCGACCACGTCGTTGAGTACGGTCAGGCGGTGGTTGGTGCGGAACACCAAATCCGACGTGGCGCTGACCGATTGCAGCGAGCCGAATTCCGGGTTGCTGACGTTCGGCGAGCATACACGCACGTAATTGTTCGCGCTTTGCGCCCACGCGGCCGACACGCAGCCGTCGGTGGAGACCGGTTTGGCTGCGTCTCCGGCACCGCCGGAGGTGAGCGTGTTGACTTTCTTCTCTCCCTTGCCCAGTTCGACCAGGTACAGGCCGTTCTTGCCGGCGGCCGCGACCCAGGACTCCTGACGGCCGTCCGTGTCGGGGTACTGCAGCGTCAACGGGCTGTTGGCGCCGGTGTCGGCGCTGCCCTTGTGCCAGTACAGTCTGCCCTCGGATGTGACGACCGCGGTGCCGTCCACCACGGTGAAATCGTCGGCGGATGCGGTCTTCCCTTCGGTGAGGGAGCCACCCTGCACGGCCTTGCCTGTCGGATCCTGCATCGTGAGCACGGTACCGTCGGAGGGCCGGTATCCGTACACGGTGCCGTCATGGGTGACCGCGATCTTGCCTCCGGTGCCCAGCCGCATGGACGGGTCGCTGGTGGCGGGGTTGACGGAATTGAGGTCGGAGCTGCGACCGACCCACACGTTGCCGTTTTTCGTGTTCAGGAAGGCGATGGTGCCGCCGCCGGTCACCGCGGTCGTGTCTCCCTTGGTCTCCGTCCTGCCGGTGGTACCCAGCGTGGCGGAGGAGATGCCGGTGGCCTTCGCGCCTTCGGTGAGCACCGTGTCGCTGTCGTGCTGGACGATGTCGAAACGGGCTGCAGACGAGGCCACCGCCGAATCCGGTTCCTTGAGCTTGACGTTGAAGCGGGCCGCCTTGCGGTTCTTGAGCGAGGTGACCCAAACGGTGCCGTCGTCGAGATGCACGTGTTGGCGGGTGATGGAGCTCACCCAGATGGCGCCGGCGATGATGCCGATCAGCATGACGAGCGCGATGACGGGCATCGCCCAACGGTGCGCGTCAGGCGAGACCAGGCGGCGCATGGAGGAGCGGAACGCCCGCTCGCGTTGGCGCTGGTTAGGCTGCTTGCTCATGGCATCCTCTTCTCTCTCGTTTGCTCGCTTCTCGTGCAATGCCGTGCCGCATGGTGCAGTCCTTCATATAGTGCGTTCCTATTGCCTCACCGCGCATGCGATGGCCGGATCCTGGGACATCTGCTTGTCGCTGCGCACGATCTTCACTTCGATGCAGGTCTGTTTGTCGGTCACGTCATGCAGCTCGACTTTGCGGTCGGCCACGATGTTGGTGCTGGTACTGGGGCCGGAAGTGGCAGAATTGCCCTGTACCGGCGACCATGCGTACATGTCGCCGTCCTTGGGCTGCGGGTTCGTCCAGGTGAACGTGACGGTGGTGCCGTCGTAGGTTCCGTTCAGGTTTTCGGGCGTCGGCACCACTTCGGCTCCCGTGATGTCGTCGGGATTGCCGTCCGTTCCGTTGGAGTCGCCGGTGGCGCCCGGCGTGGAGACCGATGTGCGGTTGCGCGTCGCGGTGTCATCCATGTGCGGCATTACGACGAAGACGAACGTCAGGACGACCGCCGTCAGCGCAGCCACGACCACGGCCGTGATGGACAGCGGCTTCTTCCACGCACCGGTGGGAGCGTCCATTCGCGTCACGTTCGCGGGGCCGGGCGCGACGCGGCGCTTGCCGGTCATGCTGCTGGGATATTCGGGGACGCCTTCCACGGTGACGGGCGTGGCATGGTCGTAGTAGGCCTGTTGCACCTGCTGCATCGCGCGGGCGAATTCCAGCGCCGTGCCGTAACGGTTGTCCGGGTTCTTGTCGAGCCCCCTGACGAGTACACGTTCGACGTCCGCGGGCACATCAGGGCGGCCGATTGGCGGCAGGCGGCGACTGACGATGACCTGCGCGAGTTCCTGCTGCGTATGCGCCTGATAACCATGCTCATACGGCGAACGGCCGGTCAGTGTGGCGTACAGGGTCGCCGCCAAGGAGTAGATGTCGGCGGCTTCGGTGCCGCCGCTGCGTCCGGTCAGCACTTCCGGCGCGGCCCATGGCACGGAGAAACCGGTCTGGGTTCCCGCCTGATACACGTTCGTGGAGATGCCGAAATCGGCGAGCACCGGCAGTCCCTGCGGGGTGATGAGGATGTTCGCGGGCTTGATGTCGCGGTGCAGGATGCCTTTGCAGTGCGCGGTGAACAGGGCGCTGCAAAGTTTGATGCCCAGGTCGAGCATCTGGTCGGCGGTGAGTGGTCGCTTGCGGATCAGCTCCTTATAGGAGCCGCCGGGCGCGTATTCCAGCACGATGTAGCCAAGTCCGGTGCTGGTCACGCCGGCGTCGTGGATGGAAAGGATGTAGGGGTGCGCGGAAAGCTCCGCCATGTAGTTCGCCTCATTGCGGAATCGGGCGGCTGCGCGGGGGTCGAGGGTGGCGCTGCTGACCTTGATGGCGACGTCGCGGCTGGGGACGCGCTGATGGTACCGGTATACGCTGGCTGTGGCGCCGGTGCCGAGTGGCTGGATGAAATCATAGCCGGATATCCGCGGCGGTGTTGGCTGTGCCGGCATTTGGCTATCCCCCTTACGACATCTCTTCTTCTTAGTCTATTCCGAGGTGTTCCCACGCACAACCCTTGATGGGGAGCGCTGAGGAGTGCTCGCCGCAGGCAGGAGCTGCCGTGCGATGACGCAGTTAGTCCAGAATAAAACTGATATAAAAACGGAACATATGGTTCGGTTTTCGATTGTTGACATATGATGGAGGAACTGTCTGACGGACGACGGGGCCGGCGACGGGAATGGAGGTGCCATGAAGGCGGTTGAAGCACTGCTTGAGGGGGAATCCGGCAAGGCGCTGCTGGTGGTTGGTGCTCCTTGCGTGGGCAAGAGCACGCTGGCCCGTGATGCCTTGATGGCCGGGCTGCGACGGTTCGGCGAATCCGGAGCGATGATGACGGTATCCGGGCGTCAGATCGCCGATGTGATAGGCGATCAGGTGATTCGCGAGCTGGGGGCGACCTCCCAGGCGCGACCGGTCACGACGCTGTCGGCCATCGCGTTCCGGCTGATCACCGTCATGCGTTCGAGGTCGGGCGAGCCGCTGCCGAGGTTGCTGAACGGCGCCGAGCAGGATGCGCTGCTGCGTTCGGTGTGCTCCGTCCATGTGGCTCATGTGCGGGCGGGGGATCCATGCGGCACGTGTTCGTTGCTGCGCGAATACTTCGCCAGGGATGATTGGGACGGCGTGCTGGCCGATGCCGTGGCCGGGAACGACGGCGAGGGTGGTGATGCGGATTCCGGCGTAGGCGTCAATGCCGCCTTCGTCATGCAGCTGCGCGACATGTTGGCCCGCATGGATGAGCTGGGCGTTTCCGAGGATCGTGAAGGAACGGCCCTGTCGGCGTTGAGGCATTGGTCGCCGCGCGTCGAGCGTTTGCATGTGCAGTGGCGTCTCGCGTTCGCGTTGCGCCGCGAATACGAGACCGCGGTGAGTCGTATGTACCCGGGCGAGTACCGGTTGGACTCGTCTCGTCTGCTGGTCGAGGGGGCCAAGGCGGTCGGGATGGTCGGCGATGACGATCTGCCGTGTTTGCTGGTCGTCGACGACTGTCAGGACCTCACCTTCGCCGGGTTCACGTTCCTGAAGGCGCTGCGCGATGCGGGGACGCGGCTGCTGCTGGTCGGCAATCCGGACGAGGCCGTGCAGACATTCCGCGGGTCATATCCGGAATACCTGTTCGACCAGATTCGTCGTCAGCTTGGCGCCGACATGGTTCGTCTGCCGGCTGGCGGTGCCGGAAATGGCCGAGTTGAGGAGCGTGCGGTGGACCACGTCGACGGTTATACGTATCGCGATCTGGTCGCATCCCGTATCTCCCTGTCCATCCGATCCACGCAGGACGAGACGGTTCCTCTGCCGCAGAGGCCGGGCAAATTGCCGCAGCTGCCGGCGAGCCTGCCGATTGTCGCATTGCCCCAGGCCGATCCGCTGCCGGGCGATGGCAGTCTGAAAACCGCGCTGTACCGCTCGGCCGACGAAGAGACGGAAGACGTCGTATGGCGCATCAAGCAAGCCCACATCCTTGAAGGACGCAACTGGAACGACATGGCTGTCATCGCGCACGACAACGCCACCGTGCGCACGATCGGCGAACGGCTGCGTCATGACGGCGTGCCTGTACGGTATTCATCGGTCACACGACCGTTGAAGGACGAGCCGTTCGTGCAGGGATTGTTCGCGCTGCTCGAATTGGCGATGCTCAGGAACCAGACGGTGCCCGCGCTGGGCATGAATCTGCAGCAGACCGCACTGTATGTGCGCTCTCGGGTTGCCGCGGTGATGGGATGCCCGCTGGTCAGCGTCGGCGGCGGACGGGATCATGAGGGATACCCGGCCAGGCTGGAGCCGGTGGACGCCGCCATGAACGCGTTGGCATCACTCGGCAAGATCGTCACGTGCGAGGACATATGCGAGGGGGATGCGTCCGACGATGTGCCTGGCGGTGCCGCCGACGATGCGGGGAAGACCGGTGACGCTGGAATTGCTGGTGACGCCGCTCGAATGCATGCCTTGGGCAGGCTCATGCACGGATGGGAGCAATGGCGCGAATGGGCCGTCTCCGGGCGCGATCGGAAGACCATCACCGACGACACGATCATCGATGTCAAAGCACCGCAAGGCGACGAACTCCAGTTCGGCGTCGATGCCATGTACCTGTTGCTGGAATTCGCGGATGACGCGCATGCGATGCATGGCGGTGTCGCCGGTCTAGGCGGTACAGGTGACGTTGTCGACGATGCCGGTTCCGCTGTCGGGGCGGGCACGAAGGGCGCGTCCGGTATAACCGCCGATGACGTGCTCGCCGCCGTTCAGGAGGTGTGCGGGCGGGGAGACCCGCATTCCCGCGTGTTTGCCCACCTGTGGAATCTGGTGGGGACGGTGGCCCAAGGCCTGAGACAACTGCCGGCGAAGGAACCACAGTATGCGTTGTCCGTGGCTTGGAACGCGTGCGACGTCGCCTCCCGTTGGCAGCGCGAGGCCCTGAACAACACGGATGCCGGACGTGCCGCCAACGACCGTCTGGATACGGCCATGCGGCTGTTCGACTATGCATCCGGCTCGGCCGCAAGCCGGGATCTGCCCGAATTCTTCGCGCAGGTGAGGGCGATGCGCATCGAAGCGGATTCCCTGGCCAAAGTGGCCCCCATCGACGAGGCCGTGACGCTGACCACGCCGGCGGGCTCCTCGGGGAGACACTGGCCGTTGGTGTGGATTCCGGCCATCCAGCAAGGCATATGGCCGAACCTGGCAGCCCGAAACACGATGTTCGGTGGTGAGGATCTGGCTGATGTCATGCTGTATGGAGGACTGTCCGATGATTCCGGAGAGCATGGCGACAACAAACTGGAATCCGTGCTGTATGCGGAGCAGAAAAGCCTGCTGGTCGCGCTGACCCGCGCATCGGAGCAGGTCACGGCAAGTGCGGTGTACAACGACGATCTGACCCCGTCTGACTTCCTGTACGGATACATACCGGAACGATTCAACCGCGAACGGCATGCGTCGGCCGAAGGGCGGGAATATACCCAGGTCGGTGAAGCCGGACGGCTCCAAGGTCTGGACGCCGATCCTCGCGGCCTGGTCGCCGCCGCCCGCGTGGCGCTCGCCGTACACCCACGAGGTTCCAAGGAATCTCAAGATGCCGTGGATGCGCTGCGACTGCTGGCAAACAATGGTGTCGAAGCCGCTGACATCACGCGTTGGCCGTTCCTCGACGAGGTCGAGGATGCGTCTTCCGGCTCCCGCACGGTGGGATCGCGGGCGGCGGCTCCGGAACCGGACAAGGCCGCGGAGGGAACCGGCCAATCATCGGTGCCGCGGATCGCAACATTGTCGCCATCCGCCGTGGACAGCATCTGGGGATGTCCCGTCTGTTGGATGATGGAAAACCGGTTCACTGGTCCGCGCGCCGGCAGTGTGGCGACCTCGTTCGGCTCGCTGATCCACGCCGTCGCCGAAACCGCCAGCAACGAGGGCCTGGACGCGGCGGACTGGCGCGATGACCTGCCGATTCCGGAACGCGTCAGCACGGTACGGGACCGTATGATCGCCATCTATGAGGAGCTGCGCGACGATCCGACGGCCAACACCAACCCGGCCGATCAATACAACGCGACGCGCAAGGACAATACCGCGCATGACGTACTGGGCCACATCGCCAGCTACTTCGTCATGTCCAACACCGACGAATACCCGGTAAACAACGTCAAGAACTTCCAGATCGGTACATTGGAAAGCGCACAATGCGAGCGTTCGTTCATTGCGGTATTCAGCTTGGACGACATTCTTGCCGCCTATAACGCGATGGACGGCGTCGACCCGATCGGCCGCGATGAACTCGCCGCCATCATGGGATCGCTGGTTGGCGGGTGGCCCGAAGCCATGAACGACCGGCTGACCGTGCGTCTGTCCGGGCGCATCGACCGTATGGAGACCAGAATCATGCCCGACGGGAAGCGTCACGTTCGCCTGATCGACTACAAGACCGGGAAGGTGCCTTCGACCAAGGCCATATTCAACGATCTTCAGCTGGTCTGCTACCAACTGGGACTCGCATTCCCGGAAAACGGGCCGCGCGGAGCCGAAGCGCTGCAAGTCATGCCGGACATCGCGCAAAGTGGTCTGTTCCATGTCGCACAGAAGGATGCACCCGCGACATCCGGAACCAGCAACGCGCAGGAGGGAATGTACCAGCCGGCGCTGTTCGCCGACGGCAGTCTGAACACGTCATCGTTCATGCCGCGGAACCGCTACAAGACCCTCGATAAGCTTTCGGATGCTCCCGATTTGATTGAAGAGCCTCCGACCGGTGTAAGCGCAGCGGCATGGCGACAGTTCCTCGGCATGCGCGGCACGCAGGCCGTATGGTCGCTCTCCATGATCGCGAGAGTGTTCTACGCCGCCGCGGCGAGTCGGTCGACCCATATACAGGCAAGGCCGAAACCGGATCATCTCCAGTATTGCCGCATGAAAGCGGCATGCCCGGCATGCGCCGGCGAAATCAACACCGTCTTCGAAACGAGGCAGTCATGAACGCACCACGATTTACCGACAGCCCCGAGCAGGCAAAAGTCGTCAACGCGCCCACCGGCGATGACGTGCTCGTCGTGGCCGGAGCGGGCAGCGGCAAGACCTATACGATGACCCGCCGCATCATCAACCTCATCGCACAGGGCGTGCCGGCCGAGCGCATCCTCGGCCTCACGTTCACGCGCAAGGCCGCGTCGGAACTGCTGTCGCGCGTGTCCGCCGCCGTGCTGGCGGACGGGGGAGACGAGCGCTTTGCGAACCGGGCGTTCCTCAAGCCGGAGGTGTCGACGTACGATGCGTTCTTCCAGACCATCGTGCGGCAATACGGCCTGCTTGTCGGCTTCGACCAGAACACGCAGCCGCTCAGCCAGGCCGGTGCCATACAGCTGGCGACCACCGTGGTCGGCCGTCACATGGACATCCTCTTCGAGCAGGATCTCGGGGCGTTCAAGACCGTGGTGAATGGGGTACTGGGGTTGTCGCATGCCATAGGCAACGCCATGATCGGTGGCAGCACAACAACGATGGACGAGGCCATCGGCCGTGTGCGGGCTTGGGACCAGGCATTCCTCGCGCAACTCGATATCGCCATTGGCGATACGCCGGTTCCTGACGAAGCGCCGAAGGCCAAGGTTCCGACAAAAAACAAGAAGGACACGGAGGAGACCTTCGCGGCCAAACAGGAGGAATACCGGGCGCAACTTCGTGACATATGCGTGTACAAGTGTGCACAGCTGCGCGACGTGACCCGGCGTCGGGAGACGCTGCTGACGCTCGTCGAGGAATACGAGCGGGAAAAGCGGGTTCAGAACATGGCGGAATTCAGCGATTTCACCATTGCCGCCTACCAGCTCGTCGCGCGATTCCCCTCCATCGGGGAGCGGTACCGTCGCCGTTACACGCACGTGCTGCTTGACGAATACCAGGACACCTCCACCACGCAGGCGATGCTCCTCGCCACTCTGTTCCACCCCCAGTCGGCTGATGCCGATGCTGATAGGTCCTCCTCCCGCTGGCGGGAGGCGGCGCGCAGCGCCGGAGGGTGGTCCAAGGATGGCGTCGGGCTGTCGCGATCCGCGGTGAACGCGGTGGGAGACCCGTTCCAGTCGATCTATGCGTGGCGTGGTGCCAGTCCCGGAGCGTTCCGCATGTTCCAAAAGGACTTCGGCATGCCCGCCGACGCGAAACCATACCCGCTCAGCGTCACGCGACGCAACACCTGCATCGTGCTCAGAGCCGCCAACAACCTCACCGAGCCGCTGCGCATACCGCCACGGCGGGCCGGCAGCTCCCTGATGCGCGAAGTGGATGTCGCGAACCTGTCCGCGATGGACAACGCCGCGGAAGGTACGATCGGCGTGCTGGGATTTGCCACCTTCGGCCAGGAAGCCGATGCCGTGGCACGCTTCGCCAAACAGGCCATCGCACGGTACCGGAAGGACGCCGCCGCCACGGCCGCCTCCGATACCCCGCATGTGGCGGTGCTGTTCCGAGGCAAGACGCACATGGCGCAATTCGCCCAAGAACTCGAACGGGCGGGCCTGACGACGTTGGTCGTCGGCTACTCCGCGCTGCTGGAGAGGCCGGAGGTCCAGGATCTGATCGCATTGCTGCATGCGGCCGCCGACCACACCGATTCAGCGTCGTTGATGAGGCTGCTGGCTACGCCGCGATTCGGTTTGGGATCCGAATCGCTCACCCGCCTCGCCGGCATGGCCGAAGATCTCGACAGCCAATGCCGCTACCGTGCACTGGTCGAATCCGGCATCATAGGTTCAGGTTCCGATGGCGCTCGTGCCGATGATGGTCATGATGAGGCAACAGTCTCCACGTCCATTGATTCCGGTCTCGTTTCGGAAGCGGATGGCGGCTCCGACATCGCGACGTTCGCCGACCCGCAGGTGAAGGCCATCGTTAAGCAATACCGGGATCGAGTGCCGCATGCAGTGTTCCTCATCGACATGATGATGCGGGATGACCTGCCGTCGCTGCTGTCGCGTCGCGGCGGATTCGACGAGACGACATCACGCCGTATCATACAGGCGGGCGAAGTACTGCAGCGCGTGCATGCCGTGACTAATCACCCGCTGAAGGAAGTGATTGACGCCGCGGTGCGGGCCTTGAGCCTCGACATCGACACAATCGTCGCCCAGGCGGTCAAAAACCCCTCCCAGCCGGTGAACCCCACGCAGGCGCGTTCGCCTCTGCAGTCGGTCGCCGCACTGGTCGACACCTATACGCAGGAAATCGTCGAAGGCGTGAATCCGACTTTGCGTGGATTCATGTCATGGGTTGACTCGCTTGGCCAGATAGAGGAGGATACCGCGGCGGTGCCCGACACTCCTGCGGACGTGGTGCTGATGACCATCCATCAGGCCAAGGGATTGGAATGGGACGCCGTCGCCGTGGTGTCCATGCAATCAGGAGTGTTCCCCAGCAATCAGGGCGGTTTGCATGTCGAGCTGGACGCGGAGCATCCCGGCGGCGGTGCCGGCGAATCGTGGACTCCCCCGGAATACAAGGCGACGGTTCGTTCATGGGCGGACGCCCCGGCCGCGGTACCTGCGCCCGTGCGCGTCGACGCCGGTATCCTGCCACGTTTCCCGCACGACGCGAATCCAGATGACGCCCCGGTCGAAACGCTGCGTGCCCTGGACGATGTCGAAGTCATCGACGACGAGTTCTACGGAGACCTGCGCAGCAAGGACATCGGAGACGATATGGATGTCGCCGACCCGTCCAGCTGGTATCTCACCCAGGAAGAGGAATATGGCCGACGTCTGCTGGCTGACGAACGGCGACTCGCATATGTGGCGCTGACACGGGCCAAGAAAGACGCGCTGCTCACCTACAGCCAGTATTCGATTCTGGATCGAGACCCGAGCCAGTACCTGAACCGTCCCGGCAAAAGACCGAGCGCCTCGAAGCCGTCGGTATTCTGGACGGAGATGCAGGACTCGCTATGCCATGAGAGCGGTCTGGTATCCGCGTGCAAGAGCGGGAGCGCGGGATACTCCGAAAATGCGGATGCCATTGCCGACAGTAGCCCTGACTTGGCGGTGGCCGGTGCGGCATCAGGTGCGTCTGCGCACCCATCGCTGGACCAGCTGGGTGTGGACAGGCCGCAGGGGTTCTTCGTCGGCGACCACGCCACCGAATATGAGCGGGATGTCGTCGAAGAGGCATGGAACGCCCCATTGGAGGAACGCGAACAGGCCGGCGGCCCGACATGGCCGGCCAAGTTGTCCGAGGAAACCCTGTCGAAGCTCACCGGCGGGCTGTCCGGCGATTCCGGGCTTGTGACCGACGATCCGGACTCCCTGCTGGCGCGCGCCCGAATGCTCGTTGAAGACCCCGATCTGATGCCATGGTCCTTCGGCCGAGGCGAGCGCGAGATCGACCGCTATGTCCGCCGTCAGGCGGAGCACCTGCTGGAGCACGGACGGCAGAACGTCACCGCGTTGCAGGCGAGGGCGGGACATATGACCCAGCGCGAGGAACGCGGCTATTGGCGTGGCCTGATCCGGCCCATCCCGCGCGTCGCATCCCCCGCCGCTGAGGCGGGCACCCTGTTCCACGCATGGGCGGAACAATTCATCAACGCCTACGGCGACGGCCAATCAATAGATGCAGACGGCATCGGCGCATACGATTCCAGCAGCATCGAAACCGGTACGGCCGGCACCTGCCGCGAGCCGGTGACCCGCGAATCCCTGCTGCACGATCTGTCCGAACTGGAAATGAAATCCGACACACTGACGGCGAAGGAACGACAGCTCACCGTATGGCAGCGTCGACTCGCCGAATCGACGTGGTCGGAGCGTCGCCCGGCGTGGGCGGAACGCCAGATTGTCGTGTCGATTCCCCAGCTCGGTGACGTCATCGTCAACGGCAAACTCGATGCGGTGTTCCACGGCGGACTGGACGCGAACGATCCGACGAAGCAATACACCATCGTCGACTGGAAGACCGGGCGCAAGCCACGCAAGCCGCAGGACATCGAACACAAGCTCGTGCAGCTCGACTGGTATCGGCTGCTGCTGTCGTACATCGAGCACGTGCCGCTGGACAGAATCGACGCCACCCTCTACTATCTGAGTGAGCCTGATGAAGGCGCGCGCGAGCTGCACGCCCGCGCGAAAACCGAACAAGAGATCCTAGCCGAGTTGAGCTCCGGCATTCCCGAAGGATCCGACAATGACTAGGTGACCGCCAAGGGGGCGGCACACGCTGCGGATGGAACGCGCCGCAGCCGTCATGCCGGGAGGGATGCCGCGACCCTTGGCGCACCGTGTGGGCGGGCACACGTGCTGGACGCAACAACCACAAAGGAGCAGAACCATGGTTGCGCACGACAACACCGTCATGAATGCCACCATCACCAATGCCACGCCATCCGCCGATGACGAGAGCACCCTCTCGGAGAGCACGCCGATCGGGACGGACCCACAGCGTGACGTCATGTCTGACGTCGTGCCTGACGTCACGCCGGAGGAGGTGCCGGGCGTCACAATCGCATCTACGCCGGCAACGGCAACAGTGCCCGCCGAGGAGATGAAACCATCGCAATCGGTGACCTACCGGCCCATGCGTTGGAATGATCTGGACGACATCGTCCGGGAGTTCGACCGCACATGGGGTCAGTGCAGCGCGGCCGCCGGCACGCCGGTGTCCATGCAGATATCCCGGCACTTCGTGCTGCACTACCTCGAACCGACCACCCGCGCCATCATCGCCGAACTCGACGGCCGCTTCATGGGCGTCACACTGTCGCGCGTCGCCGGCGAGCCATTGGCCTTCCCGCAAGCCAAGCAGGAACTCGCCGCGATCAACGGCGAACTGAACCGGTCGACGCTCGGCACGAAAACCCTGTCCGAGACCGAGCAATGGCATGAGATGGAACTGCGCATGGAACGCGAAATCGACATCAACGACGTCGCGCGCGGCGAGATCGAGCTGTTCCTCGTCGCGAAAAGCGCTCGCGGACACGGCGTCGGCGGTTCGCTCTGGCGGCAGGCGATGGACTATTTCGCGAATTGCCAGGTCGCCCGGTTCTACCTGCACACCGACTCCAGTTGCGACGTGAGCTTCTACGACCACAAGGGGCTGAACTGCATCGCCGCCCGATACGCGGCGGACCATCCCGAGGATGGCGCAGACATGGACGACATCTTCATCTACGCCGGAACCCCGGAGAACACTCGATGAGCGGGGCTCAACAGCAGAGCCGATCCGTCGCATCGCAGTCGCCGTACGCGCAACTGTTCCGCATTCCCGGCGCCAAGGCGTTCTGCATCTCCGGAGCGGTGGCCCGATTGCCGATCTCGATGATGTCGCTGGGCATCGTGCTCGCGCTCAACCACATGTACGACAACTGGACGGTCGCCGGGTCGATGAGCGCCATGTACATCCTCGCCGTCGCCGCGGTCACGCCGTTCTACGCGCGCCTGTTCGACCGGTTCGGGCAGCGGCGTGTCGGACCGGTGGCGCTTGGCGTGCAGATAGTGGCGATGCTTGCGTTCGCACTGGCGGCGCTCGCCCGAGTGCCCATCCCGGTGCTGTTCGCGCTGGCCATATGCATGGGGCTGACCCAGTTCTCGTTCGGCGCCCTCGTGCGCACCCGCTGGGCGTATGCGCTGCGCGGTTCGCAACACGAGTCGCTGCTCAACACCGCGTATGCGCTGGAAGCGGCCATCGATGAGATCGTATTCATCTTCGGTCCGATTCTGGCGGCGTTCCTCGCCACCTCGGTGCACCCGGTGTCGCAGTTGTTCGTGCCCACGCTGGCCTGCGGCATCGGGGGAGCGGTGTTCTTCTCGCTGAAGAACACCGTCCCTCCCGTGTTGGAGCCGATTGACGTCGTCGCCGCCGAAATACCGGACGCGCAGTCGAACGCCGTCACCGGTCAGCCGGCTCCCGCACTCCAGACGGCCGGAGACCATGCCGCACCGACGCCCTCCCCCGAAGACAACGGTTTCCGGCTGCGTCGTCTGCACCGGCCCTATTCCGCCAAGCCGCGCAATGTACTGACGTATCGGGGCATTCTGCCACTGCTGGTCGTGTTCGTGGTGTTCAACATGAGCTTCACCGCATTCGACGTGTCCATGACGGCCACGATGAAGGCCGCCGGCGCGGAGCGGTTCCTCGGCCTGCAGCTCGCCATGTTCGCGGTCGGCTCCTGCATCGGGGCGGTCATCTTCGGTTCCCGGGAGATGAAAGGCTCGCACTGGCGGCATATGGTCATGTTCCTGACGCTGCTCACCGTCGGCTATGTGGTGTTCCGCATGGTGATGGGCAATTTCCTGATCCTCGGCGTCATGGAGATCCTGACCGGCCTGTGCGTCTCCCCGCTGTTCGCTACCGGCAACCTGATCGTCAAGGACATCGTGCCTGCGCGCTCGCTCACCGAAGGACTGTCGTGGGTGACCACCGCAGGCTCGGTCGGCACCTCGTTCGGGTCGACCATCGCCGGTGCCGTGCTGGACGCATCCAGTCCGCACATGAGCATGATGATTCCGTGGATCGTCACCCTGTGCGCGGTGCCGCTCGCCCTGCTCGGCTGGTTCCTCGCCCGAAAACGGCGCTGATGTCCGTCAGCCATGTACCCGCCGTGGAGCGCGACGACGCAGAAGCGCGTTGCCGTGCCGCCAACAATCGCCTTGGCATACGGCCTGCGCTCGTACAGGCTCGCGCCGGTCTGAGCACCTGAGCCGACGCCGTCACCCTCGCCCGCGCTCCTGCGCGGATCTCCAGTATCTGCGCGACCCTGTCGTTCACATCCGCCTTCGTGGTGAGCCGGTGTTCGAGCAACGGCTCGCCGATGGCCCGCCCGATGGTCATTCGCGGGTTCAGCGCACTGTACGGGTCTTGGAAGATGTACTGCATCTGCGGACGTATCGTGCGCAGTTCGCGCTGGGGGAGCTTGAACAGGTCATGTCCCTTGAACAGCACCTCGTCGCGCTGCTCGATGGCCTGTTCGTGGCGCGACTGGTAGTCGGCCATGATACGGTCCCAGTTGTCCTCCGACCACGAGCCCATCTGCACTCACGGTGTCACCTCGGAATCCGCGCACGTCTTGAGGACGGAGGTCTTTGATGCGGATGACCTTATCTGCCATTCGACGTTTCCTTCTTGACCTCGAACGGGAGTCCCTGTTCCCTGACGACGGCCTTCAGGAAGATCGTGACCGCGCCGGAGAGGGTGAGCCCGAGGTCTTCGAGCACGCGGCTGGATTCCTCCTTGAGCTGCGGGTCTATCCTCATGGTCGTGGTGGGTATGCTCGCCATATGCGCCTCCTATGCTTGTCGGTTGTTCCGACTGTACATCGTATGCACGGTGTCATGCGGCTTTCCGCCAATAATCCATGTACGGTGGTGTCATGCGCTGGCAGTCACGGCGGCGGATGCGATACAGGCCTTTGCCGAGCTGGCGGGCGAGCAGCCCATCATCGTCGGTTTTGCCGAATCCGTCGATGAACGCGACGAGCCATTGGAACCAGTCCAGGTAGGCTTGCAGGTATTTCGTTGACACGCCGTGGAAGCCGAACATGAAAGCCTCCAATCGCGCATGCAGCGTGTTCACGCGGTTGATGGCGAGATCGCGCTCCTGTGGCGTCAGTTCGCCAAGTTCCTTCCTGACCCTATCGGCTATACGCGCCACCTTGCCCGTTCTCATACCTACCATCA
>ENA-OXVS01000090-OXVS01000090.1-human-gut-metagenome-genome-assembly--contig:-NODE-90-length-20105-cov-13.953167_pt1 | contig 20105 bp, 16 predicted proteins | sample MGYA00249567_ERZ652677 | MGnify/ENA primary metagenome ERZ652677 (study PRJEB26925, sample SAMN05826734) | human gut metagenome | biome: ENVO:2100002; feature: ENVO:00000062; material: ENVO:00002003... | reverse complement strand
CAGCTCGCTCGTTCCCTCCAGAGCTCTGGCGCCGTGTCCGTGGCCCTCAACGCGGGCACGACGGCCGAGCTGTCCTGTGGCTACTGGCTCATCGTCGCCGACGACGACGCCATCGACCAGGGCGAGGCCGGCACCGCGCCGATCATGGCCCTGGTGGGCGGCGGCGCCGTCACCGTCAAGCCCAAGGCCGCGACCCCCAAGGTCGCCAAGCACGTGCTGGAGGACGGCACCGCCGCCTGGCAGAAGGCCGCCGACGCCACGGTCGCCGACGACCTGTACTGGCGCCTCTCTGCCACGGTCCCGGCGGGCATCACCGCCTACGACACCTATACGGTGCAGTTCGTCGACACCATGAGCGCGGGGCTCGACCCCTCCAAGGTCGCCGCGAGCATGCGCGTGTACGTGGCGGCGGGCGCGGACGGCGGCTTCGACGCCGTCTCGGCCGGCAAGGACGGCCGCGTCGGCACCGACCCCGCGAAGGGCTGGACCGATATCACGGCCCAGTGCGCCACCAAGGTAGCGGCCGACGGCAAGACCTTCACCGTGCGCACCGGCGACCTCATCGCCGCGCTCGGCGGGACCGAAGCCTTCACCGCGGGCGCCCGCGTGGTCGCCGTGTACAATGCGCCGCTCAACAGCGCGTGCAACCACGGCATCGCGAAGGGCAACCCCAACGAGGTCTACCTGCGCTACCCGCGCTCTCCCTTTGCCGACCAGTCCGGCGACGCCGGCTTTACCCGCACGCCGAGCGACGACGCGTGCGCCTACACCTGGGATCTCGCGCTCACCAAGCGCGGCAGCGACGGCGACAAGCCGCTGTCCGGGGCGGTCCTGAGCATCACCGACGACCGCGGTCGCACGCTGACGGCCGACGGCACGTGGAATGCGGAGGGCAAGGCCACCGTCACCACGGGCGAGGACGGCCGCGTGACCGTCTCGGGCGTGGACTCGGGCAAGCTGGAGGTCCGCGAGCTCAAGGCGCCCAAGGGCTACACCGCTTTTGAGGGCACGCGCTCCGTGAAGGTCAAGGCCGAGGGCCTGGACGTCGACCAGGTGGCCGCCGCCAAGCCCAAGCTCACCATCACGGCCGAGTCGCCCCTGCGCGCCGACAGCGCGGACGGGTCGACGGGCAGCCTGGAGGCGTCGCTCATCAACACGCCCGCCGGCACACCCCCTAGCATTACCACCGGAGGCTTTATGCCCTCGACTGGCGATATGGCAATGTACGCCGCGGCCGCCGCAGCGGTCGCCGGAGCCGCGCTCATCGTGGTCGCGCTCCTGGTCAAGCGGGGAGGTGGCAGCCATAAAGAGTAGCTGGCAGCCCCACAGAGAGCGGGGCGAGACGTAGCGAAGTAGATGCTAAGACACAGACAGACAGATTTAGATCAAATGGAATTCGAGCAGAAAGCAGAGGAAAAGAAGATGAGCATGAGCAAGAACATCGCACGCCTGGCAGTAACGGCAGGCCTCACGGCAGCGCTGAGCTTTGGTGGCGTGATGGCCCCGGTCACGATGGCGTTTGCTGATGGCACGCCAACGGTGGCTCCGGATGGCAATGTAAAGATTGACGAGAAGACCTATACGGATACAACCTTTAAGGGTATCCAGATTTTCAAGGCCAAGGTCACGCAGGATTTGGAAGGCGTTAACAACTGGAATGGCGCTAAGACGCTTTCCGACATTGAGTGGGCGTCAGATGCCGTTAGGGATGCTGTGATCGGGGCTGCCGATACTAACGACGTTACAAAGCCCTCCGGCAATGATGCTCAGAAGTGGGCTGACTGGCTTAAAGTTAAAACCGAAGGTGAGTACAAGTCAGGTACAGACAAGACTACTAAGCTCGATGCCGGAAAGACTCTCGACAAGATCGCCGAGGCACTCGAGAACGCCAATATCACTGAAGGGACGGCTGAGTGCAAAACGAGCCCCAATGGCACCTTCACTGGTCTGAATACCGGCTACTGGCTCTTCGTGACTAAAAACGTCAACACTAGCACTAATCCACCCAAGCGCGACACCGATACCTTCACTTCGCCCATTTTCGTCGTTGTTGGCGGTTCTGCTGAGATCATTGCTCCCAAGAAGCAGGTCCCCACTGTGACCAAGGCCGTAAAGGACGACGCAAAGGACGGCACGTTCGGCACACCCGAGAAGCCCAATAAGGCTGCGGACTCTCAGATGGACGACTATGTCGACTACCTGCTTACCGGTACCGTTGCGGGTAACATCAACACTTACAGCACCTACAAGTACACCTTCACGGATAATCTTCCCAAATCCATGACGCCGAAGTTTAAGGATAGCAGCACGACGCCAGACGTCACGGTCAAGATCGGTGATACCGAGGTCAAGACAGGCTGCTACACCGCCAAGTACGAGAACGATACGATAACTGTCGACTTCACCAATCTCAAGAATTGCACGGACGTGGAAGGCACTGCCATTTCGTTGAACAGTGACTCGAAGGTGACTGTCGAGTACAAGGCCAAGCTCGACTCCACCAAGATCTTCGATAATGGCAAGATCAAAAAAGAATTCGATGGCTTGGTTGGTAAAGCCCAGAAGAATATGGTTACGCTGACTTATTCCAACAATCCGCATGCTGAGGGTGTCGGCACCACGGTCGAGCACCTTGCTTATGACTACACCTACGGCATCGATGTCACCAAGGTGGGCTCTGATGACAAAGCTAAGGGGCTCGAGGGCGTTGAGTTCACGCTGCAGGAGAACGGTGATACGAGCAGCTTTATCAAAGCGGACGGTACCAAGACGGCTGATAGCGAGCAGGCCAAGCTGAAGACCGACGCAAACGGTAAGATAAACGTTGTCGGTCTCGATGAGGGCACCTACACCCTTACAGAGGTCACCCCGAAGCCTGGCTACAACAACTCCGCAGCAGGTGGCGTTACCTTTACTATCAAGCGCAGCCTTAATCAGACCGGCGATGACGTTACGCCTAGCACGGAATCCGTAATCAAGGCGGCAGATGGCGTCGTGCAGGACAATAATGCCACTGCAACTACCGGTAAGCTCAGCTTCACCATTGTTGACCAGAAGGGCACAGGCCTTCCCCTCACCGGCCTTAACGGCGTGACCTTCACCTGGATCGCTGGTGGCGCGGTGCTGTGCATCGGCGTGGCGCACCTCATCCGCAGCCGTAAGCAGGCTGAGGAGTCCGAGCAGGAGTAACGCTCGCTCACCCATCCCCTTGGCAGGTGGGATGTGATGGCCATGAGACTTGCGGACACTTTTCTCGTCCATCCACGTTCTTGCTTTGCCATTCTCTTTTCGGGGCAGACTCCGCGCTGGAGTTTGCCCCGTTTTTTTGGACAACACAGGCAGCCTCCACCGTCCGATGCGGACTCATCCGTCATCGCGTTTCTTGACTCGTATGAGGTTCGGTTTAAGGTCCGTAGGCGCACGCGCGGTGCGGACGGTGGACGGCATTTGCGCCGGAAGCGCAAATAAGAATGCCCGGGGGTCGGATCCCGGGCATTTAACAAAAGCTGAAAACTAGGCCGCCCGCGCTCCCAAACATTTACGCGGGGTGCGTCGTTTTCTATTGATATTGTATCCCGAATCGCCCCGCCGATCCGGGATATTTTGAAAACTCAAATGCTGGCTTATCCTCGACTGGACGGTGCAGCCAAGCTGCGTTGTCCGGCGCATGAGCTCGCTAATCGGCTATTATTTGTTTAGACAACTTGAATTGTAGAGGAGTGACCGGCGATGGTGCAGGGCGCCAAACATATGAAGAGCAATAGCGCCGCGGACAACGGCGGCTCAAGCCCTCAGCCCAAACCTCAACCAAAGCCCAAGCGCCGCCGCAAGCGACTGCCGCGCTGGGCCGATCGGCTCATCACCATCGTCATCATTCTTATTGGCGTGGGCCTTATGACCTGGCCGTGGATCTTGGACCGGCTCGAGGCCTCGGGCGTGTTCAACCAGATCAGCACGGTGTCCAGCACCGTGGACGCGCTGTCTGCCGAGGAGCGCGAGCGCATCCTGCTCCAGGCACGCTCCTTTAACGAGCAACTTGCCGGCGAGGCAACCGAGCTTCCCGCTGACCAGATCGAGCCTTACGCCCAGCAGCTCATCTTTGACCGCGACCCCATGATGAGCTGGGTCGAGATCCCCTCCATCGACGTGAGCATGCCCATCTACCACGGCACGAGCGAAGAAGTCCTTATGGCGGGCGTCGGCCACCTGGAGGGCACGAGCCTGCCGGTGGGCGGCACCTCGACGCATTGTGTGCTCACCGCGCACTCGGGCATGCGCAACCTGAGCATGTTCGACGACATCCATTCGCTGGAGCCCGGCGACCTGGTGCTGCTGCACACCATGAACAAGACGCTCGCCTACAAGATGGTGGACTCCGAGGTGGTGCTGCCCGAGGAGATGGAGTCGCTGACCATCGAGCCCGGCGCCGACAAGGTGACGCTCGTCACCTGCACGCCCTACGGCGTGAACGACCATCGCCTGCTGGTGCATTGCGTGCGCACCAAGTACAACAAGAAGGACGTCGACAAGCAAAAGTCGCTGGCCGGCCGCCACTGGGGCAAGCGCGAGTTTGCCGTGCTCATCGTGGTCGTGGCCATTGTGCTGTTGCTGCTGGACATCGTGATCCACGCGGTCCGCAAGCGCCGCAAGGCCAAAGCCTCGGCATAAGACATTCTCCAGAACCACCACAATGGGGACAGGTACCTTTGTGGTGGTCGGGGGCTTCCAAACCATCACAACATTCGATGAAAATCGCGATTTTAGCGAAAAGCGTCGAATGTTGCGATGCTTTTGCTGCGGACGCGACGGTTTTCCTTGTGGGCGGGACGGCTTTCGTTGCGGGCGAGACGGTTTTCGCTATGGACGGTGCGGTTTCGCTGTAGAACCGCCAGCCCGCCGCCTGCCAGCCTGCCGCCCTCGTTACGTTTTCGCTGCATTTGGGTAAAGCACCTGCTCCAAGCGGCGTTGCCTTGTATACTAGAGCGGTTTATCTGTTATGCGGAAGGGAGCGCCTATGGCACTCAGCGAGAAAGACGTGCGCGGCATCGCCGAGTACGCAAAGATCGCACTGACCGATGACGAGCTCACCCAGATGACGTCCTACCTGAACGACGCCGTCCAGATGCTCGAGCCCGTCTTGCAATATGACTTGCCCGACGTGGAGCCCACGTTCCATCCCATCGGAAGCCTGTCCAACGTGATGGGCGATGACCTGCGCGAGCCCGAGCGCGACCTGCCGCTCGACGTCGCGCTCGAAAACGCCGGCAGCGCGCGCGACCGCTACTTCCGCGTGCCGTCCATTTTGGGAGAGGGGGAGAGCGAGTAATGGCTCAGAGCTTCGATTCCCTTACCGCCGCCCAGATCGCCGCGGGCGTTGCCGCCGGCGACTTTACCGCTACCGAGGTGGCCCAGGCCTCCCTTGCCGCCATCGAGGCGCGCGAGGGCGGGGTCCAGGCATTCCTGCAGGTGGCGCCCGAGCTTGCACTCGAGGCCGCTGCGCGCGTGGATGCCGACCGCGCCGCAGGCAAGCCGCTGCCCCCGCTCGCGGGCGTGCCGCTGGCCATCAAGGACAACATGAACCTCGTGGGCACGCGCACCACCTGCGCTTCCCGCATGCTCGAGAACTACCAGAGCGTTTACACCGCTACCTGCGTCCAGCGCATGCTCGATGCCGGCTGCCTGCCCATGGGCAAGGCCAACATGGACGAGTTCGCCTTTGGCAGCTCTACCGAGAGCTCGGCGTTCCACCGCACCAACAACCCCTGGGATACCGAGCGCGTGCCCGGCGGCTCTTCGGGCGGCTCCGCTGCCGCCGTCGCTGCGGGCGAGGTCGCGCTCTCGCTGGGCTCGGATACTGGTGGCTCCATTCGCCAGCCGGCGTCGCTGTGCGGCGTGGTGGGCTTTAAGCCCACGTATGGCGCCGTGAGCCGTTACGGCGTGGTTGCCTTTGGCTCGTCGCTCGACCAGGTGGGGCCCTTTGGCCGCACGGTCGAGGATGTCGCGCTGGCCATGAACGCGCTTACCGGTGCGGGCCACGATCCGTACGACTGCACCAGCCAGGATTGCGCCGTCGACTTTACCGAGCACCTCAACGACAGCATCGAGGGCAAGCGCGTGGGCATTATCCCTGCGTTTATGGAGGCCGAGGGCCTGACGCCCGAGGTCAAGGCCGCTGTTCAGCGTGCCGCTCAGGAGCTACAGAACCAGGGCGCCGAACTGGTCGAGGTCGACCTGCCGCACCTGGACGCCGCCATCGCCGCCTACTACGTCATCGGCCCGGCCGAGGCGTTCTCCAACCTGGCCCGTTTCGACGGCATCCGCTACGGCTATCAGGAGGAGGGCTGCGCCAACCTGTCCGACCAGAGCTCGCTTTCGCGCGCCCACGGCTTTGGCGCCGAGGCCAAGCGCCGTCAGATGCTTGGCGCCTACCTGCTGAGCTCGGGCGTGTACGACAAGTACTACTACGCTGCGCAAAAGGCCCGCACGCTCATCACGCAGGACTACGACGCCGCGTATGCCAAGGTGGACACCATCCTCATGCCTGCCTCGCCGCGCACGGCCTTTAAGTTTGGCGAGATCAGCGACCCCACGCAGATGTACCTCTCCGACCTGTACACCATCTCGCTCAACATTTGCGGCAACGGCGGTATCTCGGTGCCGCTGGGCCTGGGCGAGGACAGCAAGCTGCCCGTTTCTGTCCAGCTGGTGGGTCCGGCGTTTAAGGACCGTCAGCTGCTCACGTTTGCCCGCGCCCTGGAGCGCGGCTTTGCCGATGCCGCCACGGGTGCGCCCGCGCTTTCCGTCGCGCCCGATTTTGCCGGGAAGGGAGGCGAGCTGTAATGAAGGAGCTTTCCGAGGTCCTGCAGGATTGGGAGGCCGTGATCGGCCTGGAGATCCATACCGAGCTCACCGCACTCGATACCAAGATGTTCTGCAACTGCAAGCTCAGCCACGATGACGAGCCCAATGCCAACGTGTGCCCGGTGTGCCTGGGCCTGCCCGGCGCCCTGCCGGTGCCTAACAAGAAGGCAATCGAGAGCATCGTCAAGGCCGGTCTCGCCACCAACTGCGAGATCCAGCGCCACTCGATGTTCTACCGCAAGCACTACTTCTATCCTGACATGGCCAAGAACTTCCAGACCACGCAGGGCCCGGTCGCCTTTGCCATGTACGGCCACCTGGATCTGGACGTGACCGGTCGCGGCGCCGCCGAGCGCCCCGACTGCGCGTTTGGCGAGGCCGAGGCCCAGAGCCTGGCGAGCGCTTCGGCCAACGCCGAGGGCCTGTCCACGTCCATGACGTCGACCATGCGCGAGGGTAACCAGCGCGCCGGTCATCTGGCCAGCTACGACGCGTCCAACCTACAGATGCCCGAGCGTCGCGAGGACGGTTCCTACACGGTGCCCATCCGCATCCTGCGCATCCACATGGAGGAGGACGCCGCCAAGATGGTCCACGTGGGCGGTGCCGAGGGCCGCATTACCGCCGCGGCCGAGTCGCTCGTCGACTACAACCGCTGCGGCACACCGCTGATCGAGCTCGTGACCGAGCCCGACCTGCGCACGCCCGAGGAAGCGCGCCTGTTTATGGAAAAGCTCCGTCGCATCTTTGTGACGCTGGGCATTTCGGACTGCTCCATGGAGAAGGGCTCCATGCGCTGCGACGGCAACGTGTCGCTGCGCCGCCGTGGCGAGACCAAGCTGGGCACCAAGACCGAGCTTAAGAACCTTAACTCGTTTAAGAGTCTGCATGACGGCCTTGCCTACGAGATCTGCCGCCAGGCCGAGGTGCTCGAGGAGGGCGGCATCATCTATCAGGAGACCCGCCACTGGGAGCCCAGCCGCAAGCGCACCGTAGTCATGCGTGTGAAGGAGACGGCCGACGACTATCGTCTGTTCCCCGACCCCGATTTGGCGCCGTTCGATCTGGACGATGAGTTTATCGATCGCTGCCGTGGCGAGATCCCCGAGCTGCCCGATGCCAAGCGCGTCCGTTTTGAGGCCGACTTTGGCATTAAGGCCGCCGATGCCGAGCAGATTGCCGGCGACCCGGAGTTTGCCGAGTTCTTTGAGGCCGCCGCTGCCGGAATGGCTGGCAAGGAGGCCCAGACGGTCGCAAACCTGCTGGTGAACGAGATGATTGCCTACCTTAAGGGCGCGGGCGTGTCGCTCGCCGAGTCCGGCATCGCGCCGGCTCAGGTGGCAGCGCTGGCTAAGCTGCTGGCGACCGATGCCATCAGCTCCAACCAGGCGCACGAGGTCTTTGAGGCCATGGCCCAGACCGGCGACGACCCCAACAAGATTGTCGACGAGCGCGGTATGCGTCAGGTGAGCGACGCCGGCGCACTGCAGCCGATCGTGGACGAGGTGCTGGCAAACTGTGCCGATCAGGCACAGCAGTATCGTGACGGCAACCAGAAGGTTATCGGCTTTTTGGTGGGCCAGTGCATGAAGGCGAGCCGCGGCAAGGGCAATCCGAAGCTCTTCAACGAGTTGCTGAGAACGTCGCTCTCGTAAACGGGAACCCGGGAGCCCCGGCAGGGCGGGTGCTTCCTCAAAATTTCGAACAGTCCTGCGCAAGACGAAGGCCACATTAAGTGGCCTTCTTTGCGTGCGGAACTCATTTTGAGCAAGCACCCGCCCTGCCGGGGCTCCCGGGTTCTGCAACGACTCGGCCGTTCGGGTCAGGCGGGCTGAATGGAATATGGTGAATGAGGGCGCCGATGGCGCCCTCATTTTTTGTGGACGTGGCGCAGGGGCGGTCCCCTTGGTCACATTGCGCCCCAAGATTTCCAAAAAGTTAACCTTTATTGACCTCAATAGTTAGATAAACTAAACTATTTTCCAAAAGTGTGCTCGAGCAAACTTGTTTACTCGGGTGCTGAGGCGCCGTGCCGCGTCCAATGCGGCAAAAGGGAGAAGCAACATGAAGAAGTCGACGTTTAACACCCTGCTTGTCGGTGGCGGTTTTCTGCTCGGCACGGCCGGCATCAAGCTGCTCACCAGCGCTCCGGTAAAGAACGCCTGCGTGCAGGGCATCGCGTGCGGTATGCGCGTCAAGAACTGCTACCAGGACATGGTCGAGCAGGCCAAGGCTAATGTCGATGACATGGTTGCCGAGGCTGCCTACATCACCCAGAGCGAGGCCGCTGCTGACGAGGCAGCCGAGTAGCGCTCCTAGGCACAAACTATGAGATTCTCGATTATCAGCGAGATCCCCGGCAGGACCCGTCTTCAATTGGCGGGTCCTGTGCCAGAGAGCGATCTCGATGCACTTCTTAAGCTCAGCGGCGATATCGACGGCGTACACAAGGTGCGCGTTTATGGCCGTATTGGCCAGATGGCGCTCGAATATGACGAGCAGTGTCGGGCGGGCGTGCTCGACGCCTTGGGTGCGCTCGATGCCCAGGCCATTGCCGACGCAAAGACGGGTTACGTGATGCAGCTTGAGCCACGCAAGCACAAGCTTGTCATGGATCTTGCCACACTTATCGGCGCCCACTACGCGCGCCGCTGGTTCCTGCCTACGCCGCTGCGTGCCATCTTTGTCGTGGCCGGTTACATGACCTTTTTGCGCGCCGCTCTCCACGAGCTCGCGCAACCGCGTCTGACCGTCCCCGTGCTCGATGCCTCGGCCATTGGCATCTCGTTTGTTAAGCGCGACGTCAATACCGCGGGCCAGACGATGTTCCTGCTCAACGTGGGCGAGCTGCTCGAGGACTACACCCGCGCCATGAGCGAAAACGAGCTCATCAACTCGCTGCTCGATGTGCCCGACAAGGCGCAAAAGGTCGTCGGCGACACCGAGGTGAGCGTTGCCGCCACCGAGCTTGAGCCCGGCGACTTGGTAGCCGTGCGCACCGGCATGTCCATCTGCATTGACGGTGTGGTCGAACAGGGGAGCGCCATGGTCAACCAGGCGACCCTGACCGGCGAGCCGCTTGCCGTCGAGCGCAGCGCAGGCGACGATGTGTTTGCCGGTACCGTCGTGGAAGACGGCAGCATCTTGGTGCGCGTGCGCGCCAACACGGCTCAGACCAAGCTCCGCTCGATCGTCTCGCTCGTGCAGACGGCCGACTCGCTCAAGTCCGAGGGCCAGTCGCACATGGAAGACCTCGCCAACAAGATCGTCCCGTGGAACTTCCTGCTCGCGGGCTTGGTTGCACTTACCACGCGTAGCCTCATCAAGACCTCGGCGGCGCTGATGGTCGACTACTCGTGCGCGCTCAAGCTCACGGGTTCCGTCGCCGTCATGACTGCCATGAGCGATGCTGCCAAGATGGGCGTCATGGTCAAGGGCGCCAAGTACTTTGAGTCGTTTGCCAAGGCCGATACCATTGTCTTTGATAAGACCGGCACGCTCACCGAGGCGCAGCCGCGCCTGGCTTGTGTGCTGACGACCGATGGCTGGAGCGAGGACGAGGTTCTGCGCCTTTCCGCTTGCTTGGAGGAGCATTTCCCGCATCCGGTGGCGCGCGCTGTGGTCAACGCCGCCCGCGAGCGTGGGCTCGAGCATCGCGAGCGCCATGCTGCCGTCGAGTACATCGTGGCGCACGGCATCGCTTCGTCCATCGAAGGACGTCGCGCCATCATCGGTTCCGCGCACTTTGTATTTGAGGATGAGGGCGCGCAGCTCGAGTCCGACATTAAGGAGCAAATCGAGTTCCAGATGCAGGGGCTGTCGCCGCTGTATCTGGCGGTTGACGGCACCGTTGTGGGCGTGCTCGGTATCGAGGACCCGCTCAAGCCCGGGGTCCGCGAGGCCATCGCCGACCTGCATGCGCTGGGCGTCAAACATGTCGTTATGCTCACGGGCGATTCTGAACGCACGGCCGAGCGCATTGCGCGCGAGGCGGGTGTCGACGAGTTTAAGGCCGAGCTGCTGCCCGAGGACAAGTACGCCTATGTGGAGCGCATTAAGAGTGAGGGGCGCCATGCTGCCATGGTGGGCGACGGCGTCAACGATTCGCCGGCGCTCGGTTTGGCCGACGTGGGCCTGGCGATGGGTGGCGGAAGCGACATCGCCAAGGAGGTCGCCGATATCATCCTGACCGATACGGATCTGGCCGCAATCGTGCGCCTGCGCCGCATGAGCCAGGGCCTCGTTGATCGTCTGACGAGCTCCTACTCTAAGGTGATGCTCACCAACTCAGCGCTCTTGGCACTGGGTATTACCGGCGCGATTACCCCGCAGGCGTCGTCACTGCTGCACAACGGCTCAACGATCGCCTACAGCCTGGGCAACGCGAAGGCATATCTGCGCTAGCAGGCGTGTTCGCCCACGTTATCTGGCCTGCGCCCAGACGGCATCGGTGCCGTCTGGGCGCAGGCCTTTTGCATTTGACCATTTGCTAGCTTTTCTATATAGTGTTGCTAGCAAAGCTAGCAATTGAAGAGAGGGGTTCAACGTGGGTGCTGTTAGTGGCATGGCGCAGGTGAACGTTCGCGTGGATCGCCAGGTCAAGAACCGTGCCGAGGAAGCGCTGCGGTTTTCGGGCGGGTCACTGCCCGAGCTCATCAAAAAGGTGGTGGCCAAGGTCGCGCAGGGTGGCGGGCAGTGCGAGGAGGTGCTTGCGGCTGTCGACGACCGGCACCAGGCCGTCGCGCCCGATACTCCGTTTGCCGCGTCGTGGGCAGTGGCAGACCGGCTTTATGCAGATTTGGGCATCGCTGCGTCGCCCGTATCCGACGATCGCGGTTGGGACGCAATCTATTCCGAAGCCATGGATGAGCATTATCGCCAAAAGGGGATGATCCAGTGAGTGGGGCGCCTCTCAAGATCATGGTAGACGCCAACGTATGGGTTGATTCGTTTTGCGTCGACCATGCCGAGTCGCTTGCCGCGCGTGCGTTTATTGGGCAGGCGACGGAGACGGGGGCGTTGCTGTTCTTCCCGGTGCATATCGCCAAGGACGTGCTGTACGTTGTCCAACACGAGCTGAAGCGTAACGTTCTTGCCAGCGGGGGAGCGCTCGACGAGGCTTCTGCCCGCGCGATTGGCGATGTGGCGTTGGCGTTTGTTCGGAACATGACCGAAAACGCCACGGCCGTGGGTGCAGACGCGTCGGACCTTTGGCTGGCCGACAAATACTTAGCGCTCCATCGCGATTACGAGGACAACTTGGTGCTCGCCGCTTGCAAGCGCGCGCAGGTCGATTACTTGGTGACCAACGATCGCAAGCTGCTCGAACATGCCGATCTTGCAGCAAAGACCCCGCGCCAAATGATGCCGATTCTTGCTTTAGCCGAACGCGGTGGCGCGGCTATCGGTTGACGCGAACTGTTTGCGGGCCTCTTGGACGACGATGCGCCAAGGGGCCCGCGTCTGCTATTTACAAAAGCTCGGCCTTGATGGCGTGACTTTCTGCGAGCTGCTCGGCTGCCTTTTCGTCGGAGCTGTCGAGTGCTGCCAGACTGCGGTAGACCCACTCGTTGACCTGGGTGTTCTTGACGCCTGCGGTCTGCATAAGGGTGCCTACCTCGCGGATTGCTGCGAACAGATCGGCTTTGGGACCTGCGAGCTCGACCTCGATGCCGTGGTGGGCGGCCACGCCGCGGTTCTCGCTCACGTGGTCGATAAAGCTCTCGACGGTCTCAAGCTGCTGGGCGAGAGCTGCATCATCGTCAGCGTCCAGCGCGACGAGTGCGTTCGATACCGTGAGGGCGGGATGTCCGCAGGGGACAAAGCCTTCGATGACATCCATAGCTTCGGTAATGGTTGAGCCCAGGCCTGCGAGGGCATTGACGAGTTGCTGCTTGGTATCCATAACGGTCCTTTCGACGGGTTAATTTTGCTTGGCGAAAATATACGTGACGCGATCGGTAGCAAAAGTGCGAAGTGCGGCACACATTGGGGTCTTCACAGCTCGTGCATAGAACAGCTGTCCGCTTTCAGAACGTGGTAAGATAGCTATCCACGAGTGGGGTTCACCCCGCGTGTTCCTTGAAAAGTCGACGGGTGTTGGGCGCTCGTGCCCAATGCCATCCAGACTTTCCCGACATTCGGGGGCGACTGGTTTCGACACGATAGCTCTGAGAGAGGAAGCAAGCCGAGGTCTCCTCGCCTCGTTAAACAGGGGTACCGTCAAATTGAATTGACAACAACACTTCTTTTGAGCCTATGGCTCTCGCTGCTTAGTTTATAGCGGCGCGTCAACCCGGTGATTTCCCCGCCACCGGTGCGACGTCATTTTAGGGGAATGCTCCTGCGCACGTAATCGGTATGGCGCGGGCTAAGACCGAACCGGTTAGGACGCCGCGAGCGTGTCGCTGCGCGCAAAGCGTCCGAGACTAAACCAGCGACTGAGCTTGGAGATGCCAATCAGGGGGCTTTCGTGGACCGGAGTTCGATTCTCCGCGCCTCCACCATAAGTAACAGGCAGGTAGATATTCGTATCTACCTGCCTTTTTATTTCTAGTCCGTACCGCGGAGAATCGAACTCTGTGCAGGGCGCGGGCGTAAAGAAAACGCGTAAGCGTTTTTAGCCCGCGGGCGAGGGCGCCGGCAGGCGGCCGAAGCCGGTGCGGATTTGCGAAGCAAATACGCGGATTCTCCGCGCAAAGCCTCAACCCCATATAGATGCGATGTTATCGAATCTCAGCCCGCCATGCGCCGCATCAACGGAACCCCAAACCCGCGGAGAATCGAACTCTGTGCAGGGCGCGGGCGTAAAGAAAACGCGTAAGCGTTTTTAGCCCGCGGGCGAGGGCGCCGGCAGGCGGCCGAAGCCGGTGCGGATTTGCGAAGCAAATACGCGGATTCTCCGCGCAAAGCCTCAACCCCATATAGATGCGATGTTATCGAATCTCAGCCCGCCATGCGCCGCATCAACGGAACCCCAAACCCGCGGAGAATCGAACTCTGTGCAGGGCGCGGGCGTAAAGAAAACGCCTTGGCAACGCAGACCGGGATGTGCTTTCCCAATGGCGGCCCAGGCGGAAAGCACGTCCCGGAATCCGCGCTCAGGCTGGGACGTAGTTTCCGGATGGCGCCTCAAGCGGAAACTGCGACCCGGAATCGAGCCGTAGAGTGGGACATGCTTTCCCAATGGCGGTCCAAGCGGAAAGCGTATCCCGGAATCTCGCCTCAAACTGGGACACACTTTCCGCTTCACCTGCCGCCTCGAAAAACCTACGCGCCCTCCATCCCAAAACTGGGTAGAAGAAGGCCAAAACGCAATCGCAGGAGGTCAATATGACTGCAGAAGATAAGGCAAAGAACGCCGGCAAGGTCGCGCTCGTTTTGGAGGGCGGTAGTTTTCGCGGGCAGTTTACCGCGGGCGTGCTCGACGTTCTCATGGAGGCTGGCGTCGAGATTCCGGCTGTCTACGGTGTATCGGCCGGTGCCCTCAACGGCGTGAACTACAAGTCGCACCAGATCGGCCGTGCCAACCGCATCAACCTGGCTTTCTGCAACGACAGCCGCTTCATGGGCGCCGCATCGTTTGCGTCCACGGGCTCCATTGTTGGTTACGACTTTATCTTCAACGATGTCCAGGACCGCCTGGATCCCTTTGACAACGAGACGTTCGACGCGAGCCCCATCGAGATGTACGCCGTCGCGACGGACATGCTCTTTGGAACTGCCACGTACCTTCCGGTCAAAAGCGCCGTGCTCGACCTCGATGCCGTGCGCGCCTCGACGTCGCTGCCACTGGTGACGCCGCCGGTCGAGATTGACGGGCACAAATACGTCGACGGCGGCGTAGCCGATTCGGTCCCCATCGAGCATGTGTTGGAGGAGGCGGGCTTCGATCGCGCGGTCGTCATTGTCACGCAGGACCGCTCGTACGAGAAAAAGCCCTACGAGTTTATGCCTGCCGCGCGTGCGCGTTATGCTGACTACCCCTATCTGCTCGAGGCTATCGAGACGCGCCACGACCGTTATAACATCCAGCGCATGCATCTGTGGAAGTATGAGCGCGAGGGCCGTGCGCTGGTCGTTGCTCCGCAAAAGCCGGTCGAGGTCGGCCATGTCGAGCACGATTCGGCAAAGCTTTTGGACCTGTATATCCAGGGCCGTCAGGAGGCAAAGCGCCTGCTCGCGGAAATCCAAGAGTTCGCTGAGCGCTAGCGACGGCGAACCCTCAAAAAATGACAACAGCTAAAGAGCTGGAAAATCACGGCTCGTGGATGACATGTGCAGAAACTCTGGTCGGAGCCAAAATACCTGTTGACTCGTACGGCGAGCGGGGTAATATGGACGGGTTACTTGCAGAGCCCCGTGAATCTCTGTAACAACACGTACTGTACATGGAGGAGTCTAAGTGATTTCGAAATCGACTCACTACGCCAAACAGGGCGAGGTCCAGCGCAACTGGGTTCTCGTCGACGCCGATGGTGCTGTCCTGGGCCGTCTTGCCACCCAGATCGCAATGATCCTGCGCGGTAAGAACAAGCCCCAGTTCACGCCCAACAGCGACTGCGGCGACTTCGTTGTCGTCATCAACGCCGATAAGGTCCAGCTTACCGGTAACAAGGCCGACACGAAGACCTATTATCGCCACAGCGGCTACAACGGCGGCCTCAAGGCTGAGAGCTTCCGCCAGGCTATGGAGAAGCACCCGGAGAAGGTTATCGAGCGCGCCGTTCGCGGTATGCTGCCCAAGACCACCCTCGGCCGTGCCCAGATGACCAAGCTTAAGGTCTACGCTGGCACCGAGCATCCGCATGCTGCCCAGAACCCCACGAAGATTGAGCTGGAGGCTTAAAGATGGCTGAGAACACCGTTGTCTACCAGGGTACCGGCCGTCGTAAGAACGCCGTCGCCCGCGTCCGTCTCGTCCCCGGCACCGGCAAGGTGACCATCAACAAGCGTGACGCCGAGCAGTATTTCGGCCGTCATCAGCTCGTTGAGAACGCCCTTGCTCCCTTCAAGGTGACCGACACCGCCGGTCAGTTCGACGTTATCGCTCTGTGCGATGGCGGCGGCATCTCCGGTCAGTCCGGCGCTCTGCGCCTGGGCATCGCTCGCGCTCTTCTGAACGCTGGCGACTACCGTGCTGACCTCAAGAAGGCCGGTTTCCTTACGCGCGATGCTCGCGTGGTCGAGCGCAAGAAGTACGGCCTCAAGAAGGCCCGCCGCGCTCCCCAGTTCTCCAAGCGCTAAGGTTTTATCTCCTTTCGAGATACAATGTACAAGCGGGGCCTGCCGATTCCTCGGCGGGTCCCGCTTTTCTTTTTCGACTAGGGCGGGCGGTTGCATATCGCCTGCTAGGGAAGGAGCGATCCTATGCCCCAGAACATCTTCGGTACCGACGGCGTTCGTGGCGTCGCCAATGCCGATCTTTCGTGCGACCTCGCGTTTCGTCTGGGTCGCGCGGCGACCAAGTTTCTTGGTCCGGATATCTGCATCGGCCGTGACACGCGCCTTTCGGGCACCATGCTCGAGAGCGCTCTGACCGCCGGCATCATGGCCGAGGGCGGCCGTCCGCATTGCTGCGGCGTCATCCCCACGCCTGCTGTGGCGCTGCTCACTGTTCAAAACGAGCTCGATGGCGGCATCGTCATCTCCGCTTCGCACAATCCGCCGGAGTTCAACGGTATCAAGTTCTTTAGCCGCAAGGGTATGAAGCTCCCCGATGCTGTCGAGGAAGAGATCAGCGCCTGGGTCATGTCCGAGGAAGCCATGGCTGCCGACACGCTGCCGACCGGTGCCGGCGTGGGCCACATCATCAAGATGAAGGACGCTCGCAAGGCATACGTCGACCACGCCATCGATACGCTTGATGGCCTGAGGCTCGACGGCCTGGTCGTTGCCGTCGACTGCGGTCACGGTGCTTCCTGCCAGACTACGCCCGCCGCGCTGCAGCGCCTGGGTGCCACGGTCCATGCCATCAACACCGATTACTGCGGTACTGACATTAACGTTGAGTGCGGCTCTACGCACCTCGAGCCCCTGCGCGAGCTCGTGCTGCGCACCCACGCCGATATCGGCTTGGCCCACGACGGCGACGCCGACCGCGTACTGTTCGTGGACAGCGAGGGCAATGAGATCGACGGTGACTACATCCTGGCTATCTGCGGTTCTGACCTTGCCGCTCGCGGCAAGCTCGCCAACTCCGAGATTGTCTCGACCGTCATGTGCAACCTTGGCTTCTCCATCGCTATGAAGGAGCAGGGTTTCGAAATGGTTCAGACCGCCGTGGGCGACCGCTACGTTCTGGAGCGCATGCTCGCGGACGGCGCCGTCATCGGCGGCGAACAGTCCGGCCACATCATCTTCCTGGAGCACAACACCACCGGTGACGGCCTGGTGACGGCTCTGCAGCTGCTGGCCGTGCTCAAGCGCACCGGTCGTACCCTCACCGATCTTGCCGGCATCATGAAGAAGTACCCGCAGGTACTCGTCAACGTGCATTCCGACAACAAGGCTGGTCTGGACGATTGCCAGCCCATCTGGGATGCCGTCGCTGCTGCCGAGAAGGAGCTTGACGGCCGCGGCCGCATTCTGGTGCGCCCGAGCGGTACCGAGCCGCTGGTCCGCGTGATGGCCGAGGCCGAGACGCACGAGCTGACCCAGCGCGTTGTCGACGACATCGTTGAGGTTGTCAAGCGCGAACTTCCCTAATGGTCAAAAACGGGTGCCAAGTGGTAAACTGTTAAGGTTATTTTGGTTGATCGGTATGTCCGAGGGGGAGCATGTTCACTAAAGTCCTAAGGTCTTTTGGTATGCGTGGTCGAGTCCTTACGCTGGATGCTCCCATCTCGGGCGACGTCATTCCGCTTTCCGAGGTAAACGACCAGACGTTTGCCACCGGCCTTTTGGGCCAAGGCGTGGCGATTCAGCCCACCGGAACGCGTGTGATTGCGCCGGCTGATGCCAAGGTCGAGGCCATTTTTCCCACGGGACACGCCGTAGCGCTTAACACGGTCGATGGTCTGGACGTGCTCATCCACGTTGGTTTGGATACCGTTCAGCTCGAGGGTAAGCACTTTACCGTACATGCGCAAGTGGGTGACATCGTCCATAAGGGCGATGTACTCATTGAGTTCGATCGCGAGGCAATTGCTGCCGAGGGCTACGATGTGACGGTTCCCATCTTGGTGTGCAACTCCGTTGAGTTCTCGAGCATCAAGGGCTCCGTTGGCGTGCATGTCGAAGAGATGGACCAGCTCATCGTTGCTCGCGAGCGCTAGCAAGTGCGCGTGGCCATTAGCCTACAATTCAAACACGTTTACGGAGGGCGCCCTTGAAAGAGGACGCCCTCCGTGGCAAGATGGGATTTGTCCGAAGCTAAAAGGCTTTGGGTCACCGTGGACGGGCAGGGGCCTCGACGCGGTTAGACACGAGACACATACATTACGCGACCTCGCCCTGGTGGCCGCACACGTTGGTTGCGGCCGACGCGGGCCGCGGGCAAGTGCTTGTAAGGGAGCCTTGCCTCTCTTGTACGAGAAAGGACGCGTAATGAAGATCATTAAAGCTAAAGACTACGAGGATATGAGCCGCAAGGCCGCCAATATCATCTCGGCCCAGGTTATCCTCAAGCCCGACTGTGTACTGGGCCTTGCCACCGGCTCCACCCCGATCGGTGCCTACAAGCAGCTCGCTGCTTGGTACGAGAAGGGCGACGTCGACTTTGCCGAGGTCAGCACCTATAACCTGGACGAGTATCGCGGCCTTTCGCACGACGATCCCCAGAGCTATCACTACTTCATGCGTGAGAACTTCTTCGATCACATCAACATCGACCTGAACAACACGCATGTGCCCGACGGTTCCAACCCCGACGCCGCCGCTGCGTGCTCTGAGTACGACAAGATCGTCGCTGACGCCGGTTACCCGGATCTGCAGCTGCTCGGCATTGGCAACAACGGCCACATCGGCTTCAACGAGCCCGATGACCACTTCTCCAAGGGTACGCACTGCGTCGACCTCACCGAGAGCACCATTCAGGCCAACAGCCGCCTGTTCGACAGCATCGACGATGTTCCCCGTCAGGCCTACACCATGGGTACCCAGACCATCATGTATGCCCGCATGATCCTGGTCGTCGCCAACGGCGAGGCCAAGGCTCAGGCTGTGCATGACATGTGCTATGGTCCGGTTACACCCGAGTGCCCGGCTTCGATCCTGCAGCTGCACACCAACTGCGTTGTCGTTGCCGACGAGGCCGCTCTTTCGCTCTGCGAGTAGCGCGAATCCTGCGGCTCGACATAACCTTGCCTAAGGCCTCCGCTTTGCGGGGGCCTTTTTGCTATCCCTGTCCGCCCACTTGACCAAAATCTTGCCGCAAGCTTGACGAACGCCAGATGCCCAACAGTTTGATTCATTCCATATCAGATTCTATGCAAAAATGCCACTAAAAGGTCGTAGACGGTAGCGGGTGCTAGGCGAGTTGAATGACATAACTGAACCTTGTTCATTTGCGTTACACTGCCGCTTAGATGGGACAAGCTGACAAGCTCATTTACCTGCTTAAAGACCGATTAGTCGGGGGATTAATAACAATCGGCCCTCGCTGTACAAAAACTTGCCGCTTGCGTACCAAAAGACAACCTAAAACACAAGGTCGCTCTATTCATAGCGCGGCTTGTATGGTCTTGCGGCTACAGTGTCCATACGGTCGAGTTGAGGAGCGGGCATGGTAAATGATTTGAGCGGTATAGACGACCTCGAGCTGATGCCGCTGGGCGGAGGCTATATGGTGCGACGCGAACGCTTGATGAATGAGCTTATCGCCAAGGGCCGAAAGGCCGGCATCGTGGTTCTTTATGCGCCCGACGGGTTTGGGAAGACCTCGGTGCTGCTACAGTACACCCATGAGGTTAAATGCGACCCGACGCGAGGCCCCGTGCGGATTATCGAGGCCGATCGCGCCACAGGGCGCGAGGTGTTTATGCAGCTCGAGGTGGTTACCGAAGAACTCAAAGACAAACCGCACTCCCTTATCGCGATTGATAATGTGCCAAACCTCGATCAGCACGATACCGAAGACCTCATCGACAGGATTCGCGGCCTGCGCGCTATGGGGGTGGGGGTCTTTATCTCCTGCCGTCCTTCAAATCGTCAGTTGATTCACGGGCTGGGCGATTCGGTTAAGATCAATGCGCAGATGCTCAAGGTGCATGCCTATGAGTATTCGGCGTGGGCATCGGCGTTTT
>ENA-OXVS01000073-OXVS01000073.1-human-gut-metagenome-genome-assembly--contig:-NODE-73-length-21305-cov-13.633459_pt1 | contig 21305 bp, 17 predicted proteins | sample MGYA00249567_ERZ652677 | MGnify/ENA primary metagenome ERZ652677 (study PRJEB26925, sample SAMN05826734) | human gut metagenome | biome: ENVO:2100002; feature: ENVO:00000062; material: ENVO:00002003... | reverse complement strand
TACCGCGCGGGCTATGCGGCAGCCGAGGCCATTCCCGCATTCCTAAAAAGTTGAGCACTACCCTCATATGAACGCTCCAGCCGATAGCAACACGCGCGAAAACGCCAACACGAACACTGACATCAGCATCACCGCGAATGCCACGGGATTCAGCACGAAAACACTGAACCCGCAGATTCTCGTGACCTTGTGGAATGTGGAGCGTTTGGGTTCGTTCTCCGCGGTCGCGCGCGAAACCGGCTGGTCGCAACCGGCCATCAGCCAACAGATCCGCAAGGTCGAACGCGAACTTGACGCAAAACTCGTGCAGCGCACGTCGCATGGGGTGGAATTAACGCCGATCGGCCGTATTCTGGCACGCCATGGGCAGCTCATCGATAATCGCGTCGCCCAAGCCGTCAAAGATGTGGAGGAATACCAGCGCAACGGATCGACGCATATTCGCCTAGTCGCTCCCCCATCGGTATGCTCGTCGTTCGTGGCGCGCGTACTCGTGCATATCAGCAAAACGTCCGACATTCGCGTAAGCCTCATGCAGATGGAGCCGCCTGAGGCCATGGACGCGTTGGAACAGGGGCTTGCCGATTGCGCGATCATCTTCCAATACAATTCACTGCCTGCCTTAGTTGGTCCGGACGATTTGGAAGTCTCCCCCTTCGGCATCGACCCGCTGATGCTGCTGATCAGCGCAAACAACACGATCGCACGCCAGTATGAAAGCTCGCATCTGCCGGTCCAGCTGGTTTCGGCACGCGGCGAACAGTGGATCGCCGGCTGCGAGACCTGTCGGGCGAATCTGGTGTCGTTAGCACGTACCGCCGATTTCACGCCGGAGATCACGCATTCGACCGACGATTATTGGGCCACGCAGAATCTCGTGGAAGTCGGCATGGGCGTCTCGATCGTATCCCGTTTGGCCACAACCGCCGGAACGCAGCCCGACTTGGCCGCGCTTCCGATTGCCGACGACAACGCGTTCCGCACAGTCTGTTTCGTCACGAGAAAAGCGGATGATCGCCCAGCGGTCGCCCGCGTCAAGGACGAAATCGAAAAAGCGTCGCACCAGTATTTGGAAAGCATCTGATTCACCGATTCCCCGATAGCAGGATGCTGACGCAAGCGAATGTTTCTTATTTTTCAGCATCGACATAATCAGATTAATAATTGAATAGCAAAAGCATCTGATATAAGAAAACTTCATAACCATCTCTGCTTTCAGCACAAGAACACACTGTTCTTTCACCCAACGCGTACGTCATGCTGGAACCATGGAAGAAATCATGGATATCAAGCATCGTACCGATTCCGGCTTTAACGCCGACGCCATCGACCACACCACCGCAGCCGACCTTGCCGAAGTCGGCTCCGACAAGTGGACACGCTACCCCGGCTGCATCGGCGCGTTCATCGCCGAAATGGACTACGGCCTAGCACCCTGCATTCAGGAAGCCATCGACAACGCTTGTGACCATTGCAAACTTGGCTACATTCCCGACCCTTGGAAGCAGCGCGCGGCAGAGGCATGCGCAGGCTGGCAGCGCACACATTACGGCTGGAATGTGGACCCCAGTATCATTCGCGTGGTTCCCGACGTGCTTGAGGCATACGAGATCTTCCTGCGCGAACTGGTCGGCGCAGGCAACAGCGTGATCGTGCCGACACCTGCCTACATGCCGTTCCTAAGCGTGCCGAAACTCTATGACGTCAATGTGATCGAAATCGAAATGCTGCAAAGCGGCGACACTGAAACCGGTGAGGCGCAGTGGCTGTTCGATTTCGACGCCATTGAACGCGCGTTTGCGGCCGGATGCCATGCGTTCGTGCTTTGCAATCCTCATAATCCGATCGGCAAAGTGCTTACTCTGGAGGAAGAGCTGCGCCTAAGCGATTTGGCAGCGCAGTACGATGTGCGCATTTTCAATGATGAGATCCATGCTCCGTTTGTGTTCGAAGGCAAGCATATTCCATTCCCCACCATCAGCGAACAGGCAGCATTGCAGTCGATGACCGCCACCAGCGCGTCGAAGTCGTTCAATATTCCAGGCACGAAGTGTGCGCAGGTGCTGCTCACCAATCCTACGGATCGTGACATGTGGGCAGTCAAGGCGGAGTGGAGCGAGCATCAGACCGCCACCATCGGCGCGATTGCCACCACCGCCGCATACAACGAGGGTGACCCGTGGTTCCAAGACGCGCTCACCTACGTGCGCAGGAATCTTGACCTGTTCGACGAACAAATGCGTGAACGGTTCGCTGGCGTCGGCTACATCAAGCCGCAGGGCACTTATATTACATGGCTTGATTTCGGTCCGCTCGGCATCGACGATCCAGCCACATACTTCCTTGAGAAAGCGCAAGTGGCGTTGACCGACGGGCGTTTATGCGGCGAGGCCGGCGCCGGCTGCGTGCGCGTGAATGTGGCGATGCCTTATCCGCTGCTTGTGGATTGCTTGGACCGCATGTATGGCGCGTTGCATGCGGATGGATTGCTGTAAACTTCGCCACATATTTAGTGTTTCCTTCAGCCAACGGCAGCATGACGGTGAGCATCGCACCCTTGTCCAATTCGCTATCCACCGTTATGGTGCCGTTGGAAATCCGCATACTATCGACATGCGATGGAAGGTTGATATGCGTTTGAACGTGAGTACCAGCATTGATGTGACAGCCTGCGAAACGGACGGCGATAATCTGCTGTTCTTGGGATTTCATGGATTCAGCAATGATGAAAATGAGATGATCCGCATCATTGATGCGATTTATGATGTTCCGAAGCGAGCCGTATCTTCAACGGACAACTCCATTGCTTCTGCCCAGCATCCGAATTATCTGTCGTTCCGAGGCACGTATGAACGTCCTTACATCGGAAGCTACTACTGGTATCCAGATGGATGTTCCGTAGGAGAGCGTCGACGTGAGTGCAGTGCCGTGGGCGATGCCATCGTACGATTGCTGGATTCGCCCGCATATGTGCGGTTTCGTAAAGTATTAATTGGGTTTTCGCAAGGCGGATACCTATCGTATCGCATGATTGCGGAACATCCCGATGTGTTCGATATGGCGATTTTGATGAGTCCGTCATTCAAAGGCGAAGCCGCTGATCTCTTGCCCGCGACCGGACGCACGCGATTCGCACTCTGTTACGGCAGCGAAGACCGCACAATTCCACTATCCGACCAACAGTGTGCGCGCAACAAACTCGCGCAAACCGGCAATCTCACCTACTTCGAATATCCAGGAATGGCTCACGACATCTGCAATCAGGAAATTCATGACCTACGCGCCTGGCTAGGATTGTGATATGCGCTGCGTGAGGAGTCCTGCGCATCTGAGACCCCGCATGCGTGCCCATAAACTCGCTTTCACCCCTCGGATTGTCATTGAAACCAACTCGGAACTCTCGATACACCCTAATATTTGTCTCCAGGCATAGCAGCTTCATAATCGCTCAATCGTCTCAACTCGTCTTCTGATGGGCGGATGCGCTCATAATCCCATGAGACATCGGGCTGCGGAACCACGCCATCCCTGAATTCACCGAGATGTAAACGGCGCATCTCCCTGAGGGAGTCGCGATAGGAAGTGCCCCTGCCTCCAGCAGCTCCTTTGTCTCCTCATACCATCGCTCGTATTTGCGCCAGTCGTAGTTCGGCAGTGTCTGCTCGCCCCATGTCGGGATGATGCGGCAATCGCAATCGTGGTGGAATGCGTTGCCCTCGCCGCCTGCGACCTCCTGGCTGGTGTATGCGAATCCTCGCGAGGCGAGCATCGCGCAAAAAGCGCACGTCCTGCCCTGCGGCACTCGGGCTCATCGTGGATTGCTCGGATCCAGCCGAATGTTACGCTGTGTCTGCAGGCGTAGCGCATTGCGCATCATATCGACTATGAATTGTTGGGCGTCGTCCGGATTGGCCAGGTTTGGCCATAAGTCACTCATGGTGATGACGGCCTTGCTGTTTCCGGTTTTCACGTCCCGGTATTTCAGACCGTTCCAGTCGGTGTTGGCCAAGCCGCCCCTCATGGCCCATAGTACCCGGTCGACGTCAGTGAACCCGTATCGTTCGAGTGCCGGAAGGCTCACTCCGGCATGATTGGCCCATGACTGGCGCACACGATGGTAGTAATCATCGGCAAGCTGGATGGCGATATTGGTGTATTCAACTATGAGGGATCATCCCCGCGTATGAGGGGAACACATGATGTCATTGCGTTTCATGCCCTGCGACCCGGGATCATCCCCGCGTATGCGAGGAACACTTGCCGGAACGATACCCGTGGATGCTGTACATGGGATCATCCCCGCGTATGCGGGGAACACGGCACCACGCTCGGCTCGAAACGGTTGAAACGGGGATCATCCCCGCGTATGCGGGGAACACCCGAGAAAGACATGGAACCGTATCAGACAGGCGGGATCATCCCCGCGTATGCGGGGAACACATTCTCGGCGACTCCAACGCCGACATCCACAGGGGATCATCCCCGCGCATGCGGGGAACACGTGGTGGTGGAATTGGTGCCCTGCGTCTCGTTGGGATCATCCCCGCGTATGTGGGGAACACACCACACACGACCTGTTCGTGGTCGCGGAACTGGGATCATCCCCGCGTATGCGGGGAACACGGAATCATCGTCGTGGCGGCAATGCCCTACGAGGGACCATCCCCGCGTATGCGGGGAACACATGATGTCATTGCGTTTCATACCCTGCGACCCGGGATCATCCCCGCGTATGCGGGGAACACTCGCTGGATGTGAGGTACAGGTCTCCGTTCGGGGGATCATCCCCGCGTATGCGGGGAACACCTTTTTTGCGTTAGCCACCATTTCCGGCAGACGGGATCATCCCCGCGTATGCGGGGAACACTGTCCGTTTACTGAGTTCATCCATTCTTGAATGGGATCATCCCCGCGTATGCGGGGAACACCATCACCCAAGTACTCCTTGTTGAAGTTACGGGGGATCATCCCCGCGTATGCGGGGAACACTTCTTTCCTGTGGGAAATGATGTGGATGGCCGGGGATCATCCCCGCGTATGCGGGGAACACTACATGTCGTTCCTATCCGAGAGGATGGGCGCGGGATCATCCCCGCGTATGCGGGGAACACTCGCCTTGCGCGGTGGCCTGAGCAAGTTGTTTGGGATCATCCCCGCGTATGCGGGGAACACCCTTAGTTTCTGTTTTATCGCTTCCTGGGTGAGGGATCATCCCCGCGTATGCGGGGAACACCTACAACGTCCGGATCGAACGCGAACGGAAACGGGATCATCCCCGCGTATGCGGGGAACACTTGCCTGCAAGGGCACTGGCGTCGGCCTTGCCGGGATCATCCCCGCGTATGCGGGGAACACGCTATCCTTTTTCCATAACTGCTCTATCCTGCGGGATCATCCCCGCGTATGCGGGGAACACGCGCTTTATGTGGTGGGCACGGTTGAATCATCGGGATCATCCCCGCGTATGCGGGGAACACTCCACATGATTTTCCTCTGGGATAACTCCATGAGGATCATCCCCGCGTATGCGGGGAACACTCAGGATATTGAAATGCTGTCTGGCCTTATTTAGGATCATCCCCGCGTATGCGGGGAACACTCAACGTCCAATAGACCGCCGGACGTGGTGTCGGGATCATCCCCGCGTATGCGGGGAACACCCCGCCGCCATGCAAGCCATCGGGGAAGTGTGGGGATCATCCCCGCGTATGCGGGGAACACCCACTGATTTGACTATCGCTCGGGCCACCGTAGGGATCATCCCCGCGTATGCGGGGAACACTCGCGTAGTGCGTAGTGTGCTACGATTTTTTCGGGATCATCCCCGCGTATGCGGGGAACACTCGCGTAGTGCGTAGTGTGCTACGATTTTTTCGGGATCATCCCCGCGTATGCGGGGAACACTCTAAGAGACTAGCATAATTTCGCGGTTTTTGAATTCATGTCATTCGTTTTTCATTTAGTTTGAATACTTCTTCGCCTGCCGATACTTACTGGCATTACTCCATCCACGGTGAAGAGCACCACCAAACGACACTTCCTTTGGGCCAGAAGGACGTTTTACAAGCTCTAAGCCTTCACAGTCTGTCGGAGACCATTCAGCTCCATGCACTTTAAAAGCAAGATGTTGCTCATTTCGAGCCGAATAAACCATAATGGCACGACCGTTTTTTGAAAGTTCAACGATTCGCTCCCACAGTTTTTCACGAACACGTGCATCCAAATGTCCCACAAACACACCTGGCGATATTTCCAATAGCCACCGAGTAAGGTCACCGCGCAAACCCACCGGGCATGCCGTTAAAACAATAACTACCATTCCTCATATCCCCACTCATCATCGGCATAGGATTTCCCTGCAGACACTTCTCCCAACCGTTCATCCCACAGGCCGACATGATCCTCAGCGCCCCGAACACCATCGGAGGAAGATTCCCCCAGTAACACGCGAATGTCTTTCACCATTCGTCTCAGCAAACTAAGATCGTACACCGCATCGCGAATGCTATGCCGTATTGCCGATCCAATATCTTCTGGATGAGTCGCCGCCGTTTCGAATGCAACCGGAATCGACAAGTCAGCCTTATAAAGATCGGCTATATCGTAGACGAACGACCGCTCATGACCTACATGCACGAAACCTAACCCCGGAGAGCAGCCCAGCGCCACTATTGCGGCATGCGCCAGACCATACAGACACGTATGGGCAGCAGACAAGGCTTTGTTAATCTCCGAGCCAGCCATAAAATCATCATGATCATACGTTCTTTTGTCCCACTCCACCCCGGTACGAGCGGAACACTCACGGTACACCCGTCGTATACGCGCTCCCTCGCGACCCCGAAGCTGCTGCATAGTCAAACCACTCACATCTTCGCCTGGGAAACGCATTTGGTACATCTGACGCGCAACATTCAATCTCTTCCTTGTGTTAGACACGAGAGCCGCCTGCCTTTGCAGCAGCACAGAAGAATGCGTCAATGGTTTACCGAAGGCATACATACGAATACCCCGCTCCCCCACCCAGATCACAGTCGCACCATTCTCCCCTATGACCGTCATCGCCTGATGCGTCACGCGCGTTCCAGGCCCCAGCATCAACACGCTCAGCGTCGCCGCAGGAATGTGAGTAACACCGGTACTATCCGTTGCGGTAATGGCATTGTCATCACGCCCGATGGTGCAATGCTCAAAATACGCAAACGACAAACGGTCTTCCGCACGGACAAGTTCACTGATCTCTGGTGGCGGAGTACCCATATGAGAGTATCCGGTTTTCTTCGGCTGACGCTCCGCTGCCTCAGCATAATCGTCCGTAGGCTTGTCGTCGTCTGTCGTTTGTGTATTCATCATTCGTCCTTATTGTTCAAATCCGGAGCAATTGTCAGCAATCCGCATCCAAAACCTTTCGCTCTTCCTATACCTTGGCAAAGGGCCTTGCGGAACAGTTCCGCATCGGTGACTTCCAAGCGGCCTTCAAAAACCGCAGTGACCAAAGTAACGGTGGCATCGGCACGTTTGAAATTTTCCTTATGCCGCTCCTTCACCACCACGTCAGGCTGATCATTCTGATCGTTCAGAATGGTGAAGCCATGGGATGCCGAACGATCAATCAACCATTGCAGTTGCTGATCAACGGTAATGTGGCCTTGCACCTTGCCGACGATTCCATCGCTTCTATGTCTCCGACCTTTATCCTCCTTTGCCTTTCGAGCGGGATTCGCACGAAGCTTGAAATGCCACTGCTGCCCTTTTGCGATACGCTCAAGCAACGGCTCATAGTTCTTTGTTTCCCATTCCACATGCGTCGGCCAACCAGCTTGTTCGACGATATGCATGAAGTCAGGTTTTTCCGGACTCACCACATAGAGCCAAACAGCGTTATCATTTACGGACGTGTCCAGCCTCCACAGGATACGTCCTTCATCATTGTTCCGAACCGCATTGGGAGGGAACGCGCATTCCACTGCTGCATGCAGCTTATATGGCGAACCGATAAGCTGACGAGCCCCATATCGCGCTTTGTTCAAGGGTATTCTCGAGATAAACATCGCTGTCTTTCCTATCTCCCACCTAGATGAAATTCATCGGATCCGATTCACCGGTAGATTCAAAGGAAGGAGGTCGTATACTATCCTTTGCGCCTTTTTCCACGGGCTTATCAGGGTTAGGAATGCGGTAACGGTGCACCGCACGATTCGCATAACGCCGGCCTTCTCGGCTGAAGCTTAACGGCAAGTCAGATTGCGTCGTTATGTTTTCGCCTTTCTCCGCGTCACAGACAATTTCCAGATCCGGGTACCTGTAACGCCTCCGATACCATTCCGAAGCGTGCCACGTCTCGGAATTCAGAGCCTGACGAATATCCTCATACTCATCATGGATGCCCAACGACAGCGGATAATTCGGCGGGCACGAACGTCGACCTAGATACAACGGCCATTTCGGCGAATGAATCGCCTCATCCAACATTTCCAGAACTGAACGATCGGCACCGAGCGCGACCAGAAAACAAGCATCAGCCAGATAATACCGATAAGTCAGCGGCATCTCCTTGTCGAACTTTCTGGAGTTACGTTTCCTTGTCAAGGATTTTTCGGTCTGCAAATCACGGATTACCCTGCCACGTTGCTCCACACGCACACCAAACGATATGCCTAGCAAATCCTCTATGGGATCCTCCCGGGTACGCCCTTGCGCCGAAGCTAGCATGCCAATCACACCGCTTTTGGTTGGTTCGCTACGAGTCTCGCGCCGAACGAATCGCGAAGAATCGCCCCATGACTGCAATGGGCCGGCCAATTGCAATAACAGAACGCTCATTTCAACTCCTTCCGAGCATCACGCGGAATACGCGGCGCTCAGCGTTTCTCGCAAGCCCTGCTCAAGCTCCGGCAGCGTAACCTGTTCGCTCCATTCATCCAGACTGTGCACAGAACCACCGGACACAACATGCCAAGCCTTCACCGGTTCCTCGCCGTAGTTGATACGAATCTCGTTCAACCTGTCACCCAGTCGTTCGATACCTTGTCTGGAGACCGAAATCCCATCCTTCCTCTTGATGGGGTCCTCAAAGGCGTCAGCTGCGCTAATCGGCTGCGAATCGCGAAGCACGATCACAATATCCTCAGGCAACGTGTGGTTGGCGAACGTGTTCTGCTTGCCGGACGGCATGGATTTGATAAAGGCGTCCACGAAAGCGGCAACTCCCTCCACCGCTGCGTTTGCATCCTGCAGCTGATCCTTCAACGCATCAACATTCACCGTCGCGTAGCGATACAAGGTCGAGGAGTTGAAGCCAATCGTATCAATCATGGCAGCACCGGCATTATCATCCGATGCGCAATCATCAACGGCGGTGAAGTAGTCATATTCAGGCGTGATCTGATCGATGGAGAACGCATGGGCGACCTGAGCCGAGGCATCCGTATTCAGATCCGGAGCATCGGCCAGCATACGACCAAAGCATGCGATATCGATAGCCTGCTCGCCATGGAATACTGCGGCTACTTCCTTCTTCATCTTTGAGGGATCCTTCCCCTCATCGAATGCGGTAATCGCAATATCGGCCAGCTGTTCAACTTCACGGTTGGCGATGAAGATCAGGTACTCCGTGGCAGAGGAACCTTTGTCCGCTCCCGCACGGTCAGACGCCTTAACCTTGACACCCGTAGCAGCCAGCACTTTCTCTGCCAGACTCTTGGATTCTTCCACCAAATCCGGCCTTTTCTCAGCGATAACACTGCTGATCAACGCCACCGCGCTCTTAGTACGCTTCCCCAACTTGCTGCTGTCCAACTTACTGCTGAACATTTCACGCATGGCACGCTTCCAGGACTGGCTGGATACACGAGCTCTCAGCGCCCCACCAACATATGCAGTCTTCGGACTGCCGGTATCGTCTCGATTAATGTTGCTCGGCGGCACCTGCTGAAGGCAATGGATATCTACGAACATAATTTTCCTCCTAATCGGTTTATCGTGAAGTTTTTGAAAAAATAGATAGTTACTTGTCAGTCTTTTGACCGTTTTGCGTTGACGGAAGCTTGGCATAGTAATCCCTGCCCCATCGCTGGAACACAGGTCCACGGCTATCAGAGAACTGCAACAGGTACAGGTCACTGGCCAAGGAACCATAATCAACCTGAATATCGGTGTTGCGCATCAACATAATGAGAGCACGTATACTGCGAACGATTCCATTGAAATCGGGAGCATTCTCCGCGACCCTCAGTCGTCGCAGAATGCCTTTAGCATTATCAGTATCAGGTTCAATCCTTCTGCATGCGCGTCCAAAGGTCATACGTAGGCTTGGATTGCTCTGGAACTTTTGTGCGACTCCCTGTTTTTTCGAACGCTGATGAACTGCGTATAACCCCAACGCGGCTCTGATTGCATTGCTCTGGCGTTCGAATTCAGGCGAATTATCTGCTGGCGCATCAAGCTCAGCCGGCCAATTCGAAAACAGTTCATCACCGATTAGCATCCAAGACGGAGATACCCCGTCCAGGTCTCGGTGCAGCCTCGAGAGTCGGGCCCTACCTCTCGCGCTGCTGCCGCTGCCTGAAACGTACTCGCGTTGCACATCATAAACCAGACTGGCAGCATATTTCCCAACAGCTTTCGCCTTATCGTATCTTGATAACGACGCCATAGTCATTTCCTCCTTTGGTCAAATGCGGTCGAAACCCCTAGTCTGAGATACGACCAAGTTCCTTGTTTAGCGATCCGCGGAACAACAATTGCGCAAGAGCGGCACTCATCACGCCGAACCTTCCGGATTCATGTTCTTCGAAAACCGGTACCGGCGACTGACTCAAGTAATCCCGTCCCATCGTCAACAGCAACCGATGGACCTCATCCAACCATGCATTGGAGTACGTCACGGGGTCTTGAGACTCATCAAAGTTCGCCAATCTGTCACGGAAAAGCAAGTCAAGGTCCGCATACGCGCTCTCACGAATCTGGTCGGCTATCTCTTGGGTTTTTCCACTATGGTCACCCGCCGCCGATCGCAGATTCCGAACGAACATCGTCAAAGCCGTCACTGCTTTATCCGTGCTCTTAACCACATCCACCACAGCGGCGATACCCGCATAATCATGACGGAACATCACCATGCTGAGAGACAGCTTGTCATCGATGCCGGTTTCGAACACACTGCTTTGCGTGCCATAAGTCATGCCTTGAGCATGAATCGTCACCATATTCAGCACATGCTCCTCTGAGTCAAGCACCTCGGTGCGAATTTCCTCCAGCCATCTGATAATTCCAGGACGGAAATCACCATCATCTCCCACACATAGGATGGGTTCCAGACCACGCCACAATGCCTTGCTCGCATCGTGGGTAACAGGCATATGCGGAGGAACCGGAAGTCCTAACTTCTTCTGCTGCGGAATGCTTCTCCTCCAAGCAGTCATCTTTTCGAAACCGTCAGTGTTGTATTGAGTTACGGCATCTCCGTAACAGTTCACAACGCCAATGACTCTCGTGCAGTCTTCATTCGGCACCAGTCGAATACGACGCGACTGCCATGTCATCGCTTGAACGGGACCGGCAAAACTGTTTTGATCATCCATATCCGCAGAAGGAACTTCATTCTTCTCCCATACTGGAATATCGTTCGTGTTGCCGAACAAACGATAATATTCCGAGTCATACCGATCGTCATACAGGACCCAATTGAGCATCAGTGTCTCGAAGAGGTTCGCTCCTTCCGCATACACACCGCCGACGCCACCGAGCCAACCGGTACCCAGAAAGCCCTTGAGAGGGTAAATCTTCCCCTTATTAATATGAGTGTTCCCTTTCACTGGAGTTTTGATGCCCGCCGTATCAAACGACTGCAAATACACCAGCCAACGTGCGGACTCCGGTAGGGAAAGCGTATCTGTAGTCCCCAAACCGCGCATGGCAAACAGGTACTTTTCAGGCTTGGGCATGTCCGCAATCATCTCGGAAACGGGATCATATGGCTTCTGCCCAACATATTCCAGTCCGGAAACTTGGAAGAAGGGCCTGTCCCCAAACAGGAAGAATCTATCGCCCCATTCATCAAAATAGTCCTCCAAGATATCCAAATCGAAGTGCCCTATGCGGAATATGTCATCCCACATGTCTCTCATTTGTTCCTCGCTAGGATTCTCAACGTAATACGCGCGATACAAAATGCCGAGCGCCAACCGAAGTATCGCTATCGCCTGCTGAGGAATATCACCCCGTATTTCCTTGATTTTCCAAGCATCCTCAAAAAGCCGTCGAAGCGACACTTCATCAGGATGCCCATCGACATAGGAAACCGGAATCCAACCATCATCGAGTAACGAGAAGTTTCTATCCATTTCCCCCGACTCCTTTACACATCAGCCTTGATTGCAGGTTCTTTTTTAGAGCATATACCCAAAGATTAAACCTGTCAACATAAAAGAGTTCGTTTTTGTGAATTTCCAGAGACGCAGCGGGAAAGCATGAAATCAGCAATCCCGTTGATCCAACCCCGCAGACGCGGGGAACACTACGAATCCCAAATCTTTTATGGGATCATCCCTAAATGAGGACATTTCAATTATCCTCTTTCTTCGTATATGTCAATCCGTCGCCACGCGAATACGAAATCGTATATCCACACAATTCATCTGAGGACAGATGCTTTTCCGCATCCTCATGAAGGAACAAAGCAAGCTTTCCCGCAAGCCAAGGCGATTCCTGCCAATACGCAGCCTCAGTCCCACAGCCTTCCTCCAGCGCAGCAATCAACGAATCAATCCGCCCGTGCGCACACAACGCCACGGGCAGTCTCACGGAACACTGCGCGGCAACTTTAGCCACATCATCACAAGGAACTGTATCGACAGGAATAACCGCTCCTCGTTCTATACCGTTACGCTTATCACCGATCCAAGGCAGCAAACACACTTCTCCATCGTGTTTGCAGAGCAACATCACTTCCACAGTGTCCTGCGTATCTCTTACGGCACGTTGTCCCTTGTCATCATCAGTCTCATCGATCTGAGGAGAAAACCAGTCCACCAGCGAGCGTTTCCGATTCATGACAGCTACCGATTGAATGAGATAGCTGTGAGCATCCGCTCTCTTCTTCTCTTGCTTGTTCGCCCGCTCCTCGCAGCCTTTGTCATATTGCATATTCCACGCCGTAGGCACGAGGCTCCGAACGTCATTGCCATATGCATTCCTTGCGGTACGAGCTATGTCCTTCGGCAAACATTGCGTGCAGAAAGCGGAAGAACCAGTCAATTCCAGAACCGCAAGCGATTCCATCAGAGAGGCCACGTCATATACCGCGTCCACCCCCTTAGCGAACTCGGGGCCATTATCATTCCAGAATGCAATGCCTCGGATGTAGCATGCCGCTTCCCGCAAGAGACTTGGACGGTCGCACTCGTTGTTACCACGCCTGTGACGATGCACCCTTCCAAGACGCTGCATAATCAAATCAACCGGCGCGATATCCGTCACCAGTGTGTCGAAATCAATATCCAACGACTGCTCCAGCACTTGCGTCCCAACTACGATCATACGTTGAGGACGCTCGCCATTCCCAACAGTGCTATCCGGCCCTAGCAACTGACGTAGTTCGGCTTCATTGGACATACGGTCGATATCCATGAACCGCGAATGTGTCAACTTCACATACTCACTGCCGAAATAATCACTTAGCAGTTTCGCCGCATGCTGTGCCCTACCGACCGTATCGCAAATCACTCCTACACAACCGCCATCTTCAAGTAGGCGATCAAGTAAGCTAATCAGCGCTTCATCGCTGTCATCAACAATCTGGCAACGCACGTTCATCGATCTGCCAGAAGGTTTCACATCCATGTGTTTGATTTCCGTATCGGAAGTGTATGTCAACACCGGATACGCAGACGAGACCTTGTGGACAGATGAAATTCCCCTTTCTTGAACCAATTTAGGTTCGTTGACGTATACTTTCTCATTCTTCGCCGCAAGCTGCCTTCTTTTAAGTTCCTGAATTCCTCCACGCTTTGCTTCCGACGGAAGCTCAAGCTTGCTGTTCCTCCATCCTTTCAAATATGCCTTCGCCATTTCCTCGCGCTGGCTCTCCGGCAATGTTGCAGATAACAAAATGACCGGAGTTCTGGTACTACCAAGCCATTCCAGTGCCATCTTGAGATACTCGCGCATATACGCATCGTAAGCATGGCATTCATCGACGATGACGACCTTGTTTGCCATCGCAAGTTGACGCAGCACCACATGCTTCATTTGCAGAGCGCCCATCAACACCTGATCGACCGTGCACACAAGAAAATTGGCGAGCGCTCCTTTCTTGCGTCCCCACATCCAATCGGAGACAACGGTTTCAGGAGAAATCTCACCATGTTTCCTTGAGTACGGTTCATCGGTATCATCCTGACCAACCGAAGAGAAATGTCGACGCGAAGCCGCGATAATGCCTTGGAAATCGTCGTTAAGTTTTGCTTTGCCATGTGCCAGCCAAACCGTTTTCTCATCCGTAGAATCACAGGACGGCAAAGCATCCAGCCACCGATGCACTCGTGAGAACATGGCATCCGTGGTAGCCATCGTCGGCAACGCTACGCATATGCCGCCCCTGCCTGTACGCTGCGCTAGGATTTCCGCAGCGGCGAGGGCGGCCTCAGTCTTCCCCTCGCCCATCGGCGCTTCGATTATCAGCAGTCCCCGAGCGTCTGTATCACGAGCAACACGAACAGCTTGTTCTTGAACAGGACGCGGCTGCGCGCCTTCGGGCAGTCTGAATCTAGTCGAGAAAAGATCTTGGCAGGATGATGGTATATTCGCCGGCTTCCACGCATGTGGCAATTGCACACACGCCCATGCGCGTTCCGCTCTTCTTTGTAGCCCTGACCATGACTGAATATCATCGTATTTTCGCTCTGTCATGCCGAAAGGCTCATCATCGTCCCACAGAGGATGCACCCGCACTAAGGGAAACATATCAGCATCACTGTTACTGGCAATCCAATCGGCTATAATGACCAAGCCCGTTGCAAGCACAGCGGACTGAGCGCTGAATCTCTTCTTGGAGAGCAATTTCCACTCTTCATCCCCTATGCCAACGGTTCCGGCAATGAATTCTATAAGCTCATTCTGAGTTGTCGTCCATACTTCTGAGTCCAGACCGGATTCCGTTTTCCCTAATCTCGCGCTTTCAAGCTTGCTTTTATCCGGCGGAGTTCCGTGATGGCCTCCCACAACGCAAGCGTATTGTCTCGACTCTCTTTCACCCCATTTATGAACCAGTGAAAAATATCTTTCGAGAATGACCTGCCCGGCAATGGGATGAGTGGGATGACTGGTATCCCTAAGTCCCGCGATCATAGGAAGCCCTGCTTGTTCCGGCTTCCAGGCAAGGCTTTCCGCATCAGGACCGAATGAAATGGGTTTAGCCTGAAACACAGGCGTCGCCTTGCCGATGTCATGCACGCCGGCAAGGAAAATCATTAGTTTTCTTGCCAAATCGTCATCATTACCAAGGTCACGAGATATTATTGATTTCGTTCCATAAGGAACCCAAGTATCCCAAATTCTCACTGCCATCGCAGCCGAATCCGCCATGTGCACATATAGGGGCAACCATTCAGTATCATCCACTCGATTCGTTTTGCCCCAGAGCGATTTTGCACGGTCAGATAGCTCTATTTCTCCATCGCACATAACATCCTCGTTTTCCACAGCACGACTCCGCAAACCAGTCGTGCGCGTTTATCATGACATGCAACATACCGCATGCTAGCAAAATAACCTCCTAAGAATTGCTGTATATCCACAAATCACAAAAAGAAACACATGTCTGCATAAAGATCTGCATAAAGACTATTAAAAAGGTCCCGAACCTTCTGGAGTAATCCATCGGATTCGGGACCTGTTATGTTGGCGACCGTTCACCGGCTAACCGGCATTAGTCAGCTTTCAGCCGTCAGTTTTCATCCATTAGCCAGATCAGGCCTTGGCAACCTCAACGTTCAGCTCATCGCCGGCCGTCACTTCGAAAGAGGTGGCAAGCGTTTCGGAAGAGACGAGTTTCTTGAACTGTTCGACCTTGGCCACGTCTTCGGCGGGCACAACGAGCTTCAGGGCGATGCGGTCGGAGATTTGCAGATCGGCGGCCTTACGGGCATCCTGCACAGCGCGAATCACGTCGCGCGCATAGCCTTCGGCGATCAGATCATCGTTCAGCTCGGTGTCGAGGATCACGAAGCCGCCGGTCGGCAGCGCGGCGGAAACGGAGTTGGCGGCCTCTTCGGCGTTCTTCTCCTCCACGCTGTTGATCAGCTCATATTCGCCTTCCTCAAGCACGATCTCACCGTTCGGAGTCTCACATACCGGAGCGCCTTCGGCGTTCACATGCCATGCGCCGGACTTGGAAGCCTTGATGGCGAACTGCACGTCCTTGCGCAGGCGCTTGCCTGCCACGCGAGCGTTCACACGCAGCTCGTTGATGATCTTCAAGCCTTGGGCTTCGGCATCTTCAAGCGTGCACAATTCAACGTTCTTCACGTTCAGTTCGGATTTGAGAATCTCGTCGTATGCGGCCACGGCGGCAGTGTTTTCTACCACAACGGTCAGCTTGGACAGCGGCTGGCGCACGCGAATCTGCTTCGTCTTACGCATAGACAGGGTGCCGGACACGACCTCGCGCACCTTCTCCATCGCATCAACCAGAGCCGGATCGTCAACAAGCACACGGCCCAGTTCGCTCGCTTCGCCAGTCTGCTCGTCGGCAAGGAACGGCCAGTCAGCCAGATGCACGGATTCGCCACCGGTCAGGCCACGCCACACGGCTTCCGCTTCCATCGGAGCAAGCGGTGCGATCACGCGCATGAATGCTTCAAGCACGGTGTACAACGTGTTGAACGCGTTCGCATCCTCGTTCCAGAAACGGTCACGATTGTTGCGGATGTACCAGTTGGTGAGCATGTCGATGAAATCGGACACGGCTTCACATGCGTCGGAAATCAGGAAGTCATCCAGCGAATGCTGCGTCTTCTCAATCAGTCGGCGGGTACGTGCCAGCAGATAACGGTCCATTTCCGGCAGTGCGGCAACCTCATCGGCACGCAGCGCACGAGCATCGAAACCGGCACCATTATTGGCAGCGTTCGCATACAGGGTGAAGAAGTAGTACGAGCTCCACACCGGCAGCATGACCTGGCGAACGGTGTCACGAATGCCATCGGCGGTCACGATCAGATTGCCGCCTCGCAGAATCGGCGAGCTCATGAGGAACCAACGCATGGCGTCGGAACCGAAATCGTTGAACACGCCGTTCACGTCCGGGTAGTTGCGCAGATGCTTCGACATCTTCTGGCCGTCGGAGCCAAGCACGATGCCGTGGCAGATCACGTTCTTGAATGCCGGCTTGTCGAACAGTGCGGTCGCCATGATGTGCTGCACGTAGAACCAGCCACGGGTCTGGCCGATGTATTCCACGATGTAATCGCAAGGGAAATGCTGTTCGAACGTTTCCTTGTTCTCAAACGGGTAATGGTACTGGGCGAAGCTCATGGAACCGGATTCGAACCAGCAGTCCATCACGTCGGTGATGCGGTGCATGTGGCTCTTGCCGGTCGGATCGTCCGGGTTGACGCGGGTCAATTCGTCGATGTACGGGCGGTGCATGTTGACATTGCCGTCCTTATCGCGCGGATAGTCGCCGAAGTCGGCCTTCAGCTCGTCCAGCGAACCGTACACGTCAACGCGCGGATACTTCGGATCGTCAGACACCCACACCGGAATCGGCGAGCCCCAGAAACGGTTGCGCGAGATCGACCAGTCGCGGGCATTGGCAAGCCACTTGCCGAACTGGCCGTCCTTCACATTGCCCGGAATCCAGTTAATCTCCTGGTTCAGTTCGAGCAGACGGTCCTTGATTTTGGTGACGGACACGAACCACGAGCTCACCGGCTTGTAGATAAGCGGCGTGGCGCAACGCCAGCAATGCGGGTAGGAGTGCACGTAACTCTTCTCCTGGAAGAGAATCGCGCGCTGGTCTTCCGGAATACGCTCCAGCGGGCCGTCGCCGGCACGCAGGTTACGCAGAATCGGCTTGTTCGCATCGAACACGTACATGCCCTCGTAGTCCGGGCACAGCGCGGTGAACTTGCAGCCCGCGTCGAGCACGTCAACACTCTTGATGCCCTTGGCGTTAAGCGTGTTCATATCGTCCTCGCCGTACGGAGCCTGATGCACGAGGCCGGTACCTTCAACGGTATCGACATAGTCGGCGGTGAAGATCTGGTAGCCTTCCGGACCTGGAACCTTGCCTTCGACGGCGTTCTCGTCGCCTGCGAAGTACGGGAACACCGGGTAGTAGCGCCAGCCTTCCATTTCGGAGCCCTTGAGTTCGCGCACGACCTCGTAGTTCTCGCCAAGTTCCTTGGCGTAGGAGCCGAGCAGCGGCTTACCCAGATAGAACTTCTTGCCAGCGAACTTGCCTTCAGTCGGACGCACTTCCACATAGTCGATGTCTGCGCCGACCACAATGGCGAAGTTGGTCGGAACGGTCCACGGCGTAGTGGTCCAGAACACCGCATAGGCGTCTTCCTCATCGCGCAGCTTCACGGCCACGGACACGGTGGTGTCCTGACGATCCTGATACACGTCGGCATCCATGCGCAGCTCATGCGCGGAAAGCGGCGTCTGATCCTTCGGGCAGTACGGCAGCACGCGGTAGCCCTGATATGCGAGGCCCTTGTCGTACAGCTGCTTGAACGCCCACATCACGGATTCCATGTATGGAATGTTCAGCGTCTTGTAGCCATGCTCGAAATCGACCCAACGTGCCTGACGGTGCACGTAGTCCTTCCACTCGTTGGTGTACTTGAGCACGGAGGCACGGCAGGCATCATTGAACTTGTCGATGCCCATTTCCTTGACCTGGTCGACGGAGTCGATGCCGAGTTCCTTCTGGGCTTCCAGCTCAGCCGGCAGACCGTGCGTATCCCAACCGAACACACGATTGACCCTGTGGCCCTTCATGGTCTGGTAACGCGGAATCACATCCTTGGCGTAACCGGTCAGCAGGTGGCCGTAATGCGGCAGACCGTTGGCGAACGGAGGGCCGTCGAAGAACACGAATTCGTTCTGGCTGTGATCGCCGGAAGGACGGCGTTCAATGGACTTCTGGAAAGTGTCGTCCTTCTCCCAATAATCAAGGACGGATTCTTCCAGCTTCGGGAAACTGGGGTTCGGCGCTACATTGGCGCTCTGCTCACCCGCAGCTGCCTTCGGATACACGTTGTTTTCGCTCACCGTATCTCCTCGTAGGTTCTTACTATTTGTCTCCTACGAGGACGATGACTATAGCGCCTGCTGGACGCCGCCACCGCGGTACCACCTCGTTTGCCATGCTTTTGTTACGCGCACGACCGCTCGTATGTTCGGCTGTTCGGGCCTTCCCGCCGGGTCTAATAAGCCGCTGACACGACCGTTCTTCCGGAAGCTCCCCGCTGATAACGGATCATCGCTCGCATTTCGGTTGTCACTATAGCATGCGGCGCGAACTATTTCGCTTGTTTTTTCATGATTATGGACGATTCTTAAGTAGGATTCACAAGAATGTAAAAGTAAAAAGAATCACTAGACGAGTAACGTTTTAAGCATCACTATTTCGCCGGAACGAAACTGTCGCGCGCCACCAATGACGTCGACAGATACGCATGCTGGCGAATCGTGCGCTTGCCGGAAATGGCGTCGCCCAATGCCAAGGTCGCCACACGCGCAAGCTCGTTCTGATCGATGGAGAAGGTACTCAACGGTGGTGAGGTCAACTGCGAAATCGTCTGATTGTTGATGCTGATCACGCTGATGTCGCGCGGCACCAGCACGCCGACCGCATTGAACGCCTGCAGCACGCCCACCGCAATCACATCGGCGGCGACAATCACGGCATCCGGCAGCACACCATTATGGTCATGCACGAACCGCTCCCCCAAAGCGCGTCCGTTACTCACCGTGAACAGTCCGTCGGAATACACGAGCCCGTCCGACTGAATGCCGAAACGTCTCGTTTCACGGCGGAAATACGTACAGCGGTTCTCCTCATCGACCTCATAGAAGTTCATCAGGCAGCCCTTGCCGCCAATAAACCCGACACGCTTCATGCCCTTGGCCGCACACGCCGCAACCGCATCATGTATGGTCTGCTGCAAATCAGGTTGCACGGAATCAAACAGATTCGGCGCCGGATTCACATCAATGAACACGCCATATGGCATGGCTTCATGCAACCGCTCCAAGTCCTTTTCACTAATTCGGTCAGCGCCAATCGCCATGAAACCGTCGAACTTGGAACTGCACGCAATCATGTCATCAAGGTCGCGGAACACCGTCATTTCCATGCGTTGTTGCTCCGCATTGCGTTCGAGCGCTGAACGCAAATCAGTGTAATAGGAGTCACGCAACGCTTCTTCAGACTCCTCATTATCAAGCAATGCGACCTTGTGAGGAACGACGATGCGTTTGGTCTGCATGCTGTAGCCGAGATCTTCGCTTGCCTGAATGATCTTACGACGCGTCCCCTCACGCACGGAAAGGGTGGGATCCCCATTCAGAAGTCGAGACACCGTAGCTTGAGAAAACCCGGTACGCTGCGCAATTTCTTTAATCGTCGCCATGTCTCGCTCTCCAATTTAGTAAATCGTTTACTTCATGAAAGAATAGCCTATTATTGAAATAACGACAAACCAAGCAAGATTTATGCAACGATTACGCAAGCCAATTATAATCGTTGTTCGTGCAGCAGTCTCATGAACGTATGACGGAACGTCCTTCGCAGAAGGCAGGCTGGCCGCAGCCGAATACCATGCATGCCAAAGGCAATAAGAAATCCCTTGCTTCAAAATCGCAATTTCAAAGCAAGGGATTTTCCAGAGGATCCATGCCGTTCAAGGCCACCGGCCATAAGGGCGGTATCAGCCGACAGGGCTCGAAGCGCGGCTAGTGTAGCTAGCGTGTGCTCGCATCGCTCCAATTCAGGAGACTATTCGACTATTCGAGTTCTACGGCACCTGTGTAGAGCTGGTAGTACTCGCCCTTCTGCGCGATGAGCTCGTCATGCGAGCCGCGTTCGATGATGCGGCCATGGTCGAGCACCATGATCACGTCGGAATTGCGCACGGTGGACAGGCGGTGTGCGATCACGAACACGGTACGACCCTTCATGAGGTTATCCATACCGGCCTGCACCACTTCCTCGGTACGGGTGTCGATGGACGAAGTAGCCTCGTCGAGGATCATGGCCGGCGGATCGGCCACGGCTGCACGAGCGATGGAGA
>ENA-OXVS01000050-OXVS01000050.1-human-gut-metagenome-genome-assembly--contig:-NODE-50-length-25367-cov-18.541324_pt1 | contig 25367 bp, 15 predicted proteins | sample MGYA00249567_ERZ652677 | MGnify/ENA primary metagenome ERZ652677 (study PRJEB26925, sample SAMN05826734) | human gut metagenome | biome: ENVO:2100002; feature: ENVO:00000062; material: ENVO:00002003... | reverse complement strand
GACCCGTCCAAGATGCACCTGTTCGCTCCGTCCACCGAGCTGCGTCTGAACTGAGACGATAACGAGTAACCAACCGTCGGGCGTTCCTTATGGAACGCTTGGCGGGTGGTTGAACCAATACTTGGCGGATGTGCAAACGTCCGTCAACCATTAAACGAGACATTCTCTTTCCTCTCTTATTGTCTCGTTGGAAAAGCCCCGCGTTGGTGCGGGGCTTTTCTTTTCCCGCTGTTCTCATCGTGACACTCGTAGTCCCTTTGCCGCCTGCCGTGGGTAGGTCAGCGGGTAAATTGAAGAGCTATGGAATCACATGAATTGCCACAGATGGATCCCCGTGTGCTTAAGGCCACTTCCGTGAAGGCCGAGGACCCCGCAGCGCAGAGCCCGGAGCCGCAGGCGTTGAAGATCACCGCCGCGAGTTCGAATCCGAAGATGTTCACGCTGCCGTGGGAGAAGCCGCTGGCAACATGGCCTGAGGACCTGCTGGTCAACCTGCCGCGAGGCATCTCCAGGCACGTGGTGCGTTTCGTGCACGTGGGCGACGAAGTCTACGCCATGAAGGAAATCACACGCAACGTGGCGGAACGCGAATACGAGCTGCTGCGCCGACTGCAGAAGCTGGAACTGCCTACCGTGCAGCCGATCGCCGTGGTCACCGGCCGCCATAATGCGCAAGGTGAGCCGCTGGAAGCCATCCTGGTCACCAAGCATCTGAAATTCTCGCTGCCGTACCGCGCGCTGTTCGCCCGCAACCTGCGTCCCGACACCGCCGAACGACTCATCGACGCGCTTGCCGTGCTGATGGTGCGTCTGCACCTGGCCGGCTTCTATTGGGGCGATGTGTCCCTGTCTAACGTGCTGTTCCTGCGTGACGCCGACGCTTTCTCCGCGTTCCTGGTGGACGCCGAAACCGGCGATCTGCAGGTGAACCTCACCGAAGGCCAGCGTGAATACGATGTGGATTTGGCCCGTACGAACATCATCGGCGAACTGATGGATCTGTCTTCCGGCGCATTGCTGCCGAGCAACGTGGACGAAATCGAAATCGGAAACCGCCTGGTGGACCGCTACCATTCGCTGTGGAGCGCGCTGACCGACACCGACAAGTTCAGCCCGGACGAGATGTGGAAGATCGAAAAGCGCGTCAATAAGCTCAACGAACTGGGCTTCGACGTGGACGAGCTGGAAATGAAGACCGCCGAGGACGGCAAGCGCGTGCTGGTGCGTCCGCGCGTGGTGGACGCCGGCTACGCCAACCGCAAGCTGCTGCGACTGACCGGTCTTGACGTGCAGGAGAACCAGGCCCGCCGTCTGCTCAACGATCTGGACGCCTACCGCACCTCCACGTGGCGTGATGGCGAGGATCTCGAAATCGTGGCCACCGACTGGATGCGCGAGGTGTTCGAGCCGACCGTGCGCATGATTCCGCGCGAATACCGCTCCCAGATCGAGCCGGCGCAGTTCTTCCATGAGGTACTCGACCATCGTTGGTTCCTTGCGGAGAAGGCCGGCCACGACGTGTCCATGACCGAAGCCGTGAAGAGCTATGTGGAGAACGTGCTGCCGCAGTACAAGCTCGATTCGAAGGATGTCGACGCGCTGAACGCCGAGGCCGATTCCGGCGTGATCGATGACGAATACACTTACGGCACCGACGAGGACGGCTACAACCCGGACGATGATCCGGACGCTGCGGTGTGGAGCCATTAGCCGTTAATGGCATATGAAAAAGCTCAAGCCATAAGGCTTGAGCTTTTTCATAAATATCGTAATAAACGATTACTTGGCTGCTGCGGCCTCGCGACGGGCGCGTGCCACGGCATACAACGTGATGCCGGCCGCGACGGACGCGTTCAGCGACTCGACCATATTCGACATCGGAATGCCGGCGATCGAATCGCACGCCTCGCGTACCAGACGGCTCAGGCCGTTGCCTTCCGAGCCGAGCACAACCACCAGCGGATCGGTTTCGAAGCCGGTTTCGCCGACGAGCGCGTCGCCGCCGCCGTCAAGACCGACGCTGTAGTAGCCGCGTTCCTTCAGGCTTTCGATCGCCTTGGTCAGGTTCACCACGCGAGCCACCGGCATATGCGCTGCGGCGCCCGCGGACACCTTCCATGCGGCGGCGGTGACCGAAGCGGAACGACGTTCCGGCAGAATCACGCCGTTCGCGCCGAATGCGGCCGCGGAACGGATGACCGCGCCGAGGTTCTGCGGATCGGTGACGCCGTCGAGCGCGATGAACAGCGGACGTGCCGCGATGCGCGCGCTTTCCGAATCGGCTGCTTCCATGGCGCGCGCCTTCTTGTCCGCACGATCCACAAGTTCCGCCAGCGAGGAATACTGGAATGGCTGGGCTTTCAGCACCACGCCCTGATGGTTCGACGAGCGTGCGATACGGTCCATTTCAAGCCTGTCGGCTTCCAGCAGATGCAGTCCGTGGATGCCGGCGAGACGCACGATTTCGCGCGTGCGATCGTCATGCTCGATACGTGCCGCCACATACAGCGTGGTTGCCGGCACGCCACAACGCAGCGCCTCAAGCACCGCGTTACGACCGATGACCAGATCGTCGGATTCCGACGTGAACTTCGCCGCTCGACGGCGTGCGGCCAGTCGTGGATCGGCCATCTTGCGGCGATCCGCCGCCTTCTTCGCCTTGTAAGCCTTGTGATATACGCGATCTTCGGCCTTGGGGGTCGGCCCCTTGCCCTTCAGCGCGTTACGATGCTTTCCGCCCGACCCCTTGGTCGGTCCTTTTTTCATTGCCATAGTTGTCCATTGTCCCAGCACCCCGGGAAAAGGCGGCGGCTTCGCGTCTGCTCGATATTGCTCGATATGATGGCAAGAATGGAGAAGAACAAAGAGATTTTCGGTTTGCCCGTCATGTTCTGGGGCTTGTGGGTCACGCTGCTCATCCTGTGGATGGGCCGTTTCGTCACGTCGTTTCTTTCCATGTACCTCGTCTCCGACATGCATGTGAGCGCGGGCGTGGCCGGCACCATCGTCTCCATGTACGGTTTCGGCGGTATTTTCGGCTGCCTGTACGGTGGTGCGCTGTCTGACCGATTCGGGCGCCCCGCGATGATTGTTATCGGCAATCTCGGTTCCGCGGTGATGCTGGTTTTGTTGGCTTGTATCGGCAATCCTTGGATTATGGCGATTACGTTGCTGATATACGGTGCGATTTCATCTATGCCGACGCCTGCGGTCGCGGCTTACGTTTCCGACGTGGTGCCGTTTCGCAAGCAGAAGCGTGCGTATTCGCTGCAAACATGGGCTGCGAATTTCGGCTTCGCTATCGGCCCGATCATCGCCAACCAGCTTGTCAAAATCTCCTATTCGCTGATGTTCTATGCGGAAGCGGCTGTGTTGGTATTCGCTACGTTGCTGATGATGGCATTCTTCAAAGAGGCCGGGCTGGGCGTGCACGGTGTCGGACGGTCTGTGAAACGCTCCGTGGAACGTTCCGTGGAACAACCTGTGGAACGTTCTGGCACTGCGCAAACGGCTCAATCGCAGCAATCGAAATTCTCCATTTGGCGCAGCTACCGTCGCGCCTGCACCGACAAAGCGCTCATGTCGATGGTGGTGCTGATGTTCCTGTACACGCTGGCGTATTACCAGATTGTCAGCGGCTTGCCGATTTCCATGACGCAGATCGGTCTCGGCACGGACGAATATTCCAGCCTGCTGACCATTAACGGCGGCATTCTGTGCCTGCTGCAGATTCCTGCGATCGCACTGTTCCAGCGCATGAGCAACACCCGTGTGCTGGTGCTGGGCATGTCCATTACCGCGGTTGGCTACGCGTTCCAGATTGGTGCGAATTCGTGGGCGACGTTCGCGATTGCGACCGTGCTATGGACGCTCGGCGAGCTAGGCACGTTCCCCATCGCCGCCACGACGGTGGCGAACATCGCGCCGAAGGACGTGCGCGGCACGTATCAGGGGTTGTACAACCTGGTGTGGTCGCTGTCGAATGCGTTTTCGCCGCTTGTCGGAGGCTGGATTTTGAACGCGTTCGGCAGTCACGTGCTGTGGACCTGCTGCACGGTGATGTTCGTCATCGTGGCGATTGGTTTCTACGTGACGCGCGGCCCCCGCGAACGCGCCGCAGCCCGCAATCTCGCGATGGAGGAACTGTAGCGGTTGCGCTGCGCAGGTGGCGTGCGGTAGATACGCCACCGAACTTGCCAGACAACTTAACATAACTTAACAGCAACTTCGCATCTGTTAAGTTCGCTGGTAAGTTGCTGTTAAGTTCGTGCGAAGTTGACGGAAAGCGATGTATTGGCGTGATTGTGTGGCACAAATAATGGACATTGCCGGCAAGACAGGGGTGCATGTGCGCGTATGAAAAAGCGGGAGGCCGCGATTCGGTTGGAATCGCGGCCTCCCGCTATGCGATTTAAAAAATCGGAAAGAAGAGAATCGGTGCCGCAGCGTTCGCTGCGGCGGTGCCTTGCCTCACGCGGTCTGTTTCAAAGAGATGGCCTGACGCGGTTCGGCTTGCCTTCCTGCTTGAAGGTCTTACTTGTTGAGGACCTTCTTCATCAGATCAGCGGAAGCCTTGGCAAGTGCGAACTGGCCGAAGCCCGGATCGATGGAAGCGAGGTTGGAGTTGAGGATCTGGTTGAAAGTGTCGTTGTTCTTCATGATGTTTCCTTTCGGACGACCGCCTGGTTTCTTGCTTCTTTTTTTCTTCTCTACATCGTGCGGTGCGTCGCTATTGTGTTGTTTTTCTTGTTCTTCGTTCTTCTGTTGTTTTTCTGTTGTGCCTTTACTATACGCACGTCGGTATGCGTCTGGCATGCCGCAATCGTCATTTCTATTGTAAAATCATCGGGTTATCTTGAAGAAAATGTGATTACTGTGCCCGCATAACAACACAATCGCCGTATCGTACGCTGACACGAGACGGAACATATCCATTCCCATGTCAACGCACGATACGGCGATATCGGCGTAAATCAGCGGAATAATCGTAAATCAGCGGGGCTGACGGAAGTGACGGTCACCGATTGGATCGAACGGCGTGTGCGGTTCAAGCTGGTACCAGTATGCCACCGACGCGACGTCATCCTGCCGCTCGAAATTGCCGGCTTCCTCGGTGCCGATCTGCTGCCAGGTGACGCGCAGGTCAGAATCGAAATAAATCGGATCCGGAATGTGCCAGCGGTACAGGCCGCGCATGACGGGTGTGGCCACATCCCAGTAGTCGCTTTCGCGGTGCGCGGCAAGACGCTGCGAATAGAACGGGAATCCTAGGTACGGTCCGGTGAACGTGTTCTCGCGCATGCGGCCATGCTCGTCGAAGTCGGCGAAACTCCACGCGCCGCCGAAGTAGTCTTCCGCTCCGGTGCTGCACCACGTCGGGTACTGTTCATCGCCGTCGATGTACATTTTGACTTCGCCTTCGCCCCACCAGCGGCTTTCCAGTGCGGTCAGCGCAAGGTAGGTGCCGATGTACGCGCCATGGCCGTGCACATTGTCGAGAATCGTGTAGTCACGGGCAATTTCGGTGACGCGTTCGCGGCGCCACTGCGCATGGAAGCGCATCGCATCGGCTGGCAGCGCGTCGTATTCCGTGTAGTCGATTTGGTAGAAGAAGGCCGGCACGTCCTCGTTGTGATCGTTGCGCAGCACAATGCGCGCGTGCTCGAACGGCATGGCGAAATAGCAGTTGAAACCTCGATTTGGCACCACCATGATCGGGATGGAATTGATACGGCAGGCCTGTGCGTGACCGCAGCAGAAGAAATCGCCGATCGGGCACTGCACGGACGGCGTCTCCTCGCCATCCCAATAGAATTCGAGGATGAGATTGCGCAGTACGTTCGGACCGGTCGGGGAAGTGCGGTCGGTGACCGTCATCCAAATGTGGCGAATCGCGCCCGGGCCATCGACGTCCATCAGCGTGACCGAATCGCCCGCCTTGATCGTCTGGATGCAAGGGCTGCCCTTACGTGACGGGCCGAGCGCGCTGGCGGCGGTGGCTGCAGTGCCCTTGCCGCCGGTCGGGTTTTCGGCGTTGACGCAACGTGTACGGCCGTGGTCCGTCGCGATTGCTAGCGAATCGAGGGCACCGTTGCCGAAACCGGAAGTCGCCATAGTATTCATATTTGTTCTCCTTACTTGGAAATCTGAAAATCTTGGCAATCGGCCGAACGGGGCCGGCCGATGTTGAAACGTTTCGATTATCCGTATGAAATTATGCTGCCGATATTGCTTGGCCTTGCGATTGGTGTCCGACTGCGGTGCTGGCAATCGCAAGAAAATTTATTGTGTGCCGCCGGACCCCGCTTCCGCAACGGATCCGCGGCGCTTCAGCGCGGGTTCGATGAGCTTGACGGAACCGTTGATATCGGCGCGTTCCTCGATGGCGGAAGTCAGCAGATTCACGGCTTCGGCGCACAGTTCCTCCGGCATGACCGGCATTTCGGTGATGGGGAAGCGCGTAGGCTCGCCCTCGAAATACGTGCCGCACGACAGCACCGAAACGTCCTGCGGAATCGTCATTCCATTGTCGTGCAGCTCCACCAACACTTGGCTGAGCACGCCCGCATTCGCCTGGTTGATGATGGCGGATGGGCGGTCGGGCCGCGCGAAAATGGTGCGGACGAACCGCTTCGCATCGAAACTATCTTCCTCGTAATGCTCGGATTCGATGATTGTCATGCCACGCTCCTTCGCGTGCGCCAGCAGGCTTTCGCGGAAGAGGATGACGTAACCGGAACGGCGGTCGTAATCGGATTCGTTGTTGCGCAGGAACGCGACGGTGCGATGCCCCTTTTCGTACAGAAAATCGACGGCCTTGCGGCCCATCAGCGCGAAATCGATGTCCACGCAGGCGCAGCCGGCATGCGATGACGGATAACCAATCGCCACGCACGGCTTGGGGAAGGTCATGGCCGCGGCCGCACGTTCGTCGTCCTGTTCGACGTCAAGCAGGACGACGCCATCGACGAGATTGCTTTGCGTCACGCGACGAATGTCTTTCGTGGCGTCCGGGCCGGTCAGCAACATCACGTCATAGCCAGCGTTCCTTGCGGCCCATGCGGTGTGCAGAAAGTAGGCGTTGTAGCGGGCTTTGTTGATGTCGCCGCGAATCGGGGAGCTCAGCGCGATGAGCTGGTTGCGCATGCCGCGCATCTTGCGGGCGCTGGCGTCCGGAGTGTAGCCGAGCTTGTCTACGGCAGCCATGACTTTTTCGGTGGTTTTCGCGGAAATCGAACGCTTGCCGGACAGCACGTAGGAAACGGTGCTGGCGGATACTCCGGCTTCGCGGGCGACGTCTTTGATGCCTGTCATTCAGCTCGCTTTCTGTGGTTGTTCCGTACTGTGCGCGTCTGTGCGTCGAATCGTTTCGTCGAAACGTTTCACCTAGCATAACGCAGCGTTACGATTGCTGTCAATCTTCCGTTGCGTCTTTGGTTTCGTATCGTATTTTGCCGGCGATGCGGGGCGGCATAAAGAAAAAGTCGCACGATTCGGCGTCTGTATCGAAACGCCGAATCGTGCGACAGAAAAAGGCAATGCGACCGGTGGTGTGGCCGGCGTTGCGATTGCGGGAAATCAGCCCTTCTTGCCCACCTTGCCGAACGTGAACGCGCGGACGATCGCCACAATGCCGAGCACCACCAGCGCGCAGCCGCCGAAGATGATCATCCAGCCGGTGGACGCCACCGGGCAGAACAGCATCACGCAGCCAGCGATAATCGAAATCAGCGCGTAAATCACAGCCCATGCGGAACTGGGCATACGCCACGATTCCACCAGCGCCATCACGCCTTCCATCATCCAGCCGACGCCCACCACCATGGTGACGACCACTGCCAGCGTCGCGCCGGACAGCGCCGAATTCTTCAGCATGACCACGCCGCCGACGGACAACAGCAGGCCGACCAGAATATCCAGCACACGCCAGCCGCCCGGCAGACCGAGTTCCACGATCGCCGTGACGATACGAACCACGCCGGAAACCACGAAATACGCGCCCAACGCGATCGCTGCGATTTTAAGCGTCGCACCCGGCCAAATAAACAGCGCCAAGCCGAGTACGATGGCGATCACGCCGATGATGCCGTACGCGCCGCGAATCGCGTTCTTCGCACGCTGCGGCAGCCACGATTCCATCAGTTTGAAGGGGCTTACGGGCTTCCATTCGCCGTTGGAATCGTTCGGATTGGGTTGGCCGGGACCGTATGGATAGCCATACGGATAGCCGTAAGGATTATCGAAATAACGCGAGGTTTGCGCGTCGTCCTGTCCGCCGCTTTGCGGGTTCGGATTCATGTTCGGGTTGCTCATAATGTCCCCCTTTTTTCTTTGAGATGCGCCTTAAAACCACTGTTGTTTTAAAGTCGTGTCTCATATTTTAGTCATCATGTCCAATTTCAGCTTTCAACAAAACGCCGAAAACTGTACGGCAAGGCGCAGGACGCACTGCACTGCGCGACGTAAGGCAGCGGGGAAGAAGGACGTGGCGCGACCGGCGATTGTCTCGCAGGCCGCGCCACGTTGCGTAAGTGCGGATGTTGCTGATGTGCGAATACGCTTCCACAACATCCGCGCGAACCTAGAACAGCTCGAACCGCACGTTGAGGCTGAGCGGCTGGTCGGCGGGCAGCTGGTACTGCTCATGCACCGGCGACATCCACGAATCGTCGCCGCCGACGCCCATTTGCGCGGCCAGCAGACGCAGGAACATGTGACGCGGCTTCGGCAGCTCATCCTGATGCAGCGCCTCTTCCAGCATCGTGCTCGAATACGGCAGTAGGCTCATCGCGAACGGCTTTGCGCCGGCACCGCGCTTCACGCGCACACCGTGGCCGGAATCGTCCGTGATCTCCGCCCAACGCACATCCTCATGATTGCCGGTTTCCTGCGGCAGCAGGTACGGCGCGCAATCATCGCCAGCCGTCGTGCTCCATACACCCAGCTTCGCGTGCCTGCGGTCGGCGTACGTCTCTTCCGGACCGGCGCCGTAGAATCGCAGGTTCGCATATTCCACCGGCAGCGCCCATTCGATACCGAACGCCGGAATCGTTGGCAGATCGCCGTTCTTCTCGCCTGGATACTCGACGTCGAGCGAAACGAGGCCGGCCGTGTCGGCAACGTAACGGACCGTCACTTTCGTGCGCTGCGGAATCGCCAATTCGTACGTATACGTGGCTTCCACGGCATTTTCTCCACGATTTGCGATCGCGCAGTCGACGCAACGCGCATACTTTCCTGCGACCGCCCACGCGGCACGTTCGAAAGCGTGTCCAGCACCGCGATCGTTGTCCGTCAGCGGACGGAACGTGGTGATCGACGGGCGGCGCAGCACGAATTCGCGCTCGCCGAACGTATATGAAACCATACCCCCTTGTGTGCGGGAGAACAGTGCTTCACGACCCTGTCCGCGCACGCCGGCGTTCCAGCGGCCAAGGGTGACGGTGCCGTCGGCCGGAGCTCCGGCCGCGTCAACGGCATCTGCAGTGGTCTTCGCACCTGCCACCACGCACTGGCCGAACGCCAGCTCGTAGCCGGCCGGTGCCCAATCGCAAGCGTTGCCAAGCTGCTGCGATACCTCTAAAACCAGCTCTTCGGCGTTGCTGCGGTAGTCATCAACCGGCCAATCGACTTCGAATGAAGCGCTCTCGCCGGCGGCCACGTCGAAACGGCGCGTAGTCGACCATACCGGCTTGCCGTCGGCCAAAATCCGCAGCACGAAGCGATAATCGCCCGTAGACACGAACAGATTGTCGTTCGTAATACGCGCTTCATCGACCGAAACCACAATTTTCACGTTCGCATACAGCTGCTTGACTTCCTGCGCTTTCGGCGAGGGGGTGCGGTCTGCGAACAGCAGGCCGTCGCCGGAGAATTCGTAATCGCTTGGACGATCGCCGAAATCGCCGCCGTAGCACATGCGTGTCGTGCCGTCGGGCAGCTTGGTCTCGATTGCCTGGTCGATGAAATCCCAAATGAAACCGCCCTGGTACATCGGGTAGCGTTCCAACGCCGTGTATTCGTCCATATTGCCGCACGAATTGCCCATTGCGTGCATGTATTCGCAGGAAATGTACGGCTTCTTTGGACCGTCCGTATGTGCCGGGCTGCCGTCGTTCAGATAGCGTTCGATTTCGTCAGCATGCGCGTACATACGGCTTTCGATGTCCGTCACATCCTCGAATTCGCGCATGTGCACGGAACCCTCGTAATGTACCGGACGATTCGGATCAATCGTGTGCGCGTGGCGATACATCGCACGAAAAACCTCGCCCGCGCTCGACTCGTTGCCAAGCGACCAGATCAGCACGCTCGGATGGTTGTAATCGCGGCGCATCATGCTGTTGATGCGGTCCACGCACGCGCCCTCCCATTCGGGGCGGCTGCCGGGGATGCCGTCTTCAGGACGCTCGACATTGTTCGCCACCCACGTGCCGTGCGTCTCCATATTCGTCTCGTCGATCAGATACAGACCGTACTCGTCGCACAGGTCGTACCAATACTCCTGGTTGGGGTAGTGGGAGGTGCGGATGGCGTTGATGTTGTGCCGCTTGCAGAAGACCACGTCGGAAAGCATGTCCTCGCGGGTGATCGCACGCCCGCGCTTCGCGTCGAATTCGTGGCGGTCCGCGCCCTTGAACACGATGCGCTTGCCATTGAGCGTCATAATGCCGTTTTCGATGCGGAATGTGCGGAAGCCGATCTTCTGCGTCACGGTTTCGATGATGGCGCCGTCATGTCCGACGACGCGTACGGTCAGCGTGTACAGCGTCGGCGATTCCGCGCTCCACGGCGCGATGTTCGTCATTTTGCCGGAATTAAGGGCGATTTCGCCGTTGCAGGCCTGCGTTGATTCCCATACGACATTTCCGTCGCCGTCGCGCAGCGTGCTTTCGATAGTCATCGCGTCGGCGGGGTTGCGCAAGGTGAGTGCCGCGTTGAGTTCGGCGGTGTCGGCCGTACCGGCGGTGTCGGCTGCGGTGTAGTCGGCTTCAAGCTGCACGGTTTCGACGTGCGTATGCGGCTGGGCGGCGAGCTCGACGGTGCGGAACAGGCCGTGCAGTCGCCAGAAATCCTGGTCTTCCAGCCAAGAGGCGCTCGAATATTCGTAGCAGGCGACGGTGAGCGTATGCTCGGCTTCGGGGGAATCGGCGGCGTTGCCATTGCCGTTTCGCAGCGCTTCCGTCACATCGAATTCGCTCGGCGTGAATCCGTCCTCGCCGTAACCCACGAACGTGCCGTCAAGCCATACGTAGATCGCGGTGGCGGCACCGTGGAAGGTGAGGCTGACCGTGCCGTCGTTTTCCAGCGTGCGCGCAAGCTGCGCGTCGAGCGCGAATCGACGGCGGTAGATCGCCACATGGTTGTTTTCCGGAATATTTGGCGCCTGCGGATCCTCGTGACCGTCCCACGGATATTGGATGTTGACGTACTTGTTCTTGAGATAGCCGGCCATCTGCAAGTGGCCCGGCACCTCGATCGCGCCGAAATCGCCATCCTCGAAATCGACGGCCGCGAACGGAGCGCTTTCCACGTCCACGTTGCGCGCTTGTTCGATACGAACCTTCCATTCGCCGTCGAGGCTCTGCTTCGGCTCGCTCGTCTCGCCGATGACATATCGGTGGCTGGAATGTGCCGGCTTGCGGTTCGCTGCGAACACCGTCGGATCGGTGAGCCAGCTTGCACTTGCCGTGGTTGCATGTACGATTGCGAGTTCGGCTGTATCTGCCATCTTGCATCCCCCTGTATTACTTGGTGTCACTGCATCGTTGCGGTTGCGCCGTGCGATGTTGCACGACCGTTTAGTAATGAATTTTACTAACTACCGATAATATATCACACTTCATGGTATCGTGCATCCGTCGCGTGCCATGCATCGTTCCGCCACATGTCCATTTTTCACACGCCGAGGATGTGCGATAATAACAGGATGCACCGATGGCGTCCGCCCGGTGCCCACAACCGCGCAGCGTTGCCTCGCCTTTGCAAAATGCTTGCGATTCCGCGGATTTTCGATTTCCGCGATTCGAGGCATACGTAAGACGGGGGAGAGCTGACTACTCCGCGGCGCTCCCAAGGAGATCACCATGGATGATCGCAAGAAAAATCAGTCCATCCAGTCCCATGCCAATTTTGACGGCGATTCCGCTACGGGCGATCGCACGCAGATTCGGCAGGATCAGCAAAACCAGCAGCCGCCACAAATCGACCCGTCGCTTGCCGACGCGCAAGCCGTGGCCGCATCGCTCGGCGTCGATCCGAACACCGGTCTGAGCCAAGCCGAAGCTGAACGCCGACTCGCGCAATACGGGCCGAACGAGCTCGCATCCGCACCACCCGTGCCAAAATGGAAGAAGTTCCTGGCGCAGTTCAAAGACCCCCTCGTCTACCTGCTGCTCGCTGCCACCGGCATCTCGCTCATCGCATGGTTCATCGAAAAAGCCAACGCTGCGCCAGGCGCGGAAGGCGGCGAAATACTGCCGTTCGACGCCATCGTCATTGTGCTTATCCTTATCGTCAACGCGGTACTCGGCTACATTCAGGAATCGAAAGCGGAAGAAGCCGTCGAAGCGCTCTCCCAAATGACCGCGCCGCAAACCAACGTGCTGCGCGACGGCAAAATCGCACGCATCAACACCGTCGACGTGGTGCCGGGAGACATGGTCGTGCTCGGTGAAGGCGACTCCATTCCCGCCGACGGACGTCTGCTCGCCGCCGCCAGCCTGCGCGTGGCGGAAGCGAGCCTGACCGGTGAAAGCGTACCGGTCGGCAAAAACGTCGACACACTTGCCGAAGCCAAGGCCTTGGGTGATCGCGCCAATATGGTGTTCAACGGCACGTCCGTGACGCAAGGCACCGGCCGCGCAATCGTGACGAGCACCGGCATGCGCACGCAGGTCGGTAAAATCGCGGACCTTCTGCAGGCCACGGATGATGATGACAGTCCGCTGCAGAAGGAAATGAACTACGTTTCCAAGATTCTCGGCATCGCGGTGTGCATTATCGCGGCGGTCGTGCTGGTGGCGCTTGCGCTGACCGAAGGCTTCAACGACATCCACGACGTAATCGATTCGCTGCTGCTATCCGTTTCGCTGGCCGTCGCGGCCGTGCCGGAAGGGCTCGCCGCGATTCTGACAGTCGTGCTCGCGCTCGGCGTGCGCCGCATGGCCGAACATCATGCGATCGTCAAGAAACTGCATTCCGTGGAAACGCTCGGTTCCGCGTCGGTGATCTGCTCCGACAAAACCGGCACGCTCACCCGCAACGAGATGACGGTGGAACGCGTGGTCACGCCGAGCGGTGAGGTGCAGCTGACTGGGACCGGCTATGCGCCGGAAGGCAGAATGATTGCGATTCCCGACGCTGCTCTGTCTGGTTCCGCCGCTTCCGCCGCACAGGTCGAAGCCGTCGCCACGCTCGCCGTGGGCTCGCTGGCCAACGACGGCGAATTGCGCGAAAACACAGGTGCCGGCGATGGTTCCGCTGCTTCCGACATAACGTGGGAAGCCGTCGGCGACCCGACCGAAGTGTCGCTTATCGTCGCCGCACGCAAGGTGAAGGCCGATCGCAAATACGCCAACTACACGCGCATCGGCGAGATTCCCTTCACCTCCGACCGCAAACGCATGGCCGTCGTCGCGCAGGACAACGCCGATGCCGGGCGTCTCACCGTCTTCGCCAAGGGTGCCCCCGATGTACTGCTCGGCTACTGCAGCCGCATCGCGGTCAACGGTGCCGTACGACCGATGACGCAAGGCGATCGCCAGCAGATCCTCGCCGCCGTGGAACGCCTGTCCGCCGAAGCGTACCGCACGCTGGGCCAGGCCTACCGTCCGCTCGGCACCGCTTCGCTCGCCGCAGTGCCGGGCGTGCGCATCAACGCCGCCGGTCACGTCGCCGACATCGCCGACCAAAGCGATGTGCTGGAAAGCGACTTGATCTGGGTCGGCATGGTCGGCATCATCGATCCGCCGCGTACCGAAGTGCGCGATTCCGTCGCCGAAGCGCATCGCGCCGGCATCCGCACCGTCATGATTACCGGTGACCATCCGCTTACCGCGGCACGCATCGCCAGCGATCTGGGCATTATTGAAACGGACGGAGACGGCAGCTCGGTCGGCAGCGCCGACCTTAGTAGCAAAGTGCTCACCGGCGTTCAATTCGACGAGCTGCCGGACGAGCAAGCGTTCGACAAGGCCACCCGCGAAATCTCCGTGTACGCGCGCGTTGCGCCGGAACACAAGCTGAAAATCGTCGAATCGCTGCAACGGCAAGGCAATATCGTGGCTATGACCGGCGACGGCGTAAACGATGCTCCCGCCGTCAAAACCGCGGACATCGGCGTCGCGATGGGCATCACCGGTACCGAAGTTACCAAGCAGAGTGCCAAGATGATCCTCGCCGACGACAACTTCAGCACCATCGTCGAGGCGGTACGCGAAGGCCGTGGCATTTTCGACAACATCCGTAAGTTCCTGCGCTATCTGCTGAGCTCCAACGTCGGCGAGGTGTTCACCGTCTTCGGCGGTGTGATGCTCGCCGGATTCCTCGGCATCACCCAGCCTGGCAGCCAAGGTGTCACCGTGCCGCTGCTCGCCACGCAGCTGCTGTGGATCAACCTGCTTACCGACGCAGCTCCGGCGCTCGCCATGGGTGTCGACCCGTCCACCGACGACGTGATGGCACGCAAACCGCGCAAACTCACCGATCGCGTGATCGACGGACAGATGTGGGGCGACATCATTTTCATCGGTTTGATTATGGCTGCCGTCACGCTGATTGGCATGGACATGCACCTCGCCGGAGGTCTGTTCACGGACCGTTCCGTGGATGCTGTCGGACATGATGCGCAAATGACTGAGGCGCGCACGATGGGCTTCACCATCCTTGTGTTTGCGCAGATGCTCAACGCGCTGTGCTCTCGCTCGCACGACCAATCGGTGTTCGTTGGACTGTTCGCTAACAAATGGCTGTGGGGTGCGATTGCGTTGTCTGCGCTGTTGCAGGTGGTGGTGATTTACGTGCCGTTCCTCAACACCGCGTTCGGCACGATGCCGCTGTCCGCCGGCGCATGGGCCGAATGTCTTGGGCTGGCGATGGTTGTGCTCGTCGCGTCCGAGCTGCGCAAGTGCGTGCTGCGTGCGATGCATCGGCGGTGATGCTGGCTTATAGCGTCGACGGGCTAGACTGGACGACAGTTGGTGGGCGCGCGTTGGCTGCGCGCCCGCTCATATGACGATTGTTCCGGTGATGTTTGGAGGAATTTCGATGCTGCTGTCCGATCGCGACATTCTCGCCGCACAGGCCGACGGTCACATCTCACTCGATCCGTGGACCCCGGAAATGGTGCAGCCGGCGTCGATCGACGTGCGATTGGACCGTTTCTTCCGCCTGTTCAACAACCATGCGTACACGTACGTGGATCCCGCCGAAAACCAGGGCGAGCTGACCGAACAGTTCGAAGTCAAGTCGGACGAGCCGTGGATCCTGCATCCGGGCGAGTTCGCGCTCGGCTCCACATGGGAGTATGTGAAGCTTGATGCGACGATCGCCGCGCGTCTTGAAGGCAAAAGCTCGCTCGGTCGCCTCGGCATCCTCACCCACTCCACCGCGGGCTTCATCGACCCGGGCTTCGAAGGCCATATCACGCTGGAGCTGTCCAATGTGTCGACGTTGCCGGTGAAGCTGTGGCCGGGCATGAAGATCGGCCAGATGTGCTTCTTCCAGCTGAGCTCGCCCGCCGAGCATCCGTACGGTTCCGCCGGCACCGGCTCGCACTACCAGGGCCAGCGTGGCCCGACCCCGAGCCGCTCCTACGTGAACTTCTACAAGGCCGATATCACCGACTGATTTGACCGCTACCCCGCGCGGGATTTACAGAATCCCCGGCGCGATGTCATGCACGGCGAGCCATCCGCGTAGGTCGCTGAACTCGTCGAGGCTGACGGAGTGGTCGAGCCCACGGTAGCTTTTCGCGGTGAGGAACGTGTGCTCGTCCAGCCAGGCGCTCATGGCGAAAAGCTCCGGCTTGGCGATCACCGTATCGCTGTTGCCGTAACCGAAGAACGTGGGAATATTGAGCGGCGCGATACGGTCGTCGGCAGGCGCGGTGCCGCGGACGAGCCCAGGCGCAAGGAATCCGGACAATGAAATCGACGCACGGTAGCGTTCCGGATGCATGCGCAGCAGATGGATCGCCAGCAAGCCACCTTGGGAAAAGCCGATCGGCACGATGGCACGGTCTTCGGGAACGTTCTGCGACACCCAATCGTCGATAGCCATGGATGCGGCGAACGCGTCGCGGTCGAGGTCTTCGCCGGACGGCACGCAATCATGGAACCAGGAGTACGCGCCTGGAGTGAACGTGCCGGCCGCCTGCAGCGTCAGCGGCGCGCGCAGTGAAGCGTAATCGTTGTATGGTGCGATGTATCGCATCATATCGGCAAGGTCAGCCTCATTCGATCCCCAGCCATGCAGGCACAGGAACAGCGGCCGTTTCGGTGCCGCGTTGCCGCCGCCGCGCGAATACTGGACGTGCGTCACCTGCAGCGGTTCGCCGAAACGGCCCGGCACCACATCCGATTCGCGTCCGATCAGCTCCGTTTTGTTGCTGTTGTCTGCGGTTTGCGGAATTTCATGTTCGATTGCGTCGCTCATACCTTCCCAATATAGCGTGCGTCGATAGCGTGAGAAGGTGGTCGTGAAAAAAGAAGACCCCGGTGGGATCGGCCACCGGGGAGAGAAAGGAGAGAGAAGAAGAAAGGGTTCAATTGTCGGGAACTCTTGTGTTCCTGGTCAGCTCGTTGTGCTGACAGTTCATATATAACCATTCGATGCTGAGCGCATGTCTGGTGTTTTCTGAAAACTTCCTGAAAATCCGATGGCGATTTCGTTCAGGCGCAATTTGGCACAGTTCCCGACGAACACGATTTCGGCTGGATGCGATTCCAGCCGATCGTCCGCCATTGCGCAATCGTCCGTCGCCACGCGATCCGAACGCCGGAAATCGAAAAAACGTCAGATCTGCGCGTCCGCATCCACGCTCATCACATACACGTTGCGTCGCAGCTGCTTGCTTTGCGCACGCGTGATGTCGCCGGCCTCATACATGTCCTGGATCACGCCCAGCTCGATGCCGTAGCTTTCGCGCTTGACCTCCTCGGCCTGTTCCTGCGCTTCGGCGCTGATGCCCATATTCGGCCGCGCCCGCAACGCGGATTCGCTGCGTCGGTAGTCCAACAGCAGGCCGGAGCAGTGCTCGGTGTTGTACGTGTCGCCGCCCATCTCCTCATACAGTCGGTCGATCACATGTTCGATCGCATCCACCTGCACCACACGCGTATGCGCGAACAGCTCATCGTCGCTGAACAGCGGGGTCGTGCGCCGGATGCGGCTGTTCACGCGTCTCACCAGCGTACCTGTACGACGCTGCAATGCGCGCAGACGGCCCTTCAATCGCCAGATCGTACGACCGGAATTATGTTCCGTTTCGATGTGACGCAACGAGCTCATGATCTGGTCGAGCAGGCGCTCGCAAGCTTCGGCTTCCAGATCGTTCGCGGCGCGGTTCCCGGTCGGATTCGCCTTGATCGCAGCGCGCACGCCCGCCAGTCGATTCTTGACGTATTCCTTCTCCCAATTGAGCGCATCGATCTGCAGTCTCATGTACCCTTGCGGATCGATTTCGCCGGTGCGTTGCTTCAGCCGTGTAATACGTTTCGTATACGAATCGATGATCATGAGCACTGCACGTCGGTTCTCCGGCGTGACGCGTCCCGACAGTTCCTCGACGGTCCGGCGCAGCACTTCGATGGTGATTTCCGTCATTTCCGTCGAATTGTCTTTATTGCGATTCGGCGCGAGCAACGGCAGCAGGAAATTCGCCAGCAGCAACGTCACTACTATCACACCGCCGGCGATGAAGATCAGCTCGTTACGCATCGGGAAATTCGCGCCTGCCGCAAGCGTGTACGGAATGGTGAACATCAGAGACAGCGTGATGGTGCCCTTCGGTCCACCGAACGTCATCACCGCGGCGGACCGCCAGCGTTTCGCCGTCATCTTGCGCCGCTTGCCGGTGGTGGTGTCGCGCGCCAATCGCAGCATCAGCGAAATCCACAGGAAGCGCATGACGATCACCACTGCGGAAACCACGAGAATCGCAGTGAGCAGCAGCCAATTGCTGACGTGCGGATCGTCCCAGCTGGTGGTCATCGCGCTTGGCAGCAGCATGCCGAGCAGAATGAACACGGTGCCGTTCAGCGAGAACGACAGCACCCCCCATACGCTGGATGAGACGATATTCGTACGTGCCACATTCGGGCCGATGCCGGTGCGGTCGAAGCGGATAAGCAGGCCGGCGGCCACCACCGAAAGAATGCCGGAAACGTGCACCGCCTCCGCGCCCAAATACAGGATGAACGGCAGGAACAGCTCCATCAGAATACGTGTGGTCATCGTTTCCCAGCCGAGGGAACGCATCGTTTCGAACACCACGTCAGCCACCATGCCCACGACGATGCCGAAGAATGCGCCGCCGAAGAAGGACGCCACGAATTGCATGGCCGATTCGCCCACTTCGAATACGCCGCTGACGGCCGCCGCGATGGCGAACTGGAAGCCGACGATGCCGGACGCGTCGTTGAACAGCGATTCGCCTTTCAGCACGCTCGTCTGCCGTTGCGTCAGCGCCGCTTCCCTGCCGAGCGACGACACCGCGACCGCATCCGTCGGCCCAAGCGCGGCACCGAGCGCCAAAGCCGCTGCAAGCGGAATCGCCGGCCATACGGCATGCAACGCGAAACCAACCGCCGCCATCGTCGCGATCGCCAAACCGATTGCCAATGACAATGACAGTTTCACCGATTTGATCAGTTCCGATTTATCGATTTCGTGCGCTTCCAAATACAGCAGCGGCGCGATGAACAGCACCATGAACAGTTCAGGGCTGAGCGTCACGTCCGGAAAGAACGGCAGCTGTGATGCCAGCGCGCCCAACGCGATCTGCACGAGCGGCGTGGAGACCTTGGGTATGAAACGACTTAAGAAGGAGGATAATACGACGGCAGCGATGATGCATAGAATCAACTCGAATACCGCCAACGTGCCTCCTTCGCGCGTATTTCCCAACCTTTTCCAGCCTACCAAGAGGCGGTTATGAGCGTGTTTCGCCATGGGCTGACGTTCGTGCCGCTTCGGTTGGGTGCGCAGGTCGGGCATGCAGGTCGGACGTGCGGACCAGTCGTGCGGAGCGGTCGTATGGCCGCCGCTACACTGTGGCGTATGCGATGGGACGATGATATGGAACCGGCGATCGCGCTCGCCAGCGAAGCCGCCGCGGATGGCGAGGTGCCGGTCGGTGCTGTCGTGCTTGCCGCTGACGGCCGAGTGATTGGCCGCGGGCGGAACCTGCGTGAGACGTATGCCGATCCGCTTGCCCACGCCGAAGTCAAGGCGATGGCTGAAGCGGCCGCCTCGCTTGACACTTGGAATCTCGCTGATTGCACGCTTGTCGTTACGTTGGAGCCGTGCCCTATGTGCGCCGGTGCCTGTCTGCAGACGCATATCGGACGTATTGTGTTCGGTGCGTGGGATGCCAAGTTGGGTGCATGCGGTTCGGTATGGGATATTCCCCGCGATCCGCACGTCGGACTTGTACCGGAAGTGATTGGCGGTGTGCGCGAAGCGGAATGCGGGCGATTGATGACCGATTTCTTCGCGCGCCGACGCTAATTACTTTCCGAAAGAAACAAACACGCAGGGCGATGGGAAGAAAAGCGGTATGCAGTATCATCAAAGCGTCATACCAACCAAGAATCGCAAGAAAAGGATGCTGCAATGACGCTCATTCAGACTTTCCACGGCACCGCTTCCAACGGCACACCCCTTACCGCCGTGTATGCCGAGCAGCCGGCTGCCGCCGCAGCTTTTGCTCTGGTGTTCCCCGGCAGCGATTTGCCGAGATTCGTGCATTGGGGTCGCCCGCTCACCGCACCGGAAACCGTGATCAACACGTTCGACGCGCTCGCTCCGCAGCGTGTTTCCGGAGCCCTCGACTACACCGCATGGCCGAGCGTGCTGCCGACACAGTCCGAAGCGTGGTCCGGCTCTGACCGTTTCGACGTGCGCCGTGACGGCGTGGAACTGTTCTGCAAGTTCCAGGTCACCGACATCAAAGCCGAAACCGTGGCCGCCGGCAAAACCTACACCATGGCCGAAAAAGACGGCTACCCCAGCTGGAGCGTGGCCTCCGAGCCCAAGCAGACGCCTACCGTCACCGTCACTGCCGAGGACGTGGAACAATGCGTGAAACTTACGTGGACCTGTGAGCTCGATGAAACCGGCCTCATCCGCCAGCATGCGGAGGTGACGAACACCGGCGAGGGACGACTCGAGATCGGCAAGATCGAACTTGCATTCAGCGTGCCCGCCGACGCCAACGAGATCCTCACCACCACCGGTCACCATCTGCGTGAGCGTTCCCCACAGCGCCAGGACTTCACCATCGGGCGCTTCGCCAAATCCTCCATGATCGGCCGCCCCGACTTCGACGCCACCCTGCTGCTCAGCGTTGGCGAACACGGCTTCGGTTTCACCCACGGCAACGTCTACTCCGCGCACGTGGCATGGAGCGGCAACAGCGTGCTGTCCGCGGAACGACTGCCCTACACCACCGGCGTGATCGGTGGCGGCGAAGTGCTCTTCGGCGGCGAAGTCGGTCTGGAACACGGTGAAAGCTACACCACGCCATGGCTCGTCGGCTCTTACGGCGAGGGGCTCAACGAAGTCGCCTCACGCTTCCATGGTTACATCCGCCGCGTGCACCGCGACTGGCTCGTGGACCATGGCATCGCGCCCAAGCCGCGTCCGGTCATCCTCAACACATGGGAAGCCGTCTACTTCAACCACGATTACGACACCCTGACCGCGCTCGCAGACAAGGCCGTGGAAAGCGGCGTGGAACGCTTCGTCGTGGATGATGGCTGGTTCGGTGCCCGCCGAGACGACACCGCCGGCCTCGGCGACTGGCAGATTTCGCAGGACGTCTGGCCCGACGGAGACAAGTCCCTGAAGGCGCTCGCCGACTACGTGCACGGCAAGGGCCTCGAATTCGGCCTGTGGTTCGAGCCGGAAATGGTCAACCCCGATTCCGACATGTTCCGCAACCATCCGGACTGGGTGCTGAAGCCCACCGCCGGTCGTCTGCCGATGCAGGGCCGCACCCAGCAGGTCGTCGACCTGACCAACCCGGACGCGTACGACTATATTTACGGTGCGATGGACAAGCTCGTCGGCGAACTCGGCATCGACTACATCAAGTGGGACCACAACAAGCTTGTCACCGAAGAGGTCTCGCCGCTGACCGGCCGTCCGGCGGCGCACGCGCAGACGCTCGCCGTGTACCGCATCTTCACCGATCTGAAGGCCGCGCACCCCGGTCTGGAAATCGAAAGCTGCTCCTCCGGCGGCGGCCGTATCGATTTGGGCATTCTTTCGATCGCCGACCGCGTGTGGGCGTCCGATTGCGTCGACCCGGTGGAACGCGCCGACATCCAGCGCTACACGTCGCTGCTTGTGCCGCCGGAAATGATCGGCGAGCACGTGGGCGCTTCCCCGGCGCATTCCACGCATCGCGCCACTTCGCAGGAAATGCGCATGGCCACGGCCTTCTTCGGACACATGGGCATCGAATGGAATCTGCTCAAGGAACCGCAGGAGGATATCGACAAGCTCTCCGAATGGACTGCCGAATTCAAGAAGCATCGTGAATGGTTCGCTGTCGACACCGTCGTGCATTCCGACGCGGCTGATCCGGCCGTGCGCGTGGATGGTTGCGTCATGCCGAACAAGGCCGCCGCGATCTACCGCTTCACGCAGCTGACCACGTCGCAGACCTACCCGGCCGCGCCGATCCGACTGCCTGGCCTCGACCCGGACGCCGTGTACGTGGTGTCCCCGCTCGACGTGAGCCTCGACCTGGCCAAGCAGGACATCGGCAACGGACAAAGCCCGCTTGGCTGGTGGAACGCTGACGGCGTGAGAATGACCGGTCGCGCGCTCACCACCTACGGCATCCGTCCGCCGGCGCTGCATCCTGCGCAGGCCGTCCTTTTCAAAGTAGTCCGCATCTGAGTATCTGTTTTGTATGGTGAGGCTGGTACTTTCGCGTACCGGCCTCACACTGCGACAGCGATTCCGAACGACTTACCCTACATACTGGCGAATGGCTTGCGCTGCGGCCGCTTTGCTCCACAGCGACCAGTCGTGCTCGGCGATTTCGAAATCGACCGGCGCGGCTTGACTATGCCGATACATATTGATGCCGTTACGCAGGTTGTCTATGCCGAGTTTCGCAATGAACGACGATTCGCCAGCGATCATGATTTTGTCGGGCATGGCAAGATTGGCGATGGTCGCGATCAATGTACCCAAACGGAAACAGGTGCGGTTCACCAGATTCGTGGCCTGCGTTTTGCTGGCGCGCGCTGCGGCCGCGAATTCGTCGAACGTCGCCGGATGTCCGATCATTTCCGAATATTCTGTTGCGATTGAATTGTCAGTTAGGCACGTCGCGCAACCTTTATGTCCGGAAATGCAGCGCGGCCCGTCGGGGTCGACCAGAATATGCCCGACCAGGCCATAGCTTTTGTCGGGATTGTCGATCGGCTCGCCGTTGACGGTGAGCGAATATCCTACGCCGATGCCGATCGTCACCACGGCGAAACTGTTCAATCCGACGCCCGAGCCGAACATGCACGCGTCCACCACCAATGAGTCGATGTCGTTGTAGATGCCGGTCGGCAGGCCGGTCGCCTCCTGGATCAACGCCGAAAACTCCACGGGCTTCGACCAATGCAGGAACGGCGCGAACGTCACCATCGAATCATCCACGATGTGTCCGCCCAACGAGACGCCGACCGCGCATGGCGAAGGCAATCCCGCCATTATCGCCTCGTCGGCGCAGTCCATGGTCAGCTGTTTGATGACGTCGACCACCGATTCCGGCGAATCGTCGTCGAGCGGCAGGTCATGGCAGCCGGTCACGATCTGCCCAAGCGCGTTTACTGTTACGGCAGTGATATGGGTGGTGTTGATTTTCATGCCGACGAACGTGCGCGCATTGGCGATGATGCGCAGTCCGGTCTGCGGACGGCCGCGACGTTCCGTATTTTCTTTCTGGATTGACTTTTGTGCCGATTTCCGCAAGAAATCTTTCGGTAACTTGCCGCCATGCCCCGCTGCCATTGGCGTCTCTTCGATCACGCCAGCGTAAATCAAATCACTGGTGATGCGCGATACCGCGCCTTGCGAAAGGCCAAGGATCTGTGCCAGCGTGATGCGCGAAATCGGACCGTACTTCATAATGCAGGCCGCAACCTTATGCGTGTACTCCGAGCCTTCAAACCAGTGTGGAATCGGGGAAATCGCCATATCGGACCGTCCTTACCGTCTATTTTCTTTCCAAGAATAACAAAATAACCGTTTTTTATTTCCGTACAGTGCGGGCGCGCGGAAACTGGGAATGAAAACAAGCCGATTCTACAATTAAAAAGCAACGGAGGCTGGTAATGAAGCCGGCCTGCCGTGAAAAAGGAAAATACAAAGGAGTCGAGAGAATGAAACCTGATTCCAATGCCAACACAGGCACCTTCAGGCGGATCGCGGGCCGTGCTATTACGGCTGCATGCGCGATTGTGCTGACGGTTGGGCTCGCGGGCTGCGGCAACAGCACCGCCGGCACGGTCACCTTGGATTTCTTCCAATTCAAGTCCGAGGCGGCGGATTGGTTCACCGCCAAGGCGCGTGAATTCGAGAAAACCCATTCCAACATCAAAGTCAATGTCAACAATTCGTCGGACGCCACCACCGATCTGCGCACGCGACTGGTGAAGAACCGCGAACCCGACGTCATCACCATCAACGGCGACATCAATTACGGCATGCTCGCCGAAGCGGGCGTCTTCCACGATTTCACCGACGACGAGATCGTCGACGAGCTCAATCCGGGCATGGTGAACATCGCGAAGAGCCTCGTGCAGACCACCGACAAGTCCAAGAAGCGTCTGTACGGTATTCCGTACGCGGGCAACGCAAGCGGCTACATCATCAACGCCGATGTGTGGAAGCAGGCCGGCGAGGATCCGGACAATCCGCCGCAGACGTGGAGCGAATTCATCGCGCTGCTCAAGCGGCTCAAGGCCAAGGGCGTCACGCCGGTTGAGGCGAGCACCGCCGATCCGTGGACGTTGCAGGCGCCGCTTGCATCGCTGAATTCGACGCTGGTGCCGGAATCGGAATACGCGTATCTCAAGGACGGCAGCAAGACCTTCTCCGACTTGTGGACGCCCGTCAGCGGCAAGCTGATTGAAATTTACCAGAACTACACGCAGAAGAATCCGGCCGTCACCTACCAGCAGGCTACGCAGGACATCGCTTCCGGCAAGGCCGCGATTCTGCCGCTCGGCACGTACGCGATTCCGCAGATCCGTCTGATCAACAAGGACGCCAATCTGCGGTTCGCGCAGATGCCGGCCACCGACAACGTCAAGGAACAGCAGCTGACCGCCGGCGACGACGTGATGCTGACGATCGGCGCGCATACGAAGCATTACACCGAGGCTCGCGAATTCGTCGACTTCCTGATGAGCGAGGAGAACGTGCAGGATTACTCCAAGCAGCAGTCTGCGTTCACCCCGTACAAGGATACGTACGTCGGCGATGAAGCGTTGAATGGCGTGCTCGACTTCTACAAGGCCGGCAAGCTGGCTGATTTCTGTGACCACTACGTGCCGGCAAGCATCAACCTCGCCGGTTTCCTGCAGACGTTGGTGCAGTCGGGCAATACTAAACGATTCCTGAACAGCATGCAGTCGGAATACGACAAGATCGAAGCCAGGAACTTTAGGTGAGGGGAGGAACGACAATGACTGGCAATATCTCGGCCAAGGCCGACAAGGCCGCCGCAAAGAAGCCGAAGAAGGTTTCGAAATACTCCAAGCGCAAGGTCGATCCGGCGTTCTACTGGATGACCATTCCCGCGATGATTCTCGTGTGCATCTTCCTGTACCTGCCGTTCCTGCAGGGCGCGATGTACTCGTTCACCAATTCGCAGGGTTACGGCGATTACAAGTTCATCGGCTTCAAGAACTACATCGCGATGTTCCAGGACGCACGCGTCGGCCACGCGTATCTGTTCACGATTTTCATCGCGATTCTGATCACGCTCGGCACGAACATCCTCGGCATGTTCCTGGCGGTGCTGCTGAACTCCAAAATCGCCTTCAAGAACGGCTTCCGAGCCATCTTCTTCATTCCGTACACCCTGTCGGTGCTGGTCATCGGCTACGTGTTCAAGTACATCTTCATGA
>ENA-OXVS01000021-OXVS01000021.1-human-gut-metagenome-genome-assembly--contig:-NODE-21-length-35186-cov-10.030258_pt1 | contig 35186 bp, 49 predicted proteins | sample MGYA00249567_ERZ652677 | MGnify/ENA primary metagenome ERZ652677 (study PRJEB26925, sample SAMN05826734) | human gut metagenome | biome: ENVO:2100002; feature: ENVO:00000062; material: ENVO:00002003... | reverse complement strand
TTCTTTGTCAGCTGATAGATAATTGCACAGATCATCTCCATATGGGCAAGTTCTTTATCCCAATTCTTTTGGAAATGAATCGCATAATAATATGAAGGAACTCGTATTTTCTTCTATCAAAATACTGCGCAAAATAGATGATACAATATTCAAGCCCCTTTTTTGCCCCCTCATTCAGAAAGCCCCGGAGTCAATTCTCTAGGGCTTTCTTGATGACTATTTGATTTTCTTCAATGACAAGTGTCACTGCTCTATCGTTTGGTGTAACTCCAAGTGCCTTGATTGCATCCATCGGAAGTGAGATTCTGCAAGTGTATGCGTTCTTGCTTGCGTTTCCACCAGCTTTTGCAAACATTACGTTTCTTTCGATTTCTTTCATTATGCTTCCTCCGCTTTTATTTTTGCTCTATATTCATTTCTTTCTTCTATCAGTTTTTCGATATTTGCGTTAATTCCACGCTTCATTTCTGCTCTGTACTCAATTATTTTCGTATTTTTCTTTCGGCAATAATCAGAACATGTGTTTGTTGCTGTATTAGAAGAAAAAACACGTCCGCAATATACGCAGATTTTCTTTTTCTCTTTCCGCCGTTCTACTTTTTTAATGTCTTGTCCGGATGCCTTATTATATCCCTTTTTGTGTTCTCGTTGCCATGCAAGTACCGCTTCTCTTTGGCACTCGTCCGAACAATATTTTTGCCTTCCGGAATTAACAACATATTCAGCTCCACACAATTTGCACTTGTCGATACTTCCGATTGGTCTAGTTGCACCTCCTCTTTTTCTTGCTCTTTCGTTTGCTTCTCTTTGCCTTATTCTGCGACAGTTCGGACAATAGGATGCACGTGGACCTCCCAAAAATTCAGCTCCGCACGATTTACACGTTCTTGTACGCATAACATTACTTTTTATAACTTTCGCACACTCATCGCAATATGTTTTGTCCGTTCCTCCGTAAAAAAGCTTTCCGCATTTTATACAAGCTCTTTTTGTCCTTTTCATTTTTTCTCCTTTATTACAATACTGCAATCACTTCTGCTTCTTTGATAATGATTTCGTCAACGTCATTTCCATATTCCATTGCATTACCGCCGATTAAGTATATTTTGTCCCCGTAAGATTTTATGGCTTCAAGCATTTCTTTGATGTTGCTCTCAGATATTTCAAGTGCACATGTTCCATCAAGTTCTCCAGCGTCATAGAATCCAGCGTAAACACCGTCTGTGATGTATGGATATAACAACTCTGTGCAGGCAAAGTCTGCGTACTGAGGATCCTGGAAAAGCTGATGTGAATTATCCATTACTTCACCAATCTGATAATCTCTGCTGTCTGCTCTAATTCCGATGTAATCATATTCTGCTTCTTCAATGATATTTCTGATTTTTTCGATTGTCATTTTCCATTCCTCCTTGAATTTGCTTGTCTTCTTTAGCTATCTTTATTATAACGTATTGGACACCAATAGTCAATGCTTTTTTGTGATTTTCTGCATTAAAAAAAGACTACGCTTTTCAACGTAGCCTTTAAACATTTACTCAATCCATGCCTGGAACTTATCAATGAATCTGTCCTTGTCTCCGGCATATCCATCCATGCCGCTTGCTTTCAGTGTATCGACCTGATCTGCGTAGAAGTTCTTATTGTTCTGTACTGACACTCTGTAATGAACCATCTTGTACTTATATCCATCTGGTGTGATGTAGTACAGCTCGATAGCAAGAATCTCTGAACCGTCTCCGAGGATACCATTTTTCTTGTCATTCAGATCATAGCTATTACCGAATGTGAGGTATGGCAGCCAACCATTCTTTCTTGTGTACACTCTACAGCGGATCCTTCCTTTGCTCACCTTGATTGCAAGCCACTTGATCGATACATTATCACCTTTTCCAGCCCAATCAATCTTGTTCACTACTGGAGACCACCATCTATCCGTGAAAGCCTGATATGTAATATCAACCTGTCCTAAGTCTTTCTTCTCTGCTGGCTTAGATGGTGCTGACGGTGTAACAGGCTGAACAGTTCCACCAAACTCCATGTAGCAATGGTTGACATCAACTCTTCCGTTAACTCCATCTACTTGTCCATCTGATGAATATTGCCAAATTGCATACTGGTCTTTGTATGTATCTTCCGGAAGATTCTTGTATCTTGCCATCCATTCAATGTACTTTCCGCGAACAGTTCCAAGATAGCCGTTAAACCAACTCAGTGAAGCATAGATTCCAGGAACATAACCATTAGCCTTGAGTCCTTCACAGACAATCTCACAACATCTAGGAGCATAGTGTTGTGTTCCAGGTTCTTCAACATCAAGGAAAATCGGCAACTGGAATGTATGACCTTTAATCAATCGTAAGATATGGTCAAGTTCACTCTGTGCCTGTCTGTCACAAGTAGCATAGCTATACAGATATGCTCCCGCTGGGATTCCAAGTCTTTCGCATTCTGAAAGGTTGCGAATCCACTGCTTATCATCCTGTGATATGATATTATCTCCATATCCACATCTAAGGATAGCTCCGGCACAGCCGGATGCCTTTACTTTTTCCCAGTTAATGACTCCGTTATGATAGCTTACATCAATTATTAACTTACTCATACCAGCCACCTTCTTTCAGCTCTGCTTTCTTCTGTTCAATCTCCGCAGTGTGTTCCTCTGCAAACTTCTCCATAACTTCAAGTGATGTTCCTTCGTTGTCGGAGATTTCTTTTGCTGAAAGTCCGTAAGCGAAACTCTTAATTGTTTCTTTAATTGTCTGTTCTGTCATGATTCTTCTCCTTTCTTGCACTGGTGCAATTCCTGGGCTGCTTCTTTCGGAAGCTCTTCTGTCATATCATCGAGGAATTTCTGAATCCATTTCTTGATTTTGGTTGGTACTGGAAGTCCGCATAATGTCATATTCTTGAGGATGCTAACCAGTTCGTACAATATGAATAATAGGCTGAAAAATTCGCAGATTCCCATCTTATCAATTCCAAGAATCTGTACATATTTCTCAGGTACCATGCCTAATACATTAATATGCATAATCACGTCCGTTGCCATAAGGAATCCTACTGACAGGAGCATTCCTGCTTTCCGAATTGCTCCGTCGATTCCTACGCAGCTGTTGAATTTGTGTTCTTTAATTGCTCTGAGTACACCAAGTATCGTATCTAAAGCAACCGCTATCAGCAAAATTTTTACAAATGAATTGCTTGACAGCAATGTGATAATCTTATCCATCATTTCAATCCTTCCTTTCTAAAATTTATATTTTGGCCGTTTTTCTCCCCACAGCAAGTATCTTATCCAATCATCTAGATAGACGGCTACAGCCGACAGGAAGAACCACAATACCGTAAATTGCGGACAAATCTGTCCAAGCAGATTTCCTGGAAGATTGCTGTAGTCCCATACATTCCAGTCCAATATGATATTTACTATAATCCCGGAAATCAGTTCGAGCCCTGTTATAATTCCTGCTCCTGCTGCCATCTGCCACCGCATCAGAATCTCTTTTTTCTTATGCTCATTGATACATCCAATCAGATAGAATGCTAATCCACCCACGAAGAACATTGTCCAGTGGCTTCTACCTCTGGCGATCAGTTCAATCAATACATAGAGGGTTCCGCCAATTCCAAATAGAATCAGCGGTCTTACCCTTTTCATACGTTTTGAGCCGCAATCATTTTTTTCAATGGCTCTGATTGATATTCTTCCAGAATAGTCATTCCATAAGTTACCTTTTCTACTTCTTCGATTTCTGTCAATGCTCTGATATAGATTCTCAAATCTCTGAAATACGTAACGTGCCATGTTACATATTCCATTGCCGTTGCAGTAATTTTAGCCATATCCGCATTGCTATAGAACTTACAATGTTCCTCTTCATCTGAAGTATGCCACGGAATGTTCTGCTCTCCTGCTGCCACTTGTCCCTGCAATCCTACAAGGCTCGTCTGATCTCTCTCCGTTAATGTGAAATGCTCCGTACTTCCATCTGTAAGCACCACATCCACACCTTCCGCTATCACAGCCTGCTGCGCTGCATTCATCTCATTTACTTTCGCTTCCTGGATCTCTTCTAATGTTGGAACATATGGCTCCGGTTCTAGCTCTGGATCCGGCTCTACATATACACTTCCATCATCTGACAGAATGTATCCGTCTTCCACAGTTTTATACAATGTAGTATATGTTTCGTATTTTCCATAAACCTGTCCATCATTTGTCACGAGATGAAATCCCGACAGATTCTGCAATACACCCTCGATTTTCACGTGATGGAGATCTTGAACTGTTACAGTTCCCATCACTGGTTCTTCTTGATTAAGAAAAAGTATGTTCATTTGTTTTCCTTTCTAGTGGAATCCTTAATTAAATGGCAAATCATATGATAAGGATTCCACATCATTTTATAAAAATTTGCATGCAAATAACACCCGACCTATGCCAAGTGTTTTTCAGATTCTATTTATTTTTCGCTATGCTCTTAAATATTTTTTGTGGTGATATTTAACAGCTTCTTGATCAACTGTACAATATCTTATCGTTGTTTCCGGCTTGGAGTGCCCTGCCATTATCATTCGCTTATAATATCACTTCTTTGTGTATTTTATTGTTACAAAGAATCCGTATCCTGTCCAATCAGTTGACGTAAATATTGCCAATTTTCCTGCATTGATTTTTATTCCAACACAGTTTGCCCAGCTGCCGTCCCGTGGATTTATATACGGAATCGGAAAAATGTCAGAGTATCCGGCTTTATATATATAACTATTTCCGCTGTCAATCCAGGCATAATAGGTATCTGACGGTAAGTTGAGATCGAATAATTCTGTTCCGTTACTTGGAAGATGAGTTTGCCATATAGATTTGGAATAGATCTTTTTCCCAACTACTATTTCCCCTGTCTCTGTTTCGTCATAAGTGATTTTTCGATTCAATTTGCCATTTAATTCAGTAATCTGATCCTCAATCTTCTTCCCCTGTCGTGCATCAAGCGCATACCCGGCCTCTGTCGTAAGCAGATTATTAATCACATTTGCAGTGTTCAGTTTCTTTCCATCCAGTACTTTTCCCTGATAAGCATCCAACACAGAACTTCCTGCTGCTGAAGTTGTCAAATTATTCGCCACTGCTCTGAATGCGGATGTTCCCAGATCTGCGAAGTACTTTGCGATCTTTCCGAGAATAGTTGACATCTTCTCATTGCTTGCTATATTTTCCCTCGTTGATGCCTTTGTGAACGCTACCTGTGTATTAGTATCTACTTTTCCTGTTGGACCCTGAGGACCTGTCGGGCCTGTCGGTCCCGTGTCCCCTTTCGGTCCTGTTGCTCCGGTTGGCCCAGTTGCTCCAGTTGGTCCTTGTGAGCCTGTTGCTCCTTTTGCACCCTGTGGACCTTTCAGATTTCCTGTATATACCCACTTAGCCACAGAAGCTGCTCCTCCTACAGTACATCTATATGTATTTCCCGTTGCTGTGTTCAGGTAATTGTCGTTCATAATGGCATCTGTGATTCCTGAACTGGAAAATACTGTTGCCGTTGTGCTTGTTCCCGTGATTGCCGTTCCCTGTGTCCAGCGGCTTCCTCTGGTTCCGGTTGGTCCAGTAGGTCCAACCACCTGTCCTAGATCAATCTGTCTTGCTGCCATTGTATATTCCTCCTAGCTTTCGTATACTGCGATCAAGTGTCCTTTGCTGATCTTGAATGTCGGAGTCTGTCCATCCTTACCGGTTGCTCCTGTCGCTCCAGTTGCACCCTGTGGGCCTGTCGCTCCGGTTGCACCTGTATCTCCTTTTGCTCCCGTATTTCCTTTCAGGCTTCCTGTATATACCCACTTAGCTGCTGACGCTGCTCCACCTACTGTACATCTATATGTATACCCAGTAGATGTGTTCAGATACATATCATTCACTAATGCATCTGTAATTCCTGAACCCGAAAATACTGTTGCTGTTGTACTTGTTCCCGTGATTGCTGTTCCTGCGTTCCATCTGCTGCCACGTGTTCCAGTTGCTCCCTTGTCTCCGGTTGCTCCCTTAGCCCCTGTATCTCCTTTTTGTCCCTGTGGGCCTGTCATTCCAGTAGCACCTGAAAGATCTGTGATATAGGTATATGCTGTCTTTCCTTTTATATAGAGTTTCGCATTATCGACATCATTGACATTTCCTGTGTCGATCATGACGAACTGTCCTTCTTTCACTCCATCTGAGGAGAATCCAGAATTCATTGCTGACACGGAGGCGAACGTTTTTGCGATTGCGAACGGATCTCCCTTATCTCCTTTTGCCCCGGTTGGTCCCTGTGGACCTGTCGCTCCAGTTGCTCCTTTTTCTCCCTGTGGTCCAGTCGCTCCGGTTGCTCCGGTTGGTCCCTGTGGGCCTGTCGCTCCGGTATCTCCCTTTGCGCCTTTTAGGGAAGCGATATACTGTGCTTCTGTTTTTCCTGCATTTCCAGACTGTGCAAGCCATATCTGATACGCTGATTTGCCTGTCGGTCCTGTTTCGCCCTGTGGTCCCTTTGGGCCTGTTGCTCCAGTTGCTCCTTTTTCTCCCTGTGGCCCCTGTGGTCCGATAATTGATCCTAAATCTACCTCTCTTGCCATGTTTTTTCCTTCCTTTCTTTTAAAAAATTGTTTTATAATAAAAAGCACCCGCCGAAGCCAGTGCTTTCTATCCTATAAATATATTGCGATCAGATGTCCATCTCGTACTTCAAATTCCGGTGGTTTTCCATCTTTTCCTTTCAGATCTTCCAATGGAACAAGATCATTCCAGTCATTTTGATTTGTATATCTCCATTGCAGAGCTGTACCATTGTTCCGGATCTCAATCTCATTTCCTCCGGATGTATTCAGTCTTACCTTATCTCCTACCGGTTGGCCTTGAGACATAAGCTGCAGATTGCCATCTGTGATGGTGATATTGTCGGCTTTTGTTTGTAGAGATTCTAATACCTGTTTTAACACTTGGTTTTCATTTGATGCGTTGTAGTCAATTGGTTTTTTTCTCTTGATTACCGGAAGTCTTACTCTCCCAATGGTTTTTCCTTCCTCTGAACTTGATATATAGATATAAGCATCTATATCTTCTCCTTCCGTCAAGAAATCATTTGGAATATCTGCTATAATCTTGTCACATATCACAGTTGCTTCAATAATTTTCGCCGGCCTACATCCGCGCCAATATGAGAAATGGACTTCTACAGCCTCTTGTTCAGATGGTAGGTTAAGTCCCTGAATCTGCAGTTTCTGTCCATAATCCCATTGTGTCAATCCGTATGCAGTCTTTTCTTTTTCTCCCTCTTCGAAATATACTCTTATCATGCTGTCACCTCCTCCAATACATATTTCAATCTTCCATCCACAATTTTCAACGGTGGGGCTGTATCGTATGAGTCGTATGTCAGGATAAGATGTCCTGATTCTACCGACATTGCAAATACTCCCTGGTTCAATGATGTAATCACTGCATTCGCATCTTTTCCTGCCGGCCCTTGTGGTCCAACTGGTCCGGTATCACCTCTTGGACCCTTTTCTCCGTCTTTTCCTGGTTCTCCCTGAATCCCCTGTTTGCCCTGTGGGCCAGTTGCTCCGGTTGCTCCTCGGAAATCTCCATTTTGTAGCTTTTTTGTTAGTGTCTCACTAATCTCTTCCGCTGTCTTTGCAGCATTCTCAGCATGCTTTGTAGCTTCTTCCATGCCTTTTATGAAGTTGTTCATCCATCCAGCTTCATTCTCGCTTTCCGAAACATCTCCTTCACTGAAATTCCGATGTACTTCTATCGGCTGATCGAATGTTACAAGCGTCTCCTCATCCATTGTGAGTACAATCTGAAGCACACTTTTTCCAAGTTCTGCGAATGTCTGGTCTTTCACAATCACCCTCACGGTATTCTCAATGATCGGGCATACATTATATGTTGCTTTTTTTGACGGCTTCAACACGAATGCTTTTGCCGTTGCCCCTTCCGGAATCTCATAATCCCGGAAATGGAAATAGATTGGGAGAGCATTCGTCCCTCTTACATAATCAATCTTTTCCTTAATCCTGTTCTCCAGCACATAGACATCTCGTTCTATATAGTTCACTTTTCTCACCTCCTTATCCAGGAATCCATCTGACGATATACAACCCTTGCACCGGTGCAACTCCGCCTCCTGGATATCTCAGCACATACTTCCACGGAAAGTTATAATATCCATGCACATGAATCTCTTTTCCTGTCTGATCCCCCGTCTGTCCTCCGGTGATTCCACCGAACTCATTTTGCGAAGCTGCTACTAGCTGTCCATTTCCAATCGACATTTCTGTATGGCTTCCTGGTTTCAGCAGGACATCTCCCCGGATCAGTCCTGATCCTGTAGACAGATTGACCTGTGAAGTCACATCCTCGAAACCTGCTGCCAGAAACACATCATACATGCTTCCTGTTGCCGGTGTGTATCCTGGCCTCGTATTCAGCCCTGCATTGTAGTATGCCCAGCAGATTAATGAGGAACAATCGTAATCTGGTCCGTCTCTGTGCGCCTGATCGTATCCATGACTGTTATCGTTCGCAATCGATATTGCCCATTCCACTGCCTTTTCAATAACCTGACTCCCGGCATCGTATTTCTGCAAGTAGTCATACCACTTTCTTGCGCAGCTCCGTCTTTCGGATTCAACCTCTACACCGGCACGCTCGAAGTTCTTCAGGAAGGCACTGGCCAAGTATTCCGGAGACTCTGAACTGCTCTTGAACTGTTCCCAAGTCATTCTATAAGCACTGGTGGAAATCCACTGACCTTTCGATGCTGACAGTGCATCAATCCAATAGAGCTGACCATTAGGATCCGTGATATCGTACTCGTTTGAGTTCGCCCAGTCTGTGTAATTTGTAGCCGGTGTCCACTGGACAAGTCCGTATCCTCCACTGTAATTTCCTTCTTTCAGGCTCTGCCACAGTCCTGGATTGATGTTGGATTCTTTCTCCATATTGCCGAGGATACCGCCAATCGCGTTCAGGGTCCAGCCTTTGCCCGAGAAGTACTTCCATACTTCCAGTGCGTTTCCTTGCATCTGAGCCTCTGTCAAATAATTGTTGCTTATCGTCCAAGACATCAGATTTCACCCTCTTTCGTTGTTCCTCCCATAAGAAATCCGTTTTCAAAGTCCATATATGTCCCGTCTGAAAACACGGCTCTTCCTGTCTTTCCTGGCAATCCTCCGGGTCCGATTTTATCAGTATCGAAATATATCGCATCACTAAATATTCTCATCAGCGTATGTGAATCTGTTGCATCTTCAAATGTTCCTCCGTATCGAACCACAATTGCATCTCCTGACCTCTCTATGAATATAGGATTGCTTTTATCTCTCTTGGAAAACATAATTGAACCGGATTTTATTTCTGTTCTTCTGTTCAATCCACCAACATTCTCACACACATAACTTCCAATAGCATAGACTCCATTCTTGTCAAGACGGACGATTTCTTTTCCAGTTGCATCCATCACTCTTGCAATACCGTTTCCGTTATCCTCGCCACCAAGTTCCAGTGTTCCACCCTTGATTCGGTCAGCAAGCATCGTCCCGGCAACGATAAAATCTGCATAGAATCCTTTTCCTGTTCCGAAAGTGCTCCACTTCCAGTCCCTTCCATCAGCTGTGCGTTCTCCAGCAATTTCAAAACCAAGCGTTCCAAGACACATAGCACCAAACGTTTCAGACTTCGGATCAAGATCTTCAAAAAGAATTGACCTTACCGTCTGCTTTTTTGCGACCGTAGACTGTGCTTTCATCTGAGCCCTAACGCCATTGATGATTCCTTGGATCTGCTGCCCGATCACAGTTCCATCTGAACGGATTGACTGGTCAACCCGGCTCATTACAGAAGAAGCATCGTCCAGAAAATTGTATTGAAACTCTCCTAATTTCACAAATGTCAGCTTGTTCCTAACCGCATCCCATTCCAACTCAATCACTCTTGCATCTGACTTAATTCCAAGTTTTGAGTGATTACAGTGCACGGTATCTCCTAGTGATACCATTTCCAGGCTTTTTACATCTTCGTATAGTTCTGTATTCTGCAGAAGCTCCATGTCTGCTTCAATGCTTACTTTCGGCTTATCCACACCTTCGTCATATTGTTCCTGGCATTTCTTTTTCAACGCTTCCTCTAGCTGTTTCTGCGTTTCACATATTGTCACTCCGTTCTCTTCGTCATTCTCCTGCGCATCTTCACGCATTTTCACATCCTCGAACTTCATTGTTCTGTAATGTATTGTCGGATATTTTTCAATCAGAGGTGAGTCCACCCACGGTGTGTCTCCCTCGATCATATATCCATTGTAAGATTTTGGAACAATCCTTGTAGCAACTTCACTCATGTCTACCATCTCTGAAAAGCCATCCTTAACTATGTTTTTTCCATACATCACCTGTACACCATAGTCTCCTCCTGCTTTTTCATTGATGATCACTTGATAATTATCATACAGGATTTCCCCGCCCCATTTGGAAACAAATGCATTATCATCACTTCCATTGATTGCCTCTATCAGGTTCATCGTCTGATAATAGGCTGTTGATACCTTCTTGATGTCCGATTTTGCCTGATATTGCGGAGCTTTCTCTGTCATAATGTCCAGAGCCTCCTGTCCACTTTTGTTTGTTGGCCTGACATCTACCAGGAAACAATCTTCTTTAGCATCCATAAAAATAGGAGTAAGTTCTGCACTTACCCCCGAATCTTTCTTTTCTTTGCTTCTTATCCGAAATAGTTGGATCCCATTAAAAGATGGCATTTTCACTACTGCATTTTCCTCAATGTACTTCCATCTTCCTTCTAGGTCAATCGGATGTTCTATATTCGCTGTCCATTCTCCATTGAGGATGACATGAATAATGGCTTCTTCCGGAAGCAGTGTCATATCTCCATTATGTCTATAATCTATATTATCCTGTCTGTATATCTGAATCATAAGCACCTCCAGTTTGGAATCACTTCCAGCTCGAATCCATCTGTGATTGCTATATCATTCATTCCTTCCTGTAGCACAAGATCGTCATAATCTCCAAATACCGCTGTATTGCTCAGTGTTCCATCTTCGCGGTAAGCCAGCTTTCTGTCTGTATCAATCGTCAGATTCTGCCCGACATCAGCTTCCATTCTCTTTCCATTAACTATCAGGCTGCATCTTCCTTCTCCATAGATTCTGTAAGTTGGGTAAGATATCTCATATGGATTCCTCTTCACTTCTTCCGCCGAATGAGGATGCTGTCCCTTGTCCAGATACCGCAGACCATCCTTTGTTGTGAAGATTGCTGTAAAATTGCAGATTCTCTCACTTGTATGCTCTGCTTCATCCATCTGAACTTTCAGGATTTTGTAAAAATGTCCTGGATCTGTCCCAAGTCTTAGCTTCTTATTTCTTCCCGACAGCCACTTTCGTGCTTTTCCAAGACGATTCTCCCAATCTTCACTCTTTCCTATAAAATTGAATGATATCTTAATCTCTGTTGATTCGTAGCCCCCATCCAGCAGATACATGGTTCCATCACTCCCCGGTATTTCTATCGAAGATTCTTTTCTTACTGCTGTTGGCATTGAAGGAAGCTCTTTCGCATAGATCTCCATGCTTGAGCCTGATATTCCGTTGTATTCTACTTCCATCATGCTCCCGCGGCTCCTCTCTTCCACTTAATGTTCTGAGACATCTTCTTAATCACCGCATCCGTAAGGATCTCAGCAAGCTTCTTGTCTCCAAGCTCAATGTTATTTTCAATCACGAACGTAAGTTCTGACAGTGCTTCTGCAATTAATTGAGCAAGTGCTGCGTTATTTGCCTGCATCTCATCACGGATATATGTCTTCAGCAAGTCGATTGGAAGAACCGCCTCTGCTCCTGCTTCTCCACCGCCCATTGCTCCATCTCCGTTCATGCCGAAAATAGTTGGGCTGTTCAAGATACCGCCGTTTGCGTACCAGTCAACCGAAAACTTTGGAACTTTTGGTGGAACAAGCGACCATTCTCCACTCGCTTTGAAATGTGGAAGTTTAATTTTGGGAAGTTTCCACTCAAAGTTGAAGAATCCCTTGATTTTGTCGATTACTCCCTTGATGAAATCACGAATCGATGCAAACACTGCATTAACTCCGTCTCTGAACCACTCGCATTTTGTGTAAAGTGTAACGAAAATTGCAATTAACGCAACAACAGCTGCAATAACCAAAAAGATTGGATTCGCCATAAGAATTGCGTTAAATGCTGCGAAGGCTGTTTTTGCCCCACTGATGGTTGGTGTTAGCTTTGACGTTACATCAATCACAGTGGACACACCACCAGAAACCTTGCTGATTATACTGAAGACGGGCCCTAGTGCTGCAACCAACAGCGCACACTTTATAATCATTTCCTGTGTACCAGGAGACAGTGAATTCCAACTACCAATGATGTCATGAAGAATCGGAGTAACAATGTGTAAACAATCCGCAAGGACTGGTCCTAATGCATTTCCAACTTCAAATCCAGCATCTTTCAATTCGTTCAGTGTCAATTTAAACTGGTCAGCCGGATCCAGTGTAGCTTCAAATGTATCGTTGACACTTCCGAGGTTATCATTGAGCGATGCGCCTAATTCGTCAAAGTTTAGCTTTCCACTTTGGCAGAACTCTGCGAGTGCTGGACCAGCTTTCGCTCCGAACAGTTCAACCGCAGCATTGTAAGCCTCAGAAGAACTCCCTGCATTAACCATCGTATTCTGCAGCTCTGACAGCGCATCTTTCATGCTCTTACCCTCTTTTGATGCATTGACAAGGGCTTTCTTAAGTCCTGCCATAACTGCACTTGTGTCAACTCCTGATGTCTCGCACTGGCCAAGAAATGTAGCAGCGTCTGCTGCAGACATTCCGAGTTCTTTGAGTGATGCAGCGTTGCTGACCATTGACGAGGACAACGTATCCATTGAGATTCCAGTGTCCTGTCCGACCTTATTCATTGTGTCGAGCAGTGCACCAGCATCTTCAGCTGTCAGGTTGAATGCCTCGATAACTTTCTGTGTGCTATCAATGGAAGAAGATACATCTGTATCATTTAATTCTGCGAACCGAACAAACTTTGCCGACAAATCTTCCAGTTCCTGTCCTGTCAGATGAAACCTTGTGTTGACCTCTCCGACAGCCGAACCAGCTGTTGCAAAGTCTGTCGGAATGGTTTTGGCTATATTCCTTGCAGAATCCTGCATGTCTTCCAGTGCATCACCAGTAGCGCCCGTCTTCTGCACGATGATATCCATTCCTTCATCAACCTGCGCCCATGCTGCCATAATTCCTGTGCCTGCTGCCGCAACTGGAGCCGTCACATTCTTTGTGAGTGAACTTCCAATCTTTCCGGTGGTATCGCTGAAGTCCTTAACCTTCTTGGAGTAGTCTTCCAGTGTCGCAGCACCGCTTTCCAGCTTCTTATTTACATCTTCAAGTCCGCTCTTGTAGTTATTCAGAGATGCTTTTGCATTATCCAGCTGCTGCCTTGTTTTGGAGATAGCAGCTTCGTCTCGCACTTGTGCATTCTCCTGTGCTTTCAAGATTTCTGTCAGCCTATTGACTTTCTGCGTATACGCTTCTGTCTGATTCTGTAGATATTCCTGCGTCGCTCTCAGTTTATCGGCTGACGATGTACTTTTATCCCATTCAGACTTTGCAAGTTTAAAGGCTGACCTGTTCTCATTGACCGCATTGTTTACATCCGTCAGTGATTTTCTAAAGTCAACCGCTCCATCTGCTTTAAAGGTCAATCCGACAGTTTTCAAGCCGTCATTACTAGCCAATCAAAGCACCTCCCTTCCGTTTTTCTAGTTCTGTGAATACTTCCAGGCATTCATTAAAAAAGACAGGATCTGAGTTCCAAAATTCATCTTCACTCATTCCCATCTTTCTTGCACACACCATGTATTCTGCCCAGTCGATGTCTATTGCCTCGCTGACTTCTTCGCCCTCGGAGCAACAGACTTCTTCGCCTGTTCTTTTTTTTTATATTCGTTGAGTCTTTTTTCAAACTCCTCGAAAATCTCACGGATGCTGTCGGCATCCATCGGAGTCAGCATCATTGCCTCTTCCTCGTCTACTTTGAGACCGTTTGACCGAAGAATCACATAGATTAGTTTGCCTGCAAGTTCGACATTCTCCTCTTCGGTCAGATCTTCCTCTGTTCTTCCGTCCAGTTTTTTGTCAATCCCATTCATTTTCACTAGATATAAAGTGTAAAAATTAACTTTTACTTCTAATTTCGATCCGTCTGTTAATTTAATCAGCTTGGATTTCATGCGATCACGCTCCTACTGCTGTTGTAAGGTCTGCATCCGTCAGAATCGGCTTAGCGAAGAACTTCTCTTCTGTAAGTCCTGCCGGTGCCGTGGACTCTGTGACCTTGCTCACGATGTTTCCTGCTGCATCAAACGGATATGCCCTGATCTTAATCGTGTCAGTCTGCTCACTTGCTTTTTCCTCAGATGTTGCAATATCATCGGAGTTTTCAACAAGCTTGCATTTTGGAAACCACTCATAACGAGATTTTCCGTTTTTCAGTTTTACAACCTTTCCATAAGCAAAGAATGGTCTTTCGCTCTTTCCACCAGCGAGGATAAGTCCGCCTGTTCCTTTTGTCTCTCCGCGCATTTTGGAGATTGTATCGTCCGGGAATGCGATCACGGATACCTCAATGTCGATGCTGGACATCGGTGAATCTGAATCATAGATTTTTCCGGATGCATACACATCACTTGTCTCGGAGTTCTCAGTTACCTTTACGCTCTTAACGACTTCTGTCTTCTCAACATCAGCCTCGTAAGTGCCATCATACTCTTTGCCCTCTGTTGCATCAGCAAAACACATGTACTGCGCTCCGACTGTCTGTTTCATGGCCGGTTTTTTTGTATTAATAGACATTAGTCAACCTCCTAATCGAAGATGCTCTCTGTCATCTTCTTGTAGTATTTTTCTTTGTTTCTTTCAAAGAGTGGCTTCAAGTGTGCCCTTGCTGCCATCTTCCTGGTTCCATGCTCAAGCATTGGACCGTAGTATTTGCCCCATCCAACAGATACACTTTTATCTGTTCGTTCCGCTGCGAATGTGTTGACAATATGAGTATATCCAGGTTTGTTAATTTGGCTTCGAGGTTTTGGCAGTCTGAGAAGATCTTTTACAAACTCCTCAGCTCCTACCTCGACCGCATCCAGTGCCTTATCATCAGACACTTTTTCTGCATATTCTTTTATCAAGTCTTCAAATTCGCTTAGTCCTGAATCAATGAATTCTATTTCCTTGCTCATTCAATCGCTCCGTCAGTTGTGATGGAGAAATAAGAATGCCACACTTTATCTTCTGTGACAAATTCATGAGCTATGGCCGGATGGTAGCCAAGCTCATTCAGACGTTTTTTCAGTTCGATTAACTTTGGATTACGAGGTTTCTTTGCGTAAAAACTAATCTGCCATGTGATTTCATTCTCATAATCATCACCAGATGCCATTGCGTCTTCCCACATGATTTCCCAGTAATCAATTCTCGGAAATACTTTTTCATTTTTGAGACTACTGACTCCCTCGTTAACAGGACAGCCTATATCGTGCAGAATCTCACTTAATTCTTTCTGTGTCATTGATTACCTCTCTTTCATATGCCGGTGTCTTCAATGTCAATTCTGACTCCCTGAAACCGTCTTTTGTGGTGGTATGTGCTACGTTGTAGACCTCATGTTGTTCTCCGTCAATGATGCAGACGCACTTACTATCCACACCTTTAAATCGTGGTATTGCGAGCTTCATGGTCACTTCCACGCTATCCGCTGAAAGCTTTGCTCTGGTGGTGTCATACACCGAAAGTTCTCGATACCACACTTTCAATCCAATGCGTTCAAGTTTTTCTTCCGGATAGTCCTCTGATTCATCGTTTACTATCCTACGAATCTCAAGGACTCCGTCTACATACTCAGGCATTGCCATTCGCACTCACCTCCGTCTCCATTTGCCACGTAATAATCACGCTTGAATAATTATTCATGAATTCGCTAACTCTGTGGTGGTAAGCATAATATACATAATTTTTCAACAGCATCCTATATGTGAGATCTGTCGTTATACTACAGCCGGGATTCAATCTCCCGACTGTATACTCTCCTTCTTTGATGAGATTGATCAACTGATCGTCATCATAGTAAGGAGGAATCTGGAACTCTTTGAGTACTTCATCTACCAGCGTGGCTAATTCTTCATTACTCATATCTTATCCCTTACTGCTTTGGCACCGTTACCTGTGTTACTGGGAGAACATACTCCTCAAGTTTTGTTACGTCAAAAATAACTGCAACATTGTCATCCACAGCTCTACCGTTTGCATGGCATTTAGCTACGATAAGGTCTGCATCCTCAATCGCTTTTGTCTGATCATACTCGTCAACGCGAACTCCTGCTGTTCCCATTGTGTAGTATCCGGCGATTGTAAATGCAGCCTTTCCTTTTGGGCAGTTAGCATCAACAATTTTTTCGATGTCAATGAATGACTTGTTGACATATCCGCCTGTCAGAGCCTCTCCGTACATACACGGATCCACATATTCTGCTTCGTCTGACGGATTGCAGATAAGATAGAGCTTATCAACCACACGTTTTCCATCATTAGTAAGAGTTTTTCTCACCGGAGCAAGTCCCTTCGGAGAGAATTTTGTAACCGTAGTGAGAACAGTTTTTGCTTTATTTGTTCCGGCTGACTCTACGCTTCCAATCTGACGAAAGATTCCGATTGGACCTGTCTTTCCATCTCCATCGAGGTATCCTTTTACAAGTCCGTCCTGCATGGCCTCAGACAGAATAGCCATGAAATATCTGTCAACGAATTCCATAGACAGCTCTCTGATTGATTTTGGAATAACAAGGTAAGCTGTGAGCTTGTGAAGGTCAATATTCAGAGCTGTTACCTCTGCTGAAAGTTCGCCTTTGATAGCGTCCGTAAGAGGACCCCAAACCGCTGCACCTGAATGAGATGCCACAATCCATTTCTTCACATTTGCCGGTGCCATATTTACAAGTTTCAGGATTGGCGATGCTTTCTTAACATCATCCAGTGTACGATCAATAATCTCTGTCGGAATGATGTCGATCTGGTTTGCTGTGAACGCCTGCTTGATATCCTTAAAGTTCTCGTAGAATTTCTTCTCTTCCTGCGAAAGGTTTCTAAGTCCGAGTTTGCTCTTGTACTCAGCATCTCTGCTTGCTCTTTCAGCCTCTGCTACTACCTGCTGAATCAGATCGGCGTGCATTGCTTCATCGATCATTTCAATTGACTGCATAATTGCTTCTGCTTTCTGATCTGCCGGTGCATTGTCTAGAAGCTGTTTCACTTTGTCTTTTACTTCCTGGCTTAAATCTTCAATCCTCATTCTTCATTTCCTCCTAACCAAAAAATGCACCCCAACCGGTGCTATCCTTTTCTTCCGTCTTTTCTTTTTTCTTATGAGTCAGCTGATAGAACTCAGCTAACTGCTTCTGATGCTCATTTCTGCTTTTCAGTTCCATCTGAAGCGCCTTGTTTTCTTTGATTACCTCCTGCAGTTTCACATCCGGATCATCCTCCTTCTGCGCAACGCCAATCTCATCAATCAAGCCATACTCCAGAGCCTTCTGTGGAGATAAGGTTGTAGTCTTATGCATCATCTCCCGGAGCTCTTCTTCTGAAACCGTAGCCCGCTGCATAAACAGAGCCACACAGCTGTCCATTGCTACATCCAGATTGTCTGCTTCTGCCCTCAGATCTGCTGCATTTCCTGTAACTGTCTCCCACATATCATGAATAACGGCTGTTGTTCCCTGTCCCATGATACGCTTATCACATGCCTGCAAAATTGTAAATGCGATAGAATGACATCCGCCCATTACAATCCCCGTCTTATAGGATCCATGCTGTTGAAGCATGTTGTAAATGGCTGTCCCCTGGTCCACACTTCCACCATTGCTGTTGAAATAGATCTTAATCTCATCTGTTTCTGGAATGGCATCCAGAAGTTCCTTGAAATGCTTGGCTGATGTCTCAGAGTCGTCATACTGCCATGTATCCCAATTGAACGGACCGATTTTTCTAATCTCATCAAAAACGAAAATCTCATGCACGTTATCCGTCTGCTGGAATCTATACACAACTTTTTTCTGTTCCATATTCTTTTCCTTTCCCTGTTATTACTGTTTAACGGACAGCTCCGAGATAATTGGATCACCTCCTATGAATCAGGTTTCTTGTGCCGCATTACTATTTCCCTCCCCTCCGTAATTCTTTGTCAGAGCTCGCTCTGTACTGAATTCTGTATTGAGTAACGGATATCCGACCATCCCTCTGATTTCATCGAGATGGAATCCAATTCCTCTGAGTTTATCAAGATTTACTGCACTGTCCACAACATCAACATGTTTAAAGCGTGCAAGCCATACCATGACTTTCTCGTTTTTACTGCAGTAATCATCCTCTCCTACAACATAAGCTGTCAAAGTATCATTTATCACTTCTGCTACCGGACTGACAGCATATGTGATAAATTCATTTGTTGCATCTGATTTTTCTGTGATATTGCCATTAAATACAGCCTCCGGAATGTCAAAAGCATTTGCCACCTCGTTATTGATCTGCAAAGCCATCTTTGCCAGTTCTTCAGCTTTCACTGCTGTATTTATTTGTAGCTGTTCCACGGATGCATTCTCTTGTTCTGTTAAAACTTCAAGGGTATCTGACGTCAGTAGTTTTTTAATTTTTAAAACATACTGGTCTTTTGTCATTACCTTGTCTGTACCATCTGCCTGCTTTTCTCTGAATGATAATGCATTCGTTCCAAGCTTCAGTTTGAATCTTGGTCGGCTGGACAGCTGCATCATTGCATTAATGGAATCCACCGTCTTATCAAATTGCCCTACTACATTCTGCAAATACAGTCGTATCCTTGCATTGTCATATCTTAGATGAATCACTTCATCGGATTGAAATGTGCTGAAAATTGTAAGATTTTCACCTCCGCAGCTTAACGTCACATCTTTGTAATTCCGCTTCAGCATCACTTCATTTGTGTGTGACCATGATGTTGCTCTGTAATATTTACCATTTAGCGGAATAATCAGAGCTTCTTGTTCTGTTAGTAGCTGCTTAACCACTTCCGTCCAGAACACTGTTCCGCATTCATGGTCATTTGGCTGTACATTTAGCCTGTATTCTTTCTTATTTTTTTCTTTGCTCTCCGTCTGGATCAGTATGTCAGACTTCGCTATTGCCTTGGCGATCATCGTAATTGCTTTCTCGATGGCAAGCTTTGAAAGATTCAGCTTTTCCATGTCAATTGCAATGATTTCTGCTAAAGACTGTATCTCTTTATTTCTGTCTTGAAATAAAAAATCAAACATTTTCTCTTTCTCCTATTAAACATAGATTATCTGAACTTCCAGCTCATCCTTGCAGAACATAGCCACATCAAAAGCCATAAATCCATCATTTTTTCTCAATTTCGGTTCTATCTTGCCGAAATTCTTGTTCCCAAACTTGTCCTCGCTCACGCTTGTGTTATTCGTGTACCACCGCATGATTGCTGATGGTCCGAAGTTGACCATCCTCTGTGAGAACATGGACTGAATAAACGGAGCAATAATTCCTGTTGCTGATGTTATCTTTCTAACCAGCCGAACAATACCATGAGGATTCTTCTTGTCCTCAATCGTGAGACCTCTTTCTTCAAATGCTGTCTTGAATAACGTGTAGCGATAAGTATCCATTGCTATTTTCTTCACATCATAGTCTTGGAACTGTTTCATGCACCAGTCGGCTATTATATTTACATCAATCACCGGACCTTGGACAACTTCAAAATCCTCAAACTCTTCTTGTCCAGCATTGCGCAACGGGAATTTGATTGAATCAATGAACGGAGAGTCTGCGCAGATCCATGTGTGTTGTCTCCATATCCACTCTCCATCATCTGTCTTGGTCAGAACGCCAGCTGATGCGAAGTCTCGCACATCCGCATAGTCAATGCCGATCACTGCTGCCTGTCCTCGCGTGTCCAATGTTATCCGCGGAATCTTTCGTTCCAGTTCTTCCATTGTCTCGCCTTCATAACATGCTCTCAGGACATTTTGCCATGTTGTGACCGTCTCCTCTTCCTTTCGTGCCGATCTGTCCATTCGTTTTGTAATAAATTCGGCACGCTTTGACGGAATCTTCTTCATTTCCAGATAATCATGCATAATCTGATTCGCAAGAATCGGCATATATTCCATCGACGGATTCGCCTTATGCCATGCCTCCGGATCATCAACTTCCTTCATGTCATCAATCTCGCAAATAAAAGGGAAGTACCCTAGCAGATTCTCTCCCGTCTCCAAGATTTCTGCACACATTGCCGAAATTTCATCCAGCGGACCGTCTCTGACATAGCCATCTGTTGTAATGATGAACTCTCTCGAATGCTTGACCTTACCAAAAGAGGATTCAAATACATTGATCTGGTCATAGTTCTCGTAGGCATGGATTTCGTTCAGGACAAGACATCCTGTTCGCTTACCATCCTTGGTCTTTGCGTTCGAAGTGTTGTATTTCATCTCCGATCCTGTTGCCAGGTTCGTGATAAGTTCCTTTGTGACCGAAAACTTTCCCTTGAATTTTGGATTATCATGTAGCATGTCATAAGCTACCTTGAATGTGTCCTTAACCTGGCTCTCTGAGTTCGCCACAATTTCAACATGATAATTTTTCACTCCGTAGAGCGGAGTCTGAAAGAAATTTACCAGCGGCACGATGAATCCATCTTTGCCATTTCCACGTCCTTCCTTGATGAAGAACTTTGAAAATACTGGAATGTCATTTACATACATAAATGCAAACGCATAAATGAACTTTTGGAATGGAAATAGTTCGTAGTAATTTGTTTTGCAGTACTGTAGGCAGTTCCTATATGTTTTTTCATCAAAAAAAACATCGTTTCGCTTCAATGTCGGCTTCACGATGTTTTCTATCAGTAATTTTCTCTTTTTATTTATCCATTTCGGATGCTCTTCGGCATATTTGAGATAATTATCAATCTCTTTACAGGTAACCATCTGTCGGATTCTCCGGTTCTGGTATCGGTTCTTTCAGCTTCAGATCAGCCAAGATTTTCAGCATAGTTGCTGTGGTCTTTTGCAGATTGACTACAGATTCGTTTGCCTTTTCCACACTCACACCATTTCCATTGATGGCTTCATACCGGATTCCTTTTTTCCTAATATCTGCAATCAGTTTCTTTTTCAATGACCAATAATATACATAATCATCAACTAAATCCTTATAGAATTCTGCGTTCATTCCACGCAACTTCAACTGCTTTACTAACGATTCTTTTATCTCCGTCTGTGTCAGTGTTTTCTTCCTCTGAGTCAATCTTTTCACCACCTTTTTCACTCAAATCATGCCATTTTTATCAATTTTTCACTTCTTTTTTCGCTCTTTTTAAGCCTTTTTTGAAGTTATCTGAAAACTTTCCTTCTTATAGTGAGTCCTGAAATTTAACCCCCCTGCCCTTTTCACGCGAGATTTTAAAATTTCTCCAGAGTCATGGCTACATCCCCGTTCTTCACTCAGGAAAAATCGCTGAGAATTTACCGGGGGGTCTATTTAAAAATTGAGGACAGCTGCGGACTCGAACCGCACATGCGACGGCTTGCACCGTCCGCTTGTCTCCTCCTAAGCTATGTCTGCCCTCAGTGTAGCTACCATCTTTCTTTGCTCGCAAGCTTCTTCTTTCTTTGGAATCTTCTTGGAGTCCTTCCATGTCGCAGATTGTGACACTTCACACATAGACTGATCAGGTTGTCATTTTCCAACCCTAGCTCCGGATGCTCTTTTAGTTCAACAATATGATGCACCTCTTCAGCTCTTCTGATCTTTCTGTCTTCTCCTTGCAGGATGTGGCCTGCTGCCACTGCATCCCTCAATCGTTTGCGGCAGTCCTGGCATTCATAGTGATCTCTCTCTAGGATCTGCATCCGCTTATGCTTCCACAATGTTGAGTTGTAAAATTTCTTTGCTTCTTTATCTGTCATAGTATCCTTGTGCCCTTCATACGAAAAGACACCTGCTGGTAAGATAGCAAGTGTCTCTTCCAAGGAGTTCCGTATGTATCTGTCTGTCTTTCGACAATGCCATATTAACACAGGTAAAACTCCAGTGAACTCCACTCTTTAATTAATTTGAATCTTTTTCAGTGCTCTCCCGTGTAACTCGTAGATCCAGCTCTCACTGTATTCCATGAGTTGTGCTATCCTCCACCACTCAAATCCTTTGATATACCTGTAGAACATAACATCTCTTTCATCCTGATCCTCTAGCTTATTAATTCTGTATTCTATGTCCTTATAGGTCTGTACCTGCTTTACTCCCTCTTGATACAGCTTGTCCTCTCTTTCCTGAAGAGCTGCCGCGTAAGAACTTAGATCGCTTTGATTCGATCCATGTGGCATCCCATCATTATTCGATGAAGGATACATCTTCATGTTCCTGATCTCTTCAATCTCTGATTCGATCCTCTTGATTCTCTTCCCATGTTTCCTGTATGCCCTGAGATAGGTTTTCTTCCTGTCGTTCTCGTTTTTTACATTGTTTTCTTCCAGTCTCTTCTCCATTGGCATCATCTCCTATCTTGTACTTTCTTGCCAAGTATTCTGCTACATCTCCATGCCACAACTGCTGCCCCTGTGCTTCAATCAGCTTTCCTGCCTGGTATGCTGGCCGATGAAACTTCTCGCTTTCCTTCCGGTCAGGCGGATGCTCTGCCATAGCAGCATAATGTTCCTTTTGGTTCTGCTGGATCTCTGCTGGACTCCAGCGTGTGTCTGTACTTCTTTTCACTGTTCATCACTCCAATCAAGAGCCTGTCCGCAAAATTTGCAGTATGGCATTTCCCACGTAGTAAGATTTCTGATTGTCTTCATTTCTCCGAATAGTTTCTTACAGCATGGACACAACGCTTGTCCGTTCCATGTTTCAATCTTCTTTTGTCTCTGCTTCTCTAATGCTTTAACTGCCATTTTCTTTGCTTCGATGTTTTCTTCGCTATTGGATGTATCCAACCCCTTAATGATTCTAATTGCATCTTCAATATTCAACTTTCTTTCTCCCTGCTATGTACTCTAAAGACACATTATATGTATCTGCATATTTGATTGCTTCTCCTAGCGTCAGCCCTTTTCTTCCTGTTTCAAGATCTCGCAGTCTTTCCTCCTTCATGTCTAGCTTGACTGCTGCCTCTTCTCTTGTCAGTCCTCTGATTTTTCTTAGATATTTCAGACGGTTTCCGATTGTTCCTACTGGTCGTAATATAACCATTGTAATTAATCCCTCCCTTCGTGTCCCATGCGCAAATGTCGCAATCTTCAGGACATACATTTGCCTTTATTGCTCTTTCGCACATCTCCATTCTTGTTCTTATATCTTCCTCGTAGTCCTTTATGATTCCGAGTTTCCTTAGAATCTTATAAAACAGTGACTTTTTTCTCACGTTTCTTTTTTCCTTCCGTCGTTCTTTCCATTTTTGTATCCACTCAAGCTGCGCTTGATCCTCTTTCTCTTGTCTTGTCATTTTCCACCTCGCTTAATCTGTTCCATGCACATTCCCCTCTTCTAACAGTTCAGGATTGTCAAATACGTTGCCGACAACTTCCATCTCATTTAACTTGATATACGCGTCCGTAAGTGGCATCGAATAACAGAACGGCTCACATTTACTTAATTCATCCGTTGGAATCACTTCATAATGCCATCCAATTACACTGTCTATTACTTCTTCGCTTTCCACTTCTATGACGTTAAACTCTCCGAATACTGCTTTTACAAGATCATCCGGATTACCATGGCACATCAAAATGTCGTTTTCCCATATTTCCTTGCCTTTTAAATCAGTCGAATTCGTATATTGGCAAATCGTATTTTCATCAACCAGAAATTCACCCTTAAGGCTTTTATCATAGATATGATTCTCGTCACTAAGATAGCCATGCACCCATGTTCCATTAAGATGCTCGTTACTATTCATTGTATGAATATGTTTCGCTCTGAAAAGTATTTCTCTATTCATAATATTCAACTGCCTCCAACTTTTTTCTGATTTCTTCTCTGATATTTTCATGCAACTCATTTAAATCCCATCCGTCAGCGTATGTAAATAATATATCTTCACCATCTTCCGTAAATGGTAAACCTTGCGCTACCCAAAACTTTGTACAGCTATCAAAACCAGTATCTTTGAAAATCTCGCAGTTATACAATTCTTCTAACTGCTTTTTAGAATATTTATTCTTCATCTCTCCTACCTCGCTTAACTACCGGAATATCCGAGAATACCACCGTGGCCCTCTCGTTTTCGGATGCCGCTACAACCACAATCTCTATGTCATCATATCCAAGTATGAATTCCGGAATGAGGTAGATTCCGTACTGCTCGACAGCTCCGTGATTATTTCTCATGTACTCAGATACAAATTCTAACTTTTCATCCAACAGATTGTGCGCTTCCTCTTCATCGTACCGCTTTGTCAAGTGTGTGATTGCCTGCTTTATGTTTAAGCTTCCTGTCCACCAGAAAAATGGCTCGATTTCTTCGATATACTCAAACTTGCTATCTGCTATAGCCTCTTTCATCTGCTTCCCTCCTTCTGCTTCATCCACCTTACGCATTTTCTTGATATATTCACGGACTGTCTGAACCGTTGAAAGCACTCCGTCATAAAATGGATCAATTCTTTCATGTTCTGCAATTGTTGCTTTTGTTTCTGCTTCTGCCTGATCCAGCCAATCAACCAAATCTCTCGCGTCTCTTTCTGTCATATCTTCTCCTTCTTTCCATTTCATCTTTTTCTTCGCAGTACATTAATCCCACATACTGTCCATAACTCATTCCTTCCTGTCTTGCTTTTGCATTTATCTCAGCCAGTTCGCTTTTCCAAGCTGTTGATTTCTGTCTTTTTGGCACTTGTCTGCTCCTTTCTCCTCCCTGCCGCATCCAGGGAGGAAGCTCTTGTTATCATGTTGCAGTATTGTGACATACTTTTATCTCCACGCCATTCAGCGGAGGTAACTATAGATAATTTTTCTTATATCTCGCCATCCACTCTTCTCTCGTATGTGTCTGCTCATATTCTGTCTGTGCTATTCTGCAGAGTAGTTCCCGCATTTCTCGATTATTGTGGACTGCTTCCGGTCCTTCTTTGTGATGATTCCGGCACAGATTCACCTTGAGTCCATCTGCTTCAGATAGTTCACGCTGGCCGGATCCGAACATAATATGGTGTTCTTCTGTGTATTGCTTGGAAGAATCGCCATAGAGTATCGAACAGAGATAGCAGACTCCCTTTCCACTCTTGAGGATGCTCTTTTTATGTGATTTCCTTTTTTTCTTGCAAGCTAATTTTGGAAATGCCATGTCTGAATAATCGATGCTCATAATGTAATCACCTTATTTCTTACTGAGTTCTTCTCCATTTTCATCCACCTCTGCTTCTAACCATTTCTTCCAATACTCTGCCGAATTCAACATCATGTGAGGCATCTCATTCACGGATGTTGCCATGTACAGTGCCATCTTGTATGATTCCATTGTCTTCATGCATTCCCATCTGCTGCCAGTTGGATGCTGTCCTGAGTTATCCACCTCCTCCGATTCCGTTCCTGTCTCTGTGTTTATCGCATTTTCTTCGACCGTCTTCGAATTATCCACACTGTTTTCCACATTTTCAGCCGTTTCAACAGTTGCACCGGTGCAATCCGGCTCTTCTCTCTGTATTTCCGGCGTTTTTACTGGTTCAGGAAGCATTTCCGGAAAATCTTTCTCAATCTCTGTCTGTCCGGGAATATCACTCGGAAGCTCTACCGGTTTCTCTTTTTCCTGTTTCTGTGCCTTTGGTGGTTTTGCTTTAACTACCTTTGACTCTTTTCTCTTCTCTTTCTTCGGTTGCACTGGTGCAATCTGCTCTTTTTCCGGATACTGCTGCCCGAAGAGATCTTCCCAATTCTTTTTTGCGTCTTCCTGTTCTGTGATGAGCACAAGATATCCTAAAATGTCACTCCATGCGTATCTTTCTTTTAAACTCTGCCTAACCACCTGCAGTATTACTTCGTCTTTCTCATCATTCAGGTATAACATGATTCTTCCGCAGCCTTGCGGTCTTACGCTGTAAAGCTTATCTCCGTCCGGTGCCAAGACGTCTTTGATCGGTTCTGTGCCTACGCTTGTCCTAACTGTTCCGTGTAGCTTCATGTACAGTTCCGGATCTTCCATGCAGATCTGATTGATCGCCTTCTCCAAATTGTTCAGATCTCTTTGTTCTTCTTTTTCGCCTTCCAGGATCACTTCAATGTCTGTAATCTTCTCTTCGCTTTCAATTTCTTCTTTGACTGCCTGGATCTCTGACTTACTGTATGCCGGTGTCAGCTCTTCTGCTACGCTTTCCGGAAGTGTCAACATTAGAGCCAGCTTTGCATATCCAAATCCTTTGTAATGCTCCTGCAGTCTCGGAGAGTAGCCACCCTCCGAGAATCTGTCATTGATTCTGATGTATCTTGATACCTGTGTAGCTTCAAGCTTGTATTCCTCCCAGGCGAATTCGTTTACATTGTTGTATCCGGAATTCTTTAGGATATCCGTATCTCTTCCCTGCTTCAGTAAATATCCCGTCATAACAAAATCTTCCACTGTTCTGTTCAGGACGGTGTTCATTGCTTTTTTATATTCTTCATAATCCTGGTACTGTACTAATTCCATCAAACCGCCTCCAGTTCTTTTTCTATCTCTTCTGCTTCAAGGAAATCTTCCGCTAATCCCTGAAGGACTCTTGTATTCTTTTTCTCTTCCAGCTCCGCAATATTGGCTTCTCTCTTGATCTTGCTGATCTTGGCCAACTTCTTATCTTCCTCTGTCAGACGTTTTCTGATTGCCTTCTGCCAGCTTTTCAGGAATACCCGGATTTCCTCGATTCCCGGCTCTTCGTCATAATAGCTTCTGTGCTGTCTGATTGTGCCTCCCGGCTCTACTTCAATCGTGTAGAATGGGATTCCCGGTGCTTCCTGTCTTCGCAGGAAACAGATATATGTCTCTCTGCTCTCGATCCTGTCAAAATATCGTTCACTGCTGCCGGCACAATGATGCAGCGCACGTCCTTCTTTTACGATATCCACCAGCGTGTTCGGTACAATGATCTTGTATTCTTCATTCTCATATTCGTATCGGCTTTTAATCTCTTTCAGAATTCCTTCCGCTTCCGGGAACTTCTCTCGCATCTCCTGCGCATAAGCTTCTTTTCCTTCCGCATTGCTTTCCAGCTCTTTTAGAATCTGTATCTGTTGCTGATCTACAACTGCCTCGTCATGTCTACGTTTTAACTCTCTTGGCCGATAGACCATCTCATCTGCCATATTCTTGTGGCATGCCTTGCACATGTTAAGATAGTCTTCGTATTCTTCCAGTACTTTTCCTGCTGTCAGATTCGGATACTGCTCTTTCTGCTGCCTCTTGATGTAATTCATGAGTTTCTGAGGACTCATGTATTTTTCAGCTTCTCCCATATCCAACGGATTAATCCTTTTTTCTATCATCCACTCGACCGTCTCTTTCGAAATTTTCTTTCCTGTTATGTCAGAATACTGCATCCAGCGCACGTACTCATTTCCGCCGTTTTCATCCCGGATCCGGTTGATCTTCTGACGGTCATTGATGCCGAACATCTCTTCTATGCTCTCTGCATAGATGTTTAACGGACCGAAATACGTTGTCGGATATCCCGGATATTCTGTATTTCCTACGGTATCTCGCAGAAGATTCCAAAACCGTCCCTTGCTCAGATATTCTATTTTCTCCGAATATCCTCTGATTCTTCCTGCACCGCAGATCAGTCTGTTATAATTCAACTTTCTTCCTTGCATTGAGAGGAATCGCAGGACATTGGAGGCATCTTCATAGATAGTTCCAACCAGTATTTTTCCAAATTCTCCCGGATAGAGATATCCTTCTCTTGCCCTTAGATTTCTCCTGTTCCCTTTCGTCCATCCCTCCAGATAGTCCTCATAATAGATCTTATATGCCTTTTCGCTCTTTCCTTTTGGCCATACCTTGTATAGCAGTATTCGGATCTCGTCTCCGAGCTGTACATAATGGCGGCCACCTTCCCATCCGACTGTTGCATCTATGATTCTGAGCACACTTGTGTCTTCATCCACCGGTTCCAACAAATAGCAGCTCTCCGTTTTCTTCACAATATGATCTGTTCTTGTCTTGGCCATTACCAGCTTCCCACAATTGGGACAGAACACCATGTCGTTATGCCGGATCTTTTTTCCTCCATCTTGTCTCTGGATCTCTGCTGCCGTACTTGCTTCTCCACAGTTCGTACAGGTATATTTTTTCGTATTCCGGTCACGGAACATATAATCTTCCCCTGCAGATCTCTCGAAGAACCAGCTCCGCAGATCTTTTGGCGCATCCGGAACTTTTCTCATCACGTCCATCAGTCGTTCATGTCTATTTACTGCTGTATTCCATCTTATTTTTCTGTTATACTCTCCCTCCAACGCTCTGATTCTCTCCCAGCCGTTATTGTCCCACGACCTCTGCTTGATCAGCTTGCTGAGGCGTTTCGCATCTTTCGTTTCCAGCTTTGGATAATTCTTATACTGTCTCCGCTCCCAGTCTCGCCACTTCTCATTCAATGCAGACATGATAGAGCCTTTTCTCCATCCGTCCTTTTCTTTCCAATACTCATGTTCTCCTGTCTCATAGTTGATGCAATATCTCGTCAGTAGTTCTCTGTCGAAAAATATATTCAGAATAAGGACCTGTCCCAGTTCCTGTAATGTCGCTACATGTCCCTCCTCTTTGGTTTTCAGCGGTTTCAGCCGTTCAATTTCTTTCCGTCTCATACATGCACCTCCACCCATCTCCTGTCCGGTGTCAGCGTGTAATACTGAAAGTCTTTCGTCCGCACATCATTCACTTTCCGGATGCTTGCCGCGATAATCTCTCCGTCAGCATTTTCAAGGATCAGTCCGATTACGGTTCCACGATTTCCAGCCACAACCGGGTTTTTGCCTCTCGCAATTGCAATCTTATCTGTTCCGATCGCCTCCGCATCATCTTCCTGTATACACACTCCTCCTGTGATCACGCGCCAATCTCTTTTCGGATGCTCGATAATGTATCTCATTGCTACTAATGCAATTTCTGTCAGATTCAGCTCTTTTTCCAGTGTCAGGCTTGTGGATACGACCATAGAGCATCCGTCTTCCTCATCAATGCTCCCACCTGCCTCGCACCGGAAGAAGCGGTTCTTTCCGTCAAGTGTGTACCAGTTCAGACAATCCATGATATATTCTGCCGCATGGAATCCTGTGGATCTTGTCTTACTTTTCTCTTCCGTGTAGGTCTTTCCCGGTTCATACTGGAATGTTCCATTTCCGTGGGTTGCCTGCAGTTTCTCATTAAATCCCTTGTATACGATCATTTTTTCTCACCTAGATAATACCCTCTCACAATCTCTTTGATCTGTGCCTTTCCCGGTATGCTGATATACAACGGTGGTGTCAGTCCTGCTGCCTTTGTGATCCTGTCATCCAACTGTGCTTTGTCGTTAAATGCATTCTTTAAGATCAGAGCCATACAGTCTTTCAATGACTTTCCTTTTCTTCTGACCGCAAGAGCCATCTTTTCATCCTCTAAACATAACTGCTCGATAAAATCCGTCCAGTCTCTCAATGCTCCTGTCAGACTCAGATCTTTTGCTTCCAGTTCCAGCTTTCCCATAGCTGCAAGACTCGGTGTTGTCAGCTCCTCGATTGCACCGGTGCAAAAGTCCTCTGCGTCTTCCGGATCCAATCCGTTCTCTTCTGTGATTGTTTTGATTGCTTCTAAGTCTCCCTCTTCCAACTGTGCTTTGGCTGCACGGTTGATTTCCTCGTAAGAATCAAATTCTCCAAACTTCTCAAACATCTTTATACCTCTTCTCCTTGCAAGTACGCTTCAAGCGTCCTTTTATACTCACTGTTGTTTTCGTATACGATCTCTATCTCGTGTTCTTTGCTCTCTTCCAGGAACAACTGCCACAGTTCCTTGTTCTGTATGTCTTTTCCATCCGACTTTCTCCACTCTGCACGTCTCCACTTTTCCGGATTGTCTGCCTGAACCATATTGCGGATAAATGTATTCCCTGTGTAGAATATGATATGGCATGACTCTGTGAATCTCTGCATTGCCCGAACCATGGCTAATAGTACGCTACGGTTATAGGTTGTTTCCTGTTCACTTCCTTGCAGGAATCGGTCTTCCGTCTTCCCATTTTTCCTTGTAAACGCTAAAGCTGCCGCATATTTTCCATACTTCGGTTTTGACGGACCTGTGATCGTTGTCTCTATGTAGACTTTCACTGTCTTCATGTCTTCAAATCCTCCTGTTCAACCGGATCAATGTGTATCTCCGGTACTTGAACCCAGTGGCCGGATTGATTCCTTCATAGCTCTTGGCAACGTAATAGCCGTTCTTCTGTTTGATCTCTTTTGGCCATCTTGCCAGTTTTTTCTTCTTTGGTGGTTTCAGTGGCATGTTCCTCGAAGTGCTGTAACTGGATTCGCTGAGTCTTGGCTTGTCCCTCTTTCCGTCTTCCCTCTTTTCTCCCACCTTCTCGTTTTTGGTGATGTAGGATGCAAGCTGTGAAAAATCCTCTTCATAGTATTTGCTTTTCTCCAGTTGTTCTGCATAGATTCCACCGTGTGGCCAACATTCCTCTACCCAGCGGATCGTATCTCGGCATCCGGTGATAACCATGTGAACGTGCCATGCTCCCTTGGTCCCTTTCTCAATGTTCCGGATCCAGCGCAATTCGATCTGTTCTTTCTTGTATCTTGTCCTTAGCTTGCTTATCAGATTCGTGAAATCCTTCTTTGCTTTCGCCATGTCCGGAGGTCTTTCTTCGACCCTGTATGTCAGTGTCAGGAAGTAATCTCCCTTGCCAAAGTACTCCAACAATCTGTGTCTGGCCGTCTCCGCCTTATTCATAGCATTCACTACTGCCATCTGCTCCGGTGTAGGCTTTCTCTTCTTTTCTCTTGGCAGTCCCCTTGCTCCATACCTGCCATCATGGTATTCCTTCACCTCCAGGATGTCTCCTTTCCGGAAGGTGTGTGTTACTCTCTTCGTTGCCATCGTATACCTCTATCTTTAATATCTTAATCGAGTATTAAAATGGGGCAGAACCCCCGTTTTTCTTGACTTCCTGCCCCACAGATGTTAAGATAATAATGTCTTTAATATCTGCGAGACAGAAGTCTTGCATTCAACACTTCCGTTACCTCCGGAAGTGTTATTTTTTTATCTGTTTTTCCAGCGTCCTTGCGATCGAATTCAGCGCATAGAAGCTTGCTGATACAGCCAGTCCGATCAGGACGCGCTCCAGCGTTGACTCCGGTGCTTTGACCGATATGGAATATGTAATTGCTGCTCCGGAAGCATAGAAGAGTCCAACAAGCATTCCAACGCCTGTGATAAACCTTGTTCTCCAAAGGCTCATTCTAATATGATGTATTCTCCTTTGTTCTTCTTCCTGGCGTACTCGTTCGCCTCTTCCCATGTCCCAGAGCAACAGCCCAGTTCCTGTGTTTTCGTCCATCTGATAATCCATATGTGGTCTTTCTCCCTTCTTCCTCGTTTCTGGCTCATTTCTCACCTTCTGTATGGTTTTCTTCTTTTATTCCTATTTCGGTGCATCCCTCACGCAACAGCTGATTTATGATCGCAGATGCCTGAGTGTCACTGAATGCTTTTCTTGTGATTTTATTTCCCTTGTGTTTTGCTGTAATGATATACATCCGCTGCGCCCTCCTTCTTTCTTGTATGATGCACACGGATAACATCGACTGCGTTCCATACAGCTGTTTCTGTGTTGACAGTAACAACAATCCTCCATGCTTGTCCCTTTCCACCGCCTAAGCGGTTTTATCCTTTCTTGATCTCAGATGCTCGTTTATGATAGTTGATACATCATTGATCACTTTTTCATGCTCTTTTTCGCTTTTCCCCAGATAAGCAGAATCATCGAATTTATATGTGCATCCGCTTTCTGTCTTTTTGATCTCTACGATCACCTGCATCACCTCCTAGAAAAGTTTATGTGTTACAGTTTGTACTTGTTGCTATTTTCTATTTCTTCTCCTATACTTTCCTTACAGGCTCTCGCTAGAGCCGAGTACAAAAGCAAGGAGTTTTTCATGGCAAGTACTAATTTTCTAAGTAAAGAATCTTTTAAATTGCTGAAGCATTTTTCGAAAGTCACTTCGATTGCTCCGCCTGAATCAAACGCTCTTCCTGAAGACTGTCTAGATCAATTAGTCTCTTCTGCATTTGTCACTCGTTCCGTGTCAACAATAGATGTTGATACGATGGCTAGTGAATTTTCCTATGCTATTACTGAAGCTGGAAAAGGTTATCTTCGCTATTTAAAAAACGAATCACGCAAAAAATGGATTCCTTACACTATTACAACCATCATTTCTGTTTTAGCCCTTATGAAGTCTTACGGGCACGGCATTGATGATATTATCCTTTGGTGTATGCAGCGATTAATGCGATAATTGAAATAATCGCCGGAAGCCACGGGTGTCGTTCTGGAAACGATGCCCAATCTATTTTTCTTTTCATCTCTTCTCACCCCACCTTCTTCTCAGGACCATCTTTCTCCATTGCATCTCTTGCCTTGAGCACTTCTACGCTTCCCTTTACTACCAGGAGGCTTTCTTTGTCTAAATGCTTTAGGTTCTCTACAGTTTCTTCAATTAATCTTTTCTGTTCTTCACTCATGTTGTTCGCCTCACTTTCTTTGTGCTTATGTTGCAATTATATGTCACATACTTGCAAATGTCAATACTGTTTTTGCAACATTGTTGCATTTTTATCTTGATATATATGCTTTGTTGTGATATGATAAAGTCATAGCGAAGGGAGGTGCAACATGAACGAACGTATAAAAGAACTCCGGAAAAATCTAAAATTAACACAGCAGGAGTTTGCTGACGCTCTCAATATAAAAAGAGGTGCTGTAGCCAATTATGAAATAGGAAGAAACGAGCCTATTGATGCTGTAATTTCATTGATCTGTAAAACATTTAATGTAAATGAAGAATGGCTCCGATCCGGAGCTGGTGATATGTTCTTGGAGCTTCCTGAAGAAGATGAAGAAGCTGCTTATGTATCTGAATTGCTGGAAGACAGTGATAATGATTTGTATAAGTTGATTAAGGAAATCATGCACACATATCATGAATTGTCTCCTAAATCAAAGGAAGTAATCCGTGATTTCAGTGCCAAGTTGCGAGAGAACATAAAAAAAGGAAGCTAATGCTTCCTTCTTTCTAAATGTCTTTTTAAGATGGTGTAGAGCTGGCGAAGAAATTTTTCATCTGAATCGTCAATTTTCTTCACCATTCCTATGATAAGTTGTTTAGATACATTGTTCATTATGTTATCCCTCCGTTCCCAGCAAGAACGCTCTTCGAAATTCCTTGATTTCATCATACAACATTTGTATATAGAAATCAATGTTTTATCGAACATCTGTTCTTTTTTACTTAGGAACTTTAGGGATTGCTATTATTAGGAAAGCCTGCTCAAATATTTATAGAGTAGGTTCTGATCAGGATTGTGGTGTTCCTGATTGGCAGGCACACAAATGAGGGTAAATTTATGGGATTAAGATTTAGAAAAAGTTTCAAGGTTGCTCCTGGAGTAAAAGTAAACTTGAACAAGAAAAGTACAAGTGTAACGTTTGGTGGAAAAGGTGTTCACAAAACATATAGCTCTTCTGGAAAGAAAACAACATCTGTCGGCATTCCAGGTACCGGCGCATACTACACTACTTCTTCCGGTGGTGGATCTGGTAGTAAAAAACCATCCAGTCATAAAAGGATTTCTACAGACAACTTAGATCCAGTCCTTACGGAAGACCTTTCTTTTCAGAATAATGTTGCCGATGGTTCAAGCGCCTCGCTTGATAAATTAACAACGGATTCTTTGAAGCGCTATAAAATAATCTCTGCGATACTGTCCGCTTTTCTGTTTTTCGTTGCGCTAATCGGTTTCGCCGGTGGAAGTGCTTTGGCAACAGTAATTTGTTTGATTTTCGGCGGTATCACCCTTGCAATGTCAATCACCTATTCAAAAGAGATTAAAAAACGACTTTCATCCGAAAGTAGTTTCGGTTCATCTACATTTTCAGGTACCTCTCCAGATATAGATGATAAGCCATCCAAAAAGAAGATGGGGTGTGGATGCCTTACAGCTGTCGTTCTTTTCTTCCTTGTGATCGGAGCTATTTCATCATGCACCGATTCCGGTGATAAGAATACGGAAAAGAATGCAGAAAAAGTTGAGGACACGAAACCAGTAGTTGCAGCTCTTGAAAGTTTGAGCATTTCAGCTGATACAGATCAGACTTATGATATTAATACAGAGGTTCCGGTAACACTTACCGTAACACCGGCCGATGCTAATATTGATAACCTGACTTTAAATGGATCCGAATGCACCTTTGCTTCTGATGATAACGGAAACCTTACATTTTCAGCAAGCGGAGCTGGTTCTTATATAATCACTGTTTCATGCGATGGCATTGAAAGTAATTCCCTGACTTTCAATGTTGAAGACAAGGCTGCTATTGCTGCTGAAGCAGAAGCTGCAGGACAAGCAGGGCTCGAAGCTCAACAAACTACTGAAGAACCCAATCAATCAGATGTTGTTCAGCAAACACAAGAACCTCAAGAAGAAATGGTTTGGATTTCTGCTACTGGTAGCAAATACCACAGTAGACCAGATTGTGGTCAAATGGATCCGAGTACTTCCTGGCAACTTTCTGTTTCTGAAGCTGAGGCACAAGGTTACGAGCCTTGTAAAAAGTGTCATTAGTTATTAGATAATTTGACGATTTTCAGATGATATTTTACAGTCATAACAGCTAAAATAAAAAACCGCTCCTGCGCCAACAGGAACGGTCAACTGGGGAAGCACACGCCAATGTGCTTTAGTAACTCCGAAGAGATACTGTCTTACCAAAGAATATTGTATCATCTTCGGTGCAGTCGCACAATCAGAACTTACGTTCTATGTATGACTGTTATTTCTGTC
>ENA-OXVS01000019-OXVS01000019.1-human-gut-metagenome-genome-assembly--contig:-NODE-19-length-37698-cov-13.318519_pt1 | contig 37698 bp, 15 predicted proteins | sample MGYA00249567_ERZ652677 | MGnify/ENA primary metagenome ERZ652677 (study PRJEB26925, sample SAMN05826734) | human gut metagenome | biome: ENVO:2100002; feature: ENVO:00000062; material: ENVO:00002003... | reverse complement strand
GAGATCAGCCTCGGTCTCGTGGGCTCGGAGATGTGTATAAGAGACAGGCAGGAGGCCGCATACGATGAGCAGCGTCCACAGGGGGCTTCCGTAGACGGCTACTTTTCTTGCGATTCTGCCGAAATGCTGCCAGAAGAGGTTGATTGACGTTTCATCAGCTATGCTTCCGCCGATTGAGGATTTGCCTTTGGCTTGGGTGTCGTCGCGTAGCGGGTCGGTGAGGGGTACTGGGGGTTGACGCACCAGGGTTTGCGGGTTCGGTGGGGTGAGGTTCTGGTTTTCGTCGGGGACTTTGGTTTCCTTTGGCGTCGGGTAGAACGCCACCCAGCCGTAGCCGTCCAGTTTGATTTCCACCCATGCGGTCACGTCGTTGCCGGTGAATTCGATGACGGTGTTTTTCCCTTGTTTTTCGGTGCGGTTTTTGCTGATTTCGCCTTCATCGTCTTTTGGTAGGAATCCAAGCACCACTCGGCTTGGAAGTCCCAGACTGCGTGCCATGAGTGCCATTGCGGAGGCGTATTGTTCGCTGTCTCCGACCATGGCCGTTCCGGCGAGCAGCTGGTCGATACGGTAGTTGCCGTGGCCGGCGGTAGACGGGTAATCGCCGCTCAAACCGTGCGAGAACCAGCCTGATTCCTTGAGTTTTTCGGCGATGGCCTGGGCTGCTTCGCCTCCTTTGGATTGGCCGCCGGCTATGGCTGTGGCGAGTTTGTCCACACAGTCGGGCACGTCTTCGGCTTTAGGCTGGCTGATGGAGGCTGCGTTGGCTTTGGTGATTTGCTTGTCGGTGGGAACTGCTGGCATGATGCCGGTTTCCGTGTAGGTGAGGCCTTCGGAGGTGCGTGAGGGGTAGATGGCCGACATGGTGTCGCTGTTGTAATAGAACGAGTCGACGTTTTTACTGTTGTCGAAGGTCACGCTGGATGCGGCTCCGGCAATGGGTAGCCAGTAGTCGCTCAGGCCTTTGTTCACGGTGAATGTTGCGGTGAATTTCTTGCCTTCGGCGTTGTTGGTGATGGAGGTGCCGACGCGATGGTAATTGGAGGAGTCCGACGACATGGTGGAATCGGACAGGTTCCATACGTTGCCATCGAAACGGTCCATGACCGCTAGTCGCACGCTCGATCCTGCGGGCAGGTTTTCGACGGTGAGGAGCATGTCGTCCTTGCTGTTTTTGATGTACGAACGCATGCCGCTCAACGGGCTTGTGTAATCGTACGGGCTGAGCGGTGGATCGTAATGGTCGCGCAGAATGGTGCGGTCCTGACCGACGGCAAGGCATCCTCCAATCGCCAATGCGATGCAAACAACCACGATTGTCACGGAACTGATCCAACGTCCCAATTCCAGTAATTTCCAACGTGCGCTGATCCAAATCACGAGCACAAGCGCCATCGCGGTGCCGACGAATATGCGGTAATAGCCGGAAGATGAGCCGAGCAATGCACAGATTGCAAGATTGGCGATGACGGGAATGATGGCGATCATGGTGAATCGGCCATCTTCCGTCACTGCGAAAATGCCGGTGAGCAGCGCGGACCACAGGCAGATGGTCCATACGGCAAGCAGGCAGCCGTCCGCGGTACCGGTTGGAGGCTCGACCGACAGAATGAATTTGAAGGAGCCAAGCATCTGCACCCAACCTTGCGTAAGCGTGCGCAGGGTTGGAACGAAGTGTGCGATGGTGGTGTCGTTGAGGAACAGAACCGGGCCGACAACCAGTTGCGCGACGGCCATGAACAGCATTTGCCACCAGAGGCGGAGCATGGGAACCGTGCCTGCGAGCGCCACGAGGGATCCGATGATGGTGGCTGGAATGGCGGCGAGGGCCCAGGATGCGACTGATCCGTAGACATCGATGAGGTTGCTGGCTGCGGCGAGGGTGAGTAGGGCTGCTACGAGAAGGCTTGCGTATTGTGAGGCGCGTGGTCGGCGTAGGCAGGGGAGGGCTTGCGATTTGCTGTCTCGCGACATCCAGATGACGGAGTGTGTGGAGTCGGCCCATGAACCTGTTCCGGTGCCTGCTCCCGTGAAGGTGTTGCCGAATCCGGTGGTGTGTCCGGTGCCGGTCTCGTCGGTATTGGCGTTGTGTTTGCTGAATCCTGTGGTGCTCATGCCAGTACCCCCATGATTATTGGGAGGTCGTCTAGGCTTCCTACGGTCGCCAGGGTGAAGTCGGAGTATCGTTTGATGGCACGTGGTTGCCCGATGATGGTTTGCAGTACCACGCAGGTTGCGGATCGGGGGAGTGCGAGCGCCATGTGTTTGATCTCGTCGATGCTTTTGAGTCTGCCGACGGTGATGTAGTAGAACGATGAGTCAGGGGTGTGGGCGAGGGTGGTTTGCGCGAGGTTCGGATCGTCGTTGATATCGGGGGTGATGGCGCTGCAGCCGTCGAGGAATTCCGTGGAGTTGCGTGGCACGGCGTGTTCGTTTCCGGCATGTGCGGTTACCGGGCGGTTTTGGAGCAGGCATTGCACGCCGATGGATGCGTGGACGGATACCGCCAGTTCGAATTCGTCGGAGCTGAGGTAGTCGTCTGGGTTCACGCTGATAGTCAATGCGGTGTCGGTGCGTCGGGTCGCTTCGTATTGGCGGATCATCAGCGTTCCTGTTTTTGCGGAGCTGAGCCAGTGCACGTTGCGCACGTCGTCGCCCGGCTCGTATTCGCGCAGTCCGTAGAAGTCGAGGTCGTCGTCGACGATTTCGCCGCTGGGCTGACCTTCGAGGTCTCGCGGAATTCCGGCGTTGAGTGTGTTCAGCATGACGGTTTGAGGGTGGATGAACACGTTGATTTGGTCAACGAGTTTCTTTTCGTGCCGTACGAGTCCGAATGGGTCGCCTTTGCGTATGGAAAGCGGTCCGATCGGCAGCACTGCGCGGGAGACGGCGGTGAATTCCACGGTTGTTTGACGTGATTGGCCGGCGGCGAGTATGGGGATGGAGAATCGTTCGTGGTTGTCGCCGATAGGCAGGTCGCCTCGCGCGGATGTGGTTGGCGTGCGTCTTGGATTGTCGATGCGTATGTCGACTTTTACGGTGTCTGACACGGTGACTCGTCTGCTGGACACGTCTATGGTGGCGGTGAATGACGTGTTGCCGAGTGACAGCAGGATGGCAGCGACCATCATGCAGGCGAACACGATCGCCATGGCCAACAGTTCATGCCATCCGAGAATCGTGAACGTTATGAGTGAGGCGATGGTGAGTCCGGTCACGGCCCATCCGAGCGGTGACATATATGAGGTGACCAGTCGTTTGATGCGATGCTTGATGCGTCGCAGGGATTGTTGCATGGTTCTCCTGCGTTGCATGGTTTTGGATTGTCGCATACTTGACCTTTCGGGGGTTTACGAACGTTTCGTGCGATTGCGTGCTTCTGTCTTGCTGCGCGTGCAGTGCAGCTGCGTTGGGTATGCGCTTCAGGCGATGGCGCCTACGGTCGGTGCGGGTACGTTTCCGAGGATCTGTTCGATCATCAGTTCGGGGGTGGATCCGGCGAACGTGGCCTCCGCGGTGAGCGTGATGCGGTGCGCGAGCACAGCGACAGCCAGCTGCTTCACATCGTCAGGTACCACATATCCTCGATTGTTGGACGCCGCCCACACGCGGGCGCATCGGGTCAGCGCGAGTGCGCCTCGCATGGACGATCCGACCTGGATGCGTTCGTTGTGGCGCGTCGCTTCCACCAAGCGCACGATGTATTCGAGGATCGCGTCGTCAAGATGTACGGTTTCGCTGATGGCACGCATGCGCAGCACGTCGTTGCCGGTGAGCACCGCATGCACGGTGGATGCACGGTCGGTGACGTTGACCTGTTTGAGAATGCTCACGCTCACGTCGTGGCTCGGATAGCCGATGGTTGTTTTGATGAGGAAACGATCCATCTGCGCTTCCGGCAGTTTGTAGGTGCCGAGCTGTTCTATGGGGTTCTGGGTGGCGATGACCATGAAAGGCTGCGGTACCGCGTGAGTTTCGCCGTCGACGGTGACTTTCTGCTCTTCCATGACTTCGAGCAGTGCGGACTGTGTTTTCGGCGAGGCTCGGTTGATTTCGTCGGCAAGCACGACGGAAGCGAAAATCGGGCCTTCGCGGTATTCGAATTCGCTGTTCTTCTGGTCGTAGTAGGTTACGCCGACCACGTCGGAAGGCAGCAGATCCGGAGTGAACTGGATGCGCTTGAACGACATGTCGATGGAGTTGGCGAGGCCTCGGGCCATCTGTGTCTTGCCTGTTCCGGGGTTGTCTTCAAGCAGAATGTGGCCGCCAACGATCATGGCGGTGGCACATTGGCGGATCGGCTGCTCCTTGCCGACCACAACCTGGGAGACGCTGTCGACCAGTTTGGTGAACTGGTTGTGGAATTCGGTGATGTCGGCTTGTGGAGCGGACATCATGAACGAGGTTGCGGCTGGCTGCGCGGGCTTGGCTTGCGATGCCGCTGCCGGAATTGGCTGCGATTGCGGTAACGGTTGTTGCATCTGCACAGGCTGTGCCGGTTGCGCCTTCAAGGGTTGCGTTGTTGGAACCGTAGGCATTGCAGGCCTGTAGGGCATTGCATTGTATGCGCTGAGTACCGTGCCTTCATCGTCGCCGCTTTGCTCCTGCGGATGCGTTGGCAGGCTTGGAGCTTGGAATGCGGGGCGCGCCTGCGGATTGCCGGGCTGTTGCGGCTTGTTCGTATAGTGCCGGATAGAACCCAGCTGGGTGGCGTCGTCGTTTTCGTTGCTCATGGGTGCTCCTTGTTTGCTTCTGTTGGTCGTATTGATGATTGGCTGTCGATATTGGATTGTTCGTCGAGATTGCCGTACCGGCTAGCGATTGGCGTAATAGGCCAAGCCTCTCACCCACGGCTTGCTTTTTCCATCGATGGTGGAAAGAGCTACGGATGAAGCCGTAGGGGTGTTACTTTGCTTTGATTCCGACTGGTCTGGATTGGGGTCAGTCTCAGGATCAGTGGTCGGCTCGCTATAGCGGTCGGAGTCTTTGATCGTTGATCCGTCTGCCTCGTTGTTGAGTGCCGGGTCTGGACCAGTGACTTTGAACTTCCATGTGTAGTCGACCTCCGTTGGCAGCTTTTCGGCGTTCAACTGACTGGTACCTTGGGTCCAAGGGATTTCGTATGTTTTGCCACCTCCGGTGAATACGAAGGAGTAGCTGCCAATTTGATTCCACGTTTTCACCGATCCGCCGGCGACCTTGATGAGATTCGTGGCATTGGCATCCCAGGCAAGGGTCGGCATGGTAGTGATTTCCGCCTTGGTTTTGTTGCCTACGGTATTGCTGCTGGCAGTTTCAGGGGTGCTGATATGTGACGTATCAATGAAGTATTGTTGGACATTTACCGTATCGCAGGTGCTCCAATTACCGGAAAGCGGCCACTCTGCTCTGTTCTCGTGAACATCATCATTGTAATAATCCTTGGCCTTTACAACAAAGCCCGTGACGCGTCCTTTTTTGGACCAGGTTGCCACACATATATTGTTGTTGAGTTCCAGCTTCACATTGGTTGGGGGATCGACTGCCGTGAAGGGCGAAACGGACGTTTCGCTGCTCAATGAGCCACTGTGTTCCGTGACCACGGTAATCGTCGGCTTAATCTCTTTGTAATACCACTCGTTCTTGATGTCGAATTCGACGGAATAGTTCGTGGCATTGGTCTCCACGGATTTGTCTTCGTTTCTGATACTTACCGTAATCGACTGGTATTTCGAGTTGCGGGCGTCATTGATTCGCCCGCTCACCACAATCTTGTCGCTATTCTGCACTGCTGAGATGGTCGGTTCGTCGGGCGTACCCCAAGGTGAAACGGCATTGGATGTGGCGGATGGTTGACTCCAGTTCATCTTGTTATGCGCCTTGACCGTGGCTGTATAGGATGCGCCATTGGTAATCGCATTGTCGTTGAATTTGAACGTGAAGCTTGTACCTTCAACCTTTTGCGTCGGATTCGCCATATTGGACCCATTTAATGTCACCTCATAGCCGTCGACGGCAGAGAAATTGCCTTCCGGAGCCTTCCATGTGACAACAACGGTGTTCTTGCCGGCTTCGGCCTTCACATCGGTCGGTGCGTCCGGAAGCTTGTCAGGCGTGCCTTCCACGCCGTTCGACTCCTTCGACCAGCCGATCTCATTCTTGGCTTGCACCTTGAACGAGTACGTCTTGCCGTTCTTCAAACCGGTAATCTGGCAGGAGGTCACGGAACCGCACGATTTCTCGCCGGAACCGTCGCCGCTCCACGTCACCTTGTATTCGCTGATCGGACTGCCGTTCGAAGAGCCGGCCGTCCAACTCAGATTTACCGCGCCATCCTGCGGGTCTCCCGCGATGGGAGAGAGCAGAGGCGCATCCGGCTTGTCCATTACCGAAATGCTGATGATGCCTGTCACCTCACGTTCCTTCGTATTGGTGGCATCACGCACGTTGACGATTACCTTGTTGGTGCTCGCGCCGATGTCGGAAGCTGCGCTGATCGATACCACACCGTTGGCCAGACAGTCCACGGTCAGCTTCGACGCGCCGTCGGATGTGCATCCGGTCACGGTCAACGTGGAATCAGGGAACGGATTGTACGCGTCGGCAAGCAGGTTCACTTCCTCGCTGCTTCCCGCCTTGACCTTCAGGGCTTTCGCGTTGATGCGCGCCAAAGGCCTGTTGGATGCCGTCACACGAACCGTGACGCCTGCGCTCACCGTGCCCTTCGAATATTGGATCGAAATGGGCACGCTCACCGTAGTTCCCGGCGACGTGGTCTTGTCGGCGGACACGGTCAGCTTGCCGTTCGAACTCACCTTGGCGCTCACCTGGTCGGAATCAGCGCCACCCGAATACGTGTACCGCTTTTCATCGTCGTACAGGTCGGACGCCGAATGGGTTAACGCGGTCAGATCAATGGTGGTGGCGCTTTCGCCGGCGACCACGTCGATGGTGGACGAAGAGAATGTCGGCGCGGGCACGTCGCGCCCGATTACGGTGATCGGCAACGTCAGCACCGCCGAATTGATGATTTTCACCTTGTCGTTCTTGTCGCGCTTGCCATCCACCGCGGTGAAGGTAATGGACGCGGGGCCGGAGTAATCCTTCGGCGCGGTGAACTTCAACATCTGGTCGTTCACATACAGGTCGCCGTCCGCAGCCTTCGTGGCGCTCACCGAATCGGCGCCGTCCACATACGCGGTCTTGCCTGCACCCACACGCACGTAATCGGCGATATTGATGGTGATTGTCTCGCGTGCGTTCACCTTCAAAGCCGGCGCTTTCGGTCGAAGGATCGGCGGAAATACGCCGTATGCGGGCACTTGGATGAACGCCGTGGATGTGATGTCATACGTCGTGTTGGTCACGGTGTATGGCACGGCTCGCGCCTCGTCCGTCAATTCCACGGTAATGATCGTGGACTTGTCTCCGCTCTTGACATGCGCATGGTCGGTGGCCGAATCATCAACGGCCACGTGCAGTTCGTTGGCGCTGCCGGAAGGGTTCGCGATCCATTGCGAAACGTCCACGTCGACCGATTTCTTGTCGATCGTCGCCGAAGAAGGCACACGATAGTCGTATGCGGTCGGCGGTTCGATGGTGGCGTTGCCATCGACGTTCACCGTCAATGTTGCGGTGTCAGACAATCCGGCTTTGTCTTTGACCGTATACACCATGTAATAGGTGCCCACCTGCTGCGGTGTGGTGAAGGCGAGCACATTATCCGCTACGGTCACATTGCTGATGTCTTGCGATTCGATGTTTTCGCTGACGGTCAGGTCGGTGCTGTCTCCGGAAATGTCGTTTTGCGCCACGGGTACGGTTGCCGCGGTGTTGGGACGCAATGTGATTTCGTCGTCGCGTGCGTACACGCCCGAGTCGGTGCCGGATTTGAACACGCCCACGCGGATCTGCGCTTGGGATCGTTGGCCGGTCCAGTCTTCGACGGCGTATGAGAAGGTGTCGGTTCCTGCGGAGTCGGCATATGCTTCGTATACCAGGTAGGTGGCTCCGACTTCGCTGATGCGTCCGAGCGTCGGAGCCTTGTTGCCAAGACCAAGCAGCTGCACGTCGTTGCCATCGGAGTCGATGCCGGTCAAGGTGATCGGGATCTGGACTTTCTGCCCTGCCGCAACCTGTGCCTCAACGTCGGATGGTGTTGGCGCCGCCTTGTTTTCGGCGTCTTTTTGATGCACGTTGATGGTGATTGTGGCGGATGCCGCGTTGCCGAGATTGTCTTTGACCGTGTACGTTACGGGGAAGGATCCGGTTTGGTCGGATGCTTGGTATCGTACGGTGTTGCCTGATACGAATACGAGTCCTTTGAACGTGTTCTTGTCGTATTGCAGGCCGTTTTGCAGGCTTACCGTGGTGCCGTCGGCGTAGGTAACGTGGTCAAGCACGTCGATGGAGACAATGCCGTCGGTGCGTACCTGCGTGGTGATGTTGTCGGCTTTCGGCACGGAGTTGGAGGTGGCCAATGCCGGCGGCTGCAGTACGATCACACCGGTCGACGTGCTTGCCGCGTTGGCTACGCCGTATTTGATTTGCACGGGTTCGGTCGGTACCTGCCGTGCGGTGATGTAGACGCGCTTGTTGCTCACGACGCCGGTTTTGATGCCGCTTGCCGCGTCGGCGGTCACGTTGGTCACGGACAATACGCCGCCCATCGGGTCGACATCGTTGGCCAGGGGCTCCACGATCGCGGTGTTGTCGGCGCCGAGCAGCGCCACGTCGTTGGCGGCGATGGGCTTGGCGGAGTCTCCGGCCACGGTCTGCACTTCAATGCGAGCCAGGCCGGTCGCGGGAATGGATCCTTGCGTGATGGTGTAGGGCACATAGTAGGTGCCGGGGTTGGGTGCGCTGAATGTGAACGACATGTCGGTGGCGTTCATGGTGGTGGATGCGCCGGATGGGGTTTCCACGGCGGTCAGCTGCGCGGGCTCGGCCGAGGTGCCGTGCACGTATTGTTTGAGCGAAACGGTGGTGCGCGTGTTTGGCGTGATCTGCTTGACTACCGGATCGATTACCGCGGCCAACGTGTTGGCTGGTTTCACTGAGAAATACACCATGCCGGTGCCGGTCTGCTGGCCGTCGGAAATGGTTACTTCGATGCCGGCGCGTCCGGAAGACATGGATCCCGTGTTGAATACGAGTTGCCCGTCGGCTCGCGTGGAGACGGTCACCTGGTCGGTGTTCTGCGGGGTTGCGGATACGAGCGTGAGCGGATCGCCGTCGGGGTCGGAGAAGCTGCCCAATGCGTTAGTGGTGTAGGTGGCTCCTTGCTCCACGTCGATTTCCGGTGGCGTATCGGTTTGCTGGGGCGCGTTGTCGTCGCCTCCGACCAAGGTGAGGTTCACTTTGGCGTTGGACGTCTGCCCGCGCCCGTCGGAAATCTCATAGCTGAACGATGCCGATCCTTCGGCTGCCGCGGATGCGTCGAGCTGCAGATATCGTCCGTCGTATACGGGCGAGACGCTGATGTTGGCCCCGTCCGGGGCACTTACCAAGGTGATGCGCAGCGCGGAACAGTCGGTCTGCTCGTCGTTGCGAAGCACGTCGAGGATCTGCTGCGATCCTGTTCTCGCGCCGAACGAATCGTCTTCCGCTTTGATCTGCCCGGATTGCGACGAGCAGGTTTTGCTGAAATTATGCTGGTTGTTGGCACTGTCGTTGTTCTGTTCCTGTTGCTTCGACTGTTTGGTTTCCACCTTATTCCATTGGATTTTGATGACTTTGGTGGATTCCTGCGGATTCCAGACGTTGCCGTTGACCACGTCATTGAGTATGACCAGACGATGGTTGGTGCGGAATATCAGTTCCGAAGTGTCGTTGATGTTGGTCAGGGTGTCGAATGTCATGTCCGAACCGTCGGCGGAGCATACTTTGGCGTAATTGTTGGCTTTCTGCGCCCACGCGGTGAATACGCATCCGCCTGTGGATACCGGCTGGGCGGGCTCGCCCTTGCCGGAATTCGGTGTTTCAGAGGTTTTCTTGGTGCTGAGGTTCACCGTTGCGAGCCCGCGTGGTGTCGCCACGGCCACCCATCCGTTTTGTTTGCCGTCCGTGGAAGGGGCCTGCAAGGTCATGTTGCCCTGCAGATTGATGGCTGCGCTTCCCTGCGGCCAATACACGGTGCCTTTCGCCGCCACGACCGGGGTTTCGCCGATGACGGTGAACGATTCGGCATGCGGTGCGCCTCCTATCGTGCCAACTTGCTCGCACGCGCCTTGCGACTTGTCGATGCTCATTACCGCGCCATCAGAAGCACGATATCCGTATACGGTTCCGTTATGCGTCACCGTGATTTTTCCACCGGATCCCAGTTTCATTTTCGGCTTGTCGGTGGTTGGATTGACGGATTGCACATCGGAAGCGGATCCCACCCACACATTGCCGGTTTTGACGTTGATGAACGCTGCGGTATCGCCTCCGACAATGGTTTCGATATCCGTTTTGATGGCGGTGTTGCCGGTCTCGCTGATTGTGGAAGCTGCGATGTTGCTGGCTTTCGTACCTTCGGAAATCACGGTGCTGCCATTATGTTGGGCCACGTCGAAACGGGAGGCTGTGGACGAGACTCCAGCGTCCACATCCTTGTTTTTCGCATTGAATCGTGCGGCCTTGCGGTCCTTCAGCGAAGTGATCCACACGGTGCCGTCGTCAAGTTGTACATGCTGTTGTGTTACCGAACTGACGATGAACGCGCCTGCGATGATGCCCAGCAGCAGAAACAGCATGACGATCGGTGTGATCCACTGTCTGCTTCTCGACGGCAACACCAGTTTGCGCATCATCGGTCCGAAGCGCAATTGTCGTTCGTGCGATTGTGCCGACTGATTGGCTGCGTTCTTGCGTTTGCCCATTTTTCGGTTCTTCCTTGAGCGTTTCGATGGTCGTTGTGTTCGTTCCGGACATCGCCTGCGATTGAATAATGCCGTTGGCCAACCCTGTCATGAAGTGCTGTGATGCTTATGGTTTGGCTGCGCACGCGATCGCAGGATTCTGTGACATCTGACGGTCGGCTCGGATGAGGCTCACCTGAATGCAGGTCTGCGAGCCGTCGGCGGGTTCGATGCTGATATGCGTGTCGGTGGTGGTGGTTCCCTGGGTATTCGGATTAACACCAGCATCGCCGACCATCGACCATGCGTATGAATCCCCGTTCTGCGGGTCGGGATTCGCCCAAGTGAACTGCACACTGCCGCCATCGGCGGAATATGACCCGGTCAGATTCTCGACACTGGGCACACTGCCGGTGGTGATGGCCGAATCAGGCGAATCGTTCTCCTGATCATACGTTTCCGGATTCTTGATCTGCACGCTGCTGTTGTCTGAGACGGAATCCATATTCGGCATGATCACATACGCGAACGCCAGCTCGACGGCTGCAATCGCGGCGACCACCGAAACAACGATCGTAAGAGGCTTGGCCCAAATGCTGCGCTGCTTTGGGGCAGTTGGCGAAACCTGAATGTTCGCCTGCGACTGTGCGTACAGGTTCTGCGGGAACGGCGGTTCCCCCTCAACCGTGGTCGGCGTGGCATGTCCATACAATTCCTGCTGTGCACGCTGCATGTCGCGCGCGAAATCATATGCGGAATAATATCGGTCCTCCGGCGTTTCATTCAACGCCTTGCGCAGGATCCGCTCCACTTGTGGAGGAACATCCGGACTGTTGAGCTTGGGTGGCGGATTGGTGAGAATGATGTTCCTCAGTAGAGTGCCGCGTTCTTTGCCTCGGGTTGCGCCAAGAGCTTCGGAATAGCCGTATTCGTACGGCGACTGGCCCGTCAGCATGGCGAACAGCGTCGCCCCCAGAGAATAAATGTCGGAGGATTCGTTGCCTCCGCCGTTCTTCGCAAGCACTTCCGGCGGAGCCCACGCGATGGTGTAGCCGATTCCGGGGCGTCCGTAAATCGTTCCCGCGATGCCGAAATCGGAAAGCATGGGCATGCCGTGCGTGTTGATGAGAATATTGCTGGGCTTGATGTCGCGGTGGATGATGCCTTCGCGATGCGCAGTGGAAAGGGCGCTTGCCAGATTGATGCCGACGGTGAGCATCTGGTCTGCGTTGAGACGGTTGGATTCCAGGAAGGTCTTGTAATTGCCTCCCGGAGCGTATTCGAACACGGTGTAGCCGTTGCCTGTGGCGGTGACGCCGCTTTCATACACCGAAAGAATGTAAGGGTGTGATGAGATTTTGCCCATGAAGTTCGCTTCGGAACGGAATCTTGCCGCCGCGCGCGGGTCGAGCATTTCCTTGCTGACTTTGATGGCCACCTGACGGCTGGGGGAAAGCTGCTGATACAAGTACACGTTCGCTTCGGAACCGGACCCCAACTTCTGGGCGAATGTGTACCCAGGGATTTGAGGGGGAATGCTATCCATGGCTTCCATATGCTCTCTTTCCTCGTAATGCGTATGCTTTTCACTGCCTTCTCTGAAGGCCATGCTATCCGAAGACCAACCCGGAAACCTACCAGTAAGGGGTCGAATATCCGTATGCGAAGACGGGCATCCGAGGTGTTCCCATATCCCGCCCTTTCGCGGCCACCGAGCCTTCCAGCATGAGTTTCCTCCATTGCCGGATTTGTCAGGTAAGGGAGGGCGAGACTAGTAGTGTTGGGAGGCATGATGGATTTGGAAGATCTTGCTCACGTCACGTTGGTTGCGGGAGCGCCGCGCAGTGGAAAAACCGAGTTTGCGTTGGACATGCTGATCGCCGCGATGAAGCGGTATGGTGATGCGAATGCCGTGATGACGGTGTCCGGCAGACAGATCGCCGACATGTTGGGCGATCGCGCGATCCGTGAACTGTCGGCGGTTTCGCAGGCTCGACCGGTCACCACATTGTCGGCCGTCGCATTCCGCCTGCTGACGGCCGCAAGATCCGCACAGGGCAAACCGTTGCCGAAACTGTTGAACGGCGCCGAACAGGATGTGATCATCCGCAAGGTGCTTGCATCGCATGTGGAACATAGGCAGCATGGCGACGAGTGCGCCACCTGCGATCTGCTGCGTGTCTATTTCGCTGTTTCCGAATGGTCCGGACTGGTGGCCGACGATTCCACCGACGCATTCGCCAACCAATTGCGAGACATGCTTGCACGCATGAACGAGATCGGTGCGAAACCGGAGCTTGAAAACATGCTCATCGCCCGCGCGGCCAGCAGGAATGGCGAGCTTGACGCGCGTCGCGAACGCCTGCGCACCCAATGGCGTCTCGCCTTCGCGCTGCGTGAGGAATACAATGCGGCGATTCGTGCAGCCTATTCCGGCGAATACCGTCTTGATGCGTCGCAACTGATGATCGACGCCACCGAGGCCGTGTCTGACATACGGGATGCCGATATTCCAAACATGCTGATCGTCGACGATTTCCAGGATGCGACGTTGGCTGGCTTCGCCCTGCTTGAGGCCTTGCATAATCGCGGGACGCGCCTGCTGTTGGTGGGCAATCCCGACGAAGCCGTGCAGACGTTCCGCGGATCGTATCCGGAATATCTGTTCAACGAGGCGCAGTCGCGCATGGGAGCGCGATTGGAGCGCATCGAAAACCTGTATGCCGCATGCGAAAATGATGGCGCGCAAACCATCCGAAACGCGTCGAACAGGCAAAACGTGCATGACGACTATCGCACGCTTGTCGCGACCCGCGTAAGCCTGTCGATCGCAAGCACGGAGCCGACTGACGTGCCCCTGCCGGAGCGCCCAGGCAAAATGCGGAACATACCGGGGGCGATGCCTATCGAAGCATTGCCGTCCGGCAATACGGATGCTTGCGTCACGCCTGCCGACGGCAGTGTGGAAACGGCCCTGTACCGTTCCTCGTCCGAAGAGCTCGATGACGTGGTGTGGAAGATCAAAACCGAGCATTTGCAACGTTCCCGCGAATGGAACGACATGGCTGTGATCACGCATGACAATGCCACCGTACGCGCGTTCGGCGAACGGCTGCGTGCCGACGGCGTTCCCGTGCGCTATTCGAGCGTGACACGCCCGTTGAAGGACGAACCGTTCGTGCAAGGACTGTTCGCGCTGATTGAATTGGCGGAATTGAAAAGGCGGACAATCGCGGCTTCGGGCATGGACCCGCAGGCGGCCGGATCCTATATTCGTTCACGTGTGGCGTCGATCATGGCATCTCCGCTGATTACGGTCGGCGGCGACAGGCAGCATGAAGGGTGCCCGGCCCGTCTCGCGTCCGTGGAATCCGCGATGCATGCGTTGGCTTCGCTCGCTGAGATTGTGGGCGATGATGAGATTCGCGCGCAGGATTCTGCGAACATGGCGAAGACGGACGTCGAACAGCAGTCGTCGCTGCTGCGTTTGGTGGCGGATTGGCATGAATACATGGCGAAATGCCATGCGATTTCCGACGAAGGTCAACATGATGGTGGGCATGATGGAGACCAGAATGATCCCGTGTTCGATATGGACGCTCTATACGTGCTTCTTTTGGAAGGAAACACCGATCGTGTGATCGACACGATCGCCTCCGTGACGGGCTCGGATCCACAGGTCAAGGCTTTCGCATCATTGTGGAAAGTGCTTGACAAAACGTGCGAGGCGGAACACAAGCTGGTTTTGCGTGAACCGCAATACGTGTTGGATTGCGCATGGCGTGCCTGCGGAAAAGCGGAAATCTGGCAGCGCGTAGCCTTGGAGCATTCGGCGGCCGGCCGTGCCGCGAACGACCGACTTGATGCGGCGATGCGCTTGTTCAACTACGCTTCCGGCGGCGAATCAAGCGGCGAGTTCGCCGCACGCACCATTGAAGCGTTCATGGAACAGGTGCGCTCGCTGACTATCGAGGCGGATTCGTTGGCTCACACCGCGCCCATCGACCAGGCAGTGACGCTGACCACGCCCGCAGGCGCGGCGGGAAGGCATTGGAACCTGGTGTTTCTGCCGTCCTTGCAGCAAGGGCAATGGCCGAATCTTACGCCACGCAACACATTGTTCGGCGGTGAGGAACTCGCCGATGTGATGTTGCATGGCGAACTGTCCGATACCGTCACCACTTCGGCGGGCAAGCGGGATGCGCAATTGGCTGCCGTGCTCGCATCCGAGCAGAAAAGCTTCCTGGTGGCGTTGACCCGTGCCGATGAGTGCGCGGTGATGAGCGCCGTGCTGAACGACGACCACGTGCCATCTGATTTTCTGTACGGATATGTGCCGGAATGGTTTGACCGCGATAGAGACGCCGATATGGAACGGCGCGAATATGCGGCGATCGGCAGTCAGGGCGATTATGCGGGACTTGAATCCGATCCCCGTGGCTTGATCGCGGCCGCGCGAAGCGTGCTTGCGATGGAACCGTCGAACAGCCCGAAGGCCCGTGACGCCGCTGAAACATTGGCATTGCTGGCCTCTCGAGGCATTAGGGCGGCTGATCCCGATTGTTGGCCGTTCGTGGAGGAGCCTGTTTCACTCGCTGAACGGGAAACGATTCAAGATGGCAAGACACGGCAATCCGACGTGGTGACCCTGTCTCCGTCCGCGGTGGACAATCTGTGGGCGTGCCCGGTGTGCTGGATGCTTGAAAACCGTTTCTCCGGCCCGCGCATGGGCAGCGTCGCCACGAATTTCGGCTCGCTGATCCACACGGTGGCGCAGAAGGCCACCGAAGCCGGACTTGACATGCCGGAACAGCACACCGCCATCAGCGATATGGACAACATCGACGCGATCACCGAGCAAATGTATGCCGAATATGAGCGTCTACGCGGCGATCTGAACGGCATCACCGATCCCGCGCAACGATATCAGGCATTGAAAAAAGATGAACAGGCGAAGGATGCGTTGCGTAACATCGCCACGTATTTCGTTCAATCGAATCATGGTGATTATCCAATTAAAAACAATGATGCGTTCAGCGTTGGAAAACTCACGAAAGCCGAACCTGAACTGAAATTCACCGCAAAATTCGATTTCGACGATATTCTCGCAGCCTACAATGCGATGGACGGCATTCATGCGATTTCACGAAACGAATTGATTGCCATTATGGGAACGTTGGTTGGAGGATGGCCTCAAACAGGCATGAGCGAACATCTCACCGTGCGCTTGACCGGCAGAATCGACCGTGTGGAACGTCGTGATATGGCGGACGGCACGCAGCAAGTGCGTCTGATCGACTACAAAACCGGTGCAAGTCCGAACGGCGAAGGCCTATTCAATGATCTGCAGCTCGTCTGCTACCAGCTGGGACTCGTGTTCCCCGAAGGAAGCGGTCTGCATGGGGCGCAGGCGGTGGCTGCTGCGCCGAACATCACGCAAAGCGCGCTGTTCCACGTAACGAAGCATGCATTCCCGGCACCATATGGCAACACTGCCGCCGAATCGCATATGCAGCAGGCGTTGTTCGCGAACGGAAGCCTAAATACGGGCGCATTCGTGCCGCGCTACTACATCAAAAAACTTGACAAGGATTTCCAAGACGGACTCGACGAGATGCTTCCACCGATGGAAGTGAGCGACGAGCATTGGAGTGAATTCGTCGGCTTGCGAAACACCATGGCGGTATGGTCTCTCACCATGATCGCCAGGGTCTTCTACGCGGCCGCAGCCAGCAGGGCAAACGAAATCACGGCAAGGCCAACATCGGAACATATGAAATATTGCAGGAACACTGCGGTCTGCCCGGCCTGCGCGGGCGAACAGAACACCGTATTCGAAAGGAGAACGGCATGAGCGGAACCATGAAATTCACCGACAGTCCGGAGCAGGCCGCCGTTATCCAAGCGCCCTCCTATGAGGATGTGGTGGTGGTCGCCGGTGCCGGATCGGGCAAAACCTACACAATGACCAGGCGAATCATCACACTGATCGAACAAGGCGTGAGCCCCGAAAAAATCCTCGGGCTGACTTTCACGCGCAAAGCGGCTTCGGAACTGCTGTCGCGCGTGTCCGCGGCCGTGAGCCGCAACCAGCGTGAACGTGGGCTGAAATCGGCGAATATGACGTTCCTCAAACCGGAAGTCTCCACGTACGACGCTTTCTTCCAATCCATTGTGCGTCAATACGGACTGCTTGTCGGCTTCGACCAAAACACGCAGCCATTGAGCGAGGCCGGAGCCATGCAGCTCATCCACACCGTGCTCGACAAGCATATGGTCGATCTCATGGCGTTCGACGGCGATCTGAAATCGTTCAACACCATAGCGGGCAACGTATTCGCCCTGTCTAACGCCATTTCCGGAGCTATGATCGGCAGCGGCTGCACCAGCTTCGACGAGGCGGTGCAACGTGTGCGCGACTGGGATGAAGCGTTCATCAGACAGGTTGATAAGGCGCTTGACGGCGAAACCGTGCCAACTGAGCAGCCGAAATCCCCAAAACCGCCGAAACGGCTGAAAAAGGATTCCGATGCGGATTACGAAAAGAAACTGGAGAAATACCGCGAACTCGGGCACAGCATGTGCGTATTCAACAGTACGCAACTCGCATCCGTCGCCAAGCAGCGCAACTTGCTGCTCGACCTCGTGCTTGATTATCATGCCGAAAAACGCGCCTGCAATATGGCGGAATTCAGCGATTTCACCATCGCGGCATTCCAACTGGTCTCCCGATTCCCATCCATCGGCGCAACGTACCGCAAACGCTACTCGCATGTGCTTCTCGACGAATACCAAGACACCTCCACCACGCAGGCCGCACTGCTGAGCGCGCTGTTCCACGCTGACGATACGCATCGCAGCGCGGTCAACGCGGTCGGTGATCCCTTCCAATCGATCTACGCATGGCGAGGCGCAAGCCCGGGCGCATTCCGCATACTGCAACACGATTTCGGCATGGATGCCACCAGAAAACCGTTCGCATTGACGGTGACGCGGCGTAATTCGCGCATGGTGCTCGAAGCGGCGAACAATCTCACCAAACCGTTGCGCCTGCCAGCCAGACGCCTCAGCAGCTCGCTGATGCGCGAAGTCGACGTGCCTGCGCTCTCCAACATCGAAGAAGCCCCCGAAGGCACGATTGGCGTGCTCGGATTCGCCACATTCGGCCAAGAAGTCGACGCGGTCGTGCGCTTCGCCAAACATGCGATCGCCCTGCATACGCCCTCTGCGCGTGACCTCGACCATGGCGCGAAAGACAATCGCCCGCATGTGGCGGTGCTGTTCCGATCCAAAGGAACCATGTCGAAATACGCGGAAGCGCTCGAGCAGGCCGGGCTGACCACGCTGGTCGTGGGGCAGGCGGCCCTGCTGGAACGTCCGGAAGTGCAGGACGTGTTCGCCCTGCTGCACGCGGTCAGCGACCATACCGACAGTGCGGCGCTTATGCGACTGCTGGCGACGCCACGATTCGCCGTTGAAGCCGACGATCTGCAGGCGCTTGCGGACACGGCGGAGAGGGTGAATACGGTGTACCGGTATCGTGCGCTCGTATCGGCGGGAATTGTTCCGGCGCAGACCGCAAAAGCTGGGAATTCCGGTGATCCTATAAATTCCGGTGATTCCAGGAAAACCAGTAATTCCGAAAATAGCGAAACGATTTCCGATTCTGGTTTGTCGAATGCTGAAATCCGATCCATTGTGCGCGAGTATCGCGACCAAGTGCCGAATGCTGTTTTTCTGGTGGATCTCATGCTGCGAGACGATTTTGAACAACTCATCGATGGCAGGTTGAGCCGCAGGGGAGTGCAGGCGGTGCTTCGTGCCGCGGATACGCTCCGCCAAGTGCAGCGCGTGCTCGGCCACCCGCTGCCGGAAGTGGTGCGCGAAGCTATTACGGCGTTGAATCTTGACATCGACATGCTGTTGGCTCGGCATATGCGTGCCAATCATGCCGAGGCCATGCTTGACGCCTCCCACGTGGCGCTCGCCAAGTCGCCGATCGACGCTGTGATGAAACTCGTCGACACGTACATGCAGGAGATCGCATCGCAAGGCTTGCCGAGCCTGCGTGCGTTCATCTCATGGGTGGATTCGCTGCGCGACGCTTCCGAAGAGAACGCGGTGGCCCCCGATGTGCCCGTCGACGTGGTGTTGATGACCGTGCACCAGTCGAAGGGGCTTGAATGGGATGCCGTGGCCGTGGTCGGCATGACCGATGGCGGATTTCCCAGTAACAAGGGCGACAGCCTGAGCGTTGTCGTTGACGAAACGCATCTCAATGGTTTCCAAGATGGCGTATGGACGCCGCCTGAATACCATGAAAACGCCAAAACGTGGCTGACGAATCCCGCCGCGGTGCCTGTTCCTGTGCGCGTGGATGCGGATATTCTGCCGCGATTCCCCCATGACGCGCTCGTCGGCTGGAATCCATTGGAGGCCTTGGAAGCGTTGGAGGATGCGGAAATCATCGATGATGAAGTGTTCGGCACCCTGCGCACCATGAATGTTGACGATATGGAAGGCGTCGATCCGGACGGACTGTATTTGACGCAGAGCGAGGAATATGGCCGCCGCTTGCATGCCGACGAGCGTCGTCTCGCATACGTGGCGTTGACCCGCGCCCGCCATGAGGCGCTGCTCACCTATAGCGAAACGAATGTGGAAAGCCGTGATCCGCGTGCCGTAGGTGAGCGTAAACAAGTGGCCAAACCGTCGAATTTCTGGCAGGAAGTGTATGACTCCATGCTCAATATCGTTTCCAGAGCGGATGAACCGAGCAATCTGGACGATATCGTCGAAGTTGAGGATGGTACGGATGCCGTTTTTTCTGGAGATGGTATTTCCGGGAATAATGCTTCCGAAAATGGCATTTCCAGCTTGCATTCGATTGGTGCGCCATTGCCAAGCGGATATTTCGTGGGCGAGCATGCCTGCGATTTCGAGGATGCGGTGGTCGGTGACGCTTGGAACGCACCGCTTGAGCCTCTGGAAGGCGAGCGATTCCTGCCATGGCCGTGCGCTTTGACTGAAGAGACTTGCGAAATGTTGCGTTCATCCGCCGATCAGGTGCGTGATGCGATGGTCGCCGGCGCTGCGGACCTGGATACCGGCGTGGGCGTGGATGCTGTTGCTGATGACGTTGCGCTCGGTTCGGCCGGTTCGCTGCTGCATTGCGCGCAGCTGTTGGTCGATGATGGCAATCTCATGCCCGACATGTTGGCCGACGCATCGCAGGATGCGTTCGACCGGTCGGTGCGTGCGCAAGGCGAGAAGATTCTTGCGTCCGGCCGTCAGAACGTCACTTCCCTGCAGGCGCGCGCGGGCATGATGAACGATCGTGGCGCCCGCGCCTACTGGCGTGGGCTCGTGCGTCCGATCCCCAATGTCGCGTCGCCAGCCGCGCAGCTAGGTACGCAGTTCCATGCGTGGGCGGAACGGTTCATTATGGCCGATGTGGATATTGCTTGCATCGTCGGCGGTGCTGAAGGCAACGGAAATACGTGCGTAGCTGAATCGAGATCGTCGATGCTTGCCGAAATCGAACGCAACAATGGGATGCAATCTCAAGAAAATAATGCGGCGGTCGAAAATGCAGCGGAAAATGCGATGGAAAACAATGCATTGTTCGATTGGCAGCAGCGTCTTGCCACGTCGGCATGGGCGCAACGTAAGCCCGCGTGGGCGGAACGGCAGATCGTCGTCAATATGCCGCAATTGGGCACCATCATCAACGGCAAGCTTGACGCGGTGTTCTTCGGAGGTCTCAACGAAAAGGACCAATCGAAACAATATACGATAGTTGATTGGAAAACTGGAAAAAAACCTAGGAAAAAAGAAGAAATACAAGAAAAATTAGTGCAGTTGGATATGTATCGGCTGCTGCTGTCGGCAATGGAAGGCGTACCGCTTGATGCTATCGACGCCTGCCTCTACTATCTGAGTGAGCCCGTTGAGGGCAATCGGCAGCTGAACGCCGCCGACAAAACAGAAGAAGAGATCCTTGCCGAGTTGAGCTACGGAATTCCGAAACAATCCGACAACGACTAGTGCTGGTGCGCCAAAGGATGCGTGTATGCATCCTGCTTGTTCTTGATCATCGTTGAAAAGCGGCGCTTTCCAGCCTGCACGTAGGGTAACGCACTACGTGCAGCGTTGTGGAGGAGCGCCGCTACCCTCGTGCAGCATGTGTGGGCGGGCACACGTGCCGGACGCCAACGAAAGTTAAGGAGCGATAAGCATGGCTGCCACCAGCGCAACCGAAACCCCGAAGTCGCCATATTCCGTATTGTTCTCCATTCCGGGAACCAAAGCGTTCTGCGCTTCCGGAGCTTTGGCGCGACTGCCGATGTCGATGATGGGCCTCGGCATTATTCTCGCACTCAACCACCTGTACGACAATTGGACGATCGCAGGCGTGATGAGCGCCGCATATGTGCTCGCCACCGCAGCGGTCACGCCACTGTACGCGCGACTGTTCGACCGATTCGGCCAGCGTAAGGTCGGTTCGATGGTGCTTGTCGTGCAAATCATCACCATGCTTGGTTTCGCATTCGCCGCACTGGTGCGCGTGCCGATTCCATTGCTGTTCATGCTGGCCGTGGTGATGGGTCTTACGCAATTCTCGTTCGGCGCGCTCGTGCGTACCCGCTGGGCGTACGTGCTCGACCGCACCGGCAACGGCGAACTATTGAACACCGCATACGCCATGGAATCCGCCATTGACGAAATCGTATTCATTTTCGGACCGATTCTCGCAGCGTTCCTTGCAGCTTCTGTGCACCCTGTTTCGCAGTTGTTCGTGCCAACGATTGCCTGCGCCCTTGGCGGTACCATTTTCTTCACATTGAAAGACACGCAGCCGCCGGTCGTGCATGAAGTCAAGGTCGTTTCGGCCTCTTTAGACGATGCCGATGTGCGATTGACTATCGATGGCGATGCCAGCAATACCGGCGATTCAGGTTCCGCACTGCGCGACAGGCTGACCATTGCGCAATTGAAGACGAGTGGTAATCGCAAGAAACGCAGCATTTTCACTTATGCTGGCGTGATTCCGTTGCTGCTGGTTTTCATCATATTCAACATGAGTTTCACCGCATTCGACACGTCCATGACAGCCGTCATGAAATCGTTGCATCTTGATTCCGTGCTCGGCGTGCAGCTGGCGATGCTAGCGGTCGGTTCGTGTATGGGCGCGCTGGTTTTCGGAACGCTTGAGCTCAAAGGATCCCGTTGGCGTTACATGATCATGTTCCTTGCGGCGATCACAGCCGGCTTCTTTGTAATTCACCTGTGCCAGGGCAATCTGATCGTAATAGGCATTGTGGAAATTCTCACCGGTCTGGCTGTTTCGCCGGTGTTCGCATCGGGCAACCTCGTGATGAAAGAAACCGTTTCTGAAGAGTCGTTGACCGAAGGCCTTTCCTGGGTGAGCACTGCGGGAACTGTCGGCGCATCATTCGGTTCGATGATCACCGGTATCATACTGGATCACGCCACACCCGACGTGAGCCTTATGCTGCCGTGGATTTTCGTGCTCGCCTCAATCCCGTTCGCTCTGCTCGGCTGGGTGATCACGCGTCGAAATGTTTCACAGCATTCATAGATGATCTGTGATTCATAGATACTATGTGGATTAAGCATTCCAGAAATTGCCCGAAAATGATCGTGAGGATTATGTTCGGGCAATTGTATTCTATTGTTGGATTCGTTGGAATCATAGAAAGCTGTTACAGATGGATGCAGCCAGAACGCCTGAAGGAGTTGCAATGATCAAGGTTTCTGTAGTTGGCGCCAAAGGGCGCATGGGTTCCCACGTGGTCGACGCTGTGAACAACGCGGACGACACCGAACTGGCGCTCGCGCTTGACGCTGGCGACGACCTGAGCCAAATTACCCCCGAAAATACTGACGTGGTGGTGGAGTTCACCGTGCCGAGCGTGTCTCTTGACAATGTGCGCGCACTCGTGGCGCAAGGTGTTGACGTGGTGGTGGGCACTACCGGTTGGACCGAAGAGAAGCTCGATCAGGTGCGTGCCGCGCTCGCTGCCGCGCCTCGCGAGGGCCAGAGCGTGTTCATAGCGCCGAATTTCGCCATTTCCGCCGTGCTTGCCGACTATTTCGCCAAGGTTGCGGCTCCGTACTTCGAATCCGCCGAAGTGATCGAACTGCACCACCCGAACAAGGTGGATGCTCCGTCCGGCACCGCATTCCATACCGCGCAGGGTATTGCCGCAGCTCGTAAGGCAGCGGGTCTTGGCCCTGTTCCGGATGCCACCGAAACCGATGGTGGTTCCCGTGGCCAAGTGGTTGACGGCATTCATGTGCACGCCGTGCGTTTGCGTGGCCTCAATGCCCATGAGGAAGCCCTGTTCGGTAACGATGGCGAGCAGCTGACCATTCGCGCCGACAGCTTCGACCGCATCTCCTTCATGCCGGGCGTGCTGCTGGCCGTTCGCAAGGTCTCCACTGGTGCATACCCGGGTGTGACCGTCGGCCTCGACAACTTCCTCGACCTGTAAATCCTTACGGTTGAACGGTAAATGGTCCCCAAACCGCTGATGTTGGCTTATTCCAGGCATCGGCGATTTGGGGATTATGCATATTGTCGTATACCTACGTAATAAAGCTGTGCGCTGACTCTTGGCAATCGGCTCAAGTGCTGGTATACAGTGTGACTGTCCGAATCGAAACGAATACAATATGGAAACCGGTGAAACATGCAGGCTCTGATTGCCATCATCGTCGCATTGGCTGTGACGGTAGCCGTTTTGTGGTTCTTTTTCGCGCCGCGCAAAGCGTTCCGCGCCCGTGTCGACAACGGCGTGCAAGAGGCGGTCATCGAAGTCAAAGGCGGGTACAGTCCGGCAGTCATCGAAGCCGAGGCTGGTTTGCCTTTGCGGTTGATCTTCGATCGAAAAGAAGACGGCGAATGCTCGTCGCACGTAGTGTTCTCCGATTTCGGCGTCGATCTTGCATTACCTCCTTTCCGTACAACGACGTTGACGATTCATCCTGATAGGCCGGGGGAGTACGGTTTTGCGTGCGGTATGAACATGCTGCATGGCACGTTGCGTGTGTTGCCGGGAAAACATCATGCTGCAATGCAGGACGAGTGTTCAGCGTCGGAAGAAAATCCGAATAATGCAGAATCTCATGTTCCTATGCAATCGCAACAGACTGCTGTTGATGAAACATCGTATGAATCCGTTGATACTTCTTCTGATTTTTCTTCTGTTTCTGCTGGTTCTTCAGATGATTCTTCCGCATCTCGTGAAATGCGGGCATTGGTTACGCGGCTTATTGTGTCTGCCATCGTTACGATTCCGGTATTCGCTTCTACGATGTTGATGCTGTATCCGATGCCGAATTGGGCGCAGTTCATACTGATGCTGCCGGTGATGTGCTATGCCGCATTACCGATTTTTCGTAGCGGTTTCGCTGCGATCATTCACCGCTCTCCGGAAATGAACGCATTGGTCAGTTTGGGTACGGTATTCGCGTTTGCCTACTCGTGTGTGGTCACGTTTGTGCCTCAGATTCTGCCTGAGAATGCTCGAGAACCGTATTTTGAAGCGGTTGGTGTGGTCATCACGCTGATGCTGGTCGGGCAATTGCTTGAAGCGCGCGCTCGCGTCGGTACGGGAGAATCCATGCGTGCATTGGCGAAACTGCAGCCGAAAACCGCTCGCGTGGTGCGTGATGAAATCGAAGAGGAAATTCCGGTCGATCAGGTGCTGGTCGGAGATATTATTGCGATTCGTCCGGGCGAACAACTTCCCGTTGACGGCACGGTTATTTCCGGTTCATCGTCTGTCGACGAATCCATGATCACCGGCGAATCCATGCCGGTGCTGAAGCAGGCTGGCGGCAATGTGACCGGTGCCACGATCAACGGTACCGGATCGTTGCGGTATCGTGCCACAAAAGTCGGCAAAGACACGGTGCTCGCGCAGATCATTGGATTGGTGCAATCCGCGCAAAGTTCCAAAGCTCCGGTACAGCGCCTGGCGGATAAGATTTCCGGTATTTTCGTGCCGATTGTGGTGCTGATCGCCGTGTGGTCGTGCGCACTGTGGTTTGCGTTTGGGCCGGAACCGCGCGTGGTGCATGCGCTGGTGGCGGCGGTTTCGGTGCTTCTGATTGCATGCCCGTGTGCATTGGGTCTTGCCACACCGCTTTCCGTAACGGTTTCGACCGGTCGCGCCGCGCAAATGGGTGTGCTGATTCGTTCCGCCGAAGCGTTGGAGACGTGCGGCAAAATCAATGCTGTCGTGCTTGACAAAACAGGTACGATCACCGCTGGTAAACCGTCGTTGACCGACGTGCTTCCGCTTGGAAAATGGCGTGAAATGCCAGATGATTTGCTGGCGATCACAGCCAGTGCCGAACGGGATTCCGAACATCCTCTTGCCGCCGCGATCGTTGCTGGAGCGCAAGAAAAGCATCTTACGTTAGGCGAGGCAACGCAATTCCGTGCGATTTCCGGGCAGGGAGTCACTGCGCACGTCGCGTCACATAGTATCGCTGTTGGCAATACCGATCTGATCGACGATCTTGACGTGGCCATGCCGAGCGTCGGCAACGAGGATCTCGATGACATCATCGAGACTATGGAACGGCTGTCGGCGGAAGGGAAAACGCCGATGCTTGCAGCGGTCGACGGCGAGCTTGCGGGAATCGTGGCCGTTGCCGACACGGTAAAACCCGATTCGCAACAGGCCATCGCAGCTTTGAAATCGCATGGCGTCAACGTGGTGATGCTCACCGGAGACAACGAAACAACGGCACATGCCGTGGCAAATCAAGTTGGCGTCAGCAACGTGATCGCTGGAGTGCGACCGGAAAACAAGGCGGATGAAATCGCAAAACTGCAGGCGCAAGGCTATACGGTGGCCATGGTGGGCGACGGTATCAACGATGCTCCTGCGCTTGCCCGTGCGAATGTGGGATTCGCCATTGGAACGGGCACGGATGTGGCGATCCAGTCCGCGGACGTGACATTGATGAACGGCTCTCTGATGGGTTTGGTGCATGCGCTTGATCTGACCCATGCCACCATGCGCAATATCGCGCAGAATCTTGGATTCGCTCTTGGCTACAACAGCATCGGCATTTCCATTGCGGCGGGCGTGCTCTACCCGTTCACCGGCATGATGCTCAATCCGATGATCGCGGGCGCTGCCATGGCGTTCTCGTCGCTGTGCGTGGTGACGAATGCGAGCCGACTGCGCCTGTTCGATCCAGACAAGGCGGTGCGTGCCGCAAACAGGACGTATCAGGTTCGCCAGCCGAACCCGAACGATAATAATCACAACAACCATAGTCAGAAAGGATTCATCATGGGACTGTTCAGCGATCACAAGGCCAAGAAGGAAGGCATGCACGAGGGCATGGAAGGCATGGGCGGCGCGCACTCCTGCTGCGGCCACACTGCCGGCGCCGACCAGAGCGTGCTCGCCAAGGATCCGGTCTGCGGCATGAGCGTCGATCCGGCCGCCGCTGCGGCTACCCGCGAGTACAACGGCACCACCTACTACTTCTGCAACCCGGGCTGCGCCGCCAAGTTCGAACAGAACCCCACCCAATACCTTGCCTGAGTTTGTTCTGGTGGCCGTACTTTCCCTCTTGGTGACCGCACTGTTTTGGAGTGTCGTGCGGTCAGGAAATCAAAATCGTGCGATATTCCGAAATCGTGCGGTCACCAGATCAAAATCGTGAAGTCATTTGGCTTGAATCCACCTGAGTATGCGGCTAAGCGTACCGATTCTTCCACTTGCTGGGGGATTTTGGTCTCGGGGAGGTAGCTCATATTACGATATGGTCACGAACTCGGACGCTTCGGCGTCCGTGGCGGGAAGTACCGTTGGTACCATGACTGACGGTACTATGCATCTTCTTGATCCTGCTCCTTTCGGACGTATTCTTCCGGCCATGGTCACTCCCATGAAGGCCGATGGTTCCGTTGATTTTGAGGCCGCACAGAAGCTTGCGAAGCAGCTTGTTGCCGATGGTGCTGATGGCCTTGTGGTCAATGGCACCACTGGTGAGTCTCCCACCACCCACATGGAGGAGAAGGTCGAGCTGGTACAAGCGGTCAAGGAGGTCGTGGACGTGCCGGTCATCTCCGGCGCGGGTTCCAATGATACCGCCCACACCGTGCGCATGGTGGAGCAGACTCAGGAGGCGGGCGCCGATGCGGTGCTTGTGGTCGCTCCGTACTATTCGCGCCCGTCGCAGGAAGGCGTGTTCTGTCACTACAAGGCGGTCAATGATTCCGCCGACAAGCCGATTATCGTTTACGATGTGCCTGGCCGTACCGGTTTGCACATTCAGTTGGAAACCTACCGCCGTTTGGCTGAACTTGATTATGTCAAGGCGGTCAAGGACGCCACCGGAGATATCGCGGGTGCCGTGCGTAAGCGTATGGAAACCGGTTTAACTTGGTATTCGGGCGATGACGGTCTGTTCCTGCCGTTCCTTTCGGTTGGCGCGGTCGGCATTATTTCCGTGATCGCGCATGCCGCATCCGGTCCGATGCGTGATTTGGCTGCTGCGTTCGATCGCGGCGACATTCATGAGGCGCAGCGCATTGCCGTGCAGCTTGCCCCGCTGGTCGAAGCGATGAATGGCAACGGTTTCCAAGCTGTTATGGCGAAGGCGTCGTTGAAGGTGCGTGGCGTTCTCGATTCCACGACGATGCGTTTGCCGAACGTCGGTCCGGGCGAAGCTGAGATTAAGCGCGCGGAGGATGGCATGCGCGCTTCCGGCTTGCTGTGATTGTGATTATTGCGATGATTGCCGTACCTGCGGTAGCGATGTTTACGGCACTGATTTGCAATGGTGATTACGGCAAGCATTGCAACTACCGGTTTGCCGTAATACGGCAAACTTACTGAATTCCTCGTTTCCGCACAGGCGGAGACAATTAGTAATAGAAATCCAACTAGGAAATGGCTATAGAAGAAACCAAAACAGTAACTACGCACAAGCGCGGCAGCAAAGCTGCCAAGCGCACTGAAAATACCCAGACCGCGGATGTGAAATCTGCGAAGTCTGTAAGCTCCGAGAAGGCCAACAAGGCCGAAACGACTTCCAAGAGGACGAAGTCTTCTGGTCGTGGCGGTTCCCGCGGCAATGGTAGTGGCTCCTCCAAGGGTGCGAAGAACGTCAAGAAAGCGAAAGGCACCAAGCCTTCTAGGAACTCCAAGAGTGCTAATGCGGCAAGCTCTTCTGCCGGCAACCGTCGTAATTCCCGTCTTGCCCCGCAGACTACCGCACCCCAGCAGGATGACGTGTTGATCGCTCCGCCGAAGTACCGCAAGGGTTCCATGCGCATCGTGCCCCTTGGCGGTCTTGGTGAAATCGGCCGTAACATGAACGTGGTCGAATACAACGGCCATCTGCTGCTCATCGACTGCGGTGTGCTTTTCCCTGAAGAGGAGCAGCCGGGCGTTGATTTGATCCTGCCTGACTTCCATTACATCAAGGATCGTCTCGACAAGGTCGATGCTCTGGTGCTCACCCACGGCCACGAGGATCATATCGGTGGCGTGCCGTATCTGCTGAAGCTTCGTCCTGATATTCCGCTGATCGGTTCCAAGCTCACGTTGGCTTTCGTCGAAGCCAAGTGCAAGGAGCATCGCATCAATCCGCGACTGGTTGAGGTCAAGGGACGCGACAAGCTGAAGGTCGGTCCGTTCAATCTTGAGTTTGTGAACGTCACGCATTCCATTCCGGACGCTTTGGCTGTGTTCGTGCAGACTCCGGCCGGAAGCCTCATCGATACCGGCGATATCAAGCTCGATCAGCTGCCGCTCGACCATCGCATCACCGATTTGGTGGAGTTCGGCAAGCTTGGTGAAAAGGGCGTGGATCTGCTGATGATGGATTCCACCAACGCTGAGGTTCCGGGCTTCGTCAAGCCGGAAACCACCATTGGTCCAGCGCTTGATCAGGCATTCGCCCAGGCCACGCGCAAGATCATCGTAGCCAGCTTCTCCAGCCATGTGCACCGCGTGCAGCAGGTTGTTGACGCCGCTCACAAGTATGGCCGCAAGGTGGTGTTCGTGGGCCGTTCCATGGTTCGCAACATGTCCATTGCTGCGGATTTGGGCTACTTGAGGCTTCCTGAAGACACGGTCATCGACCTGAAGAAGGCTCATGACGTGCAAGACGACAAGCTCGTCTACATGTGCACTGGTTCCCAGGGCGAACCGATGGCCGCACTTGGCCGCATCGCCGACGGCAACCATCGCGACATCACCATCAACGAATTCGACACGGTCATTCTTGCGAGCTCCCTGATTCCAGGCAACGAGCATGGCGTGTACAAGATCATCAACAAGCTGGTGCAGCTTGGTGCCCGCGTGGTCAATCGAGACAATGCCGCCGTGCATGTGTCCGGCCACTGCAATGAGGGCGAACTGCTGTACATGTACAACATCGTCAAGCCGAAGTGCGCCATGCCGATTCATGGTGAGAACCGCCATTTGGTGGCGAACGGCATGATTGCGGTTAAGACGGGTGTCGATCCGCAGAATGTGGTGCTCGCTGAAGATGGCGACGTGGTCGATTTGTACCACGGCCAGGCTGCTGTTGTCGGTTCCGTGCCATGCGGTTACGTGTACGTTGACGGCGATTCCGTTGGCGAACTTACCGAGGAAGAGCTTGAGAAGCGTCGTATTCTAGGCACGGAAGGTTTCGTGTCGAGCTTCGTCGTTGTCGATACGGAAACCGCTGACGTTGTCGCAGGTCCGAAGATCTATCTCAACGCGGTTGCCGAAGACGAAAGCGAATTCGACAAGGTCCGTCATCAGATCGTCGAGCAATTGCAGGATGCGATGATGACTGGTACGCGCGATACGTACAAGCTTCAGCAGATCATGCGTCGTACGTTGGGTAGCTGGGTCGCACGTCAGCTGCATCGCAAGCCGATGATCGTTCCGGTCGTTGCCGATATTGCGCAGGATGTTGACGAAGCGATGGGATTGAACGCGGCGCAATGATGAATCGACAGATTGTCAATAATTGTTGATTACATAATCAAAAGAAGGACGGCGTAACCGGCACAATCGGTTGCGCCGTCTCCTATTCCACAAATAGGAATTTCCCAATAAAAAGGAGTGACATGCCAGGAGCAAATCTCACCCGAATCGAAGCGGAAGAACGTAAAAGCGTTATCGCAGCACCGGTTCATTACACGGTCAAACTTGACCTGACCCGTGGAGCCAAAAATTTCGGTTCTGAAACCACCATCACGTTCGACGCTGAGCCGGGGGCTACCAGCTTCCTCGACCTGATCGCCACCGAAGTGAGCGAAATCGTGCTCAACGGCGCAACTCTCGATCCGGCCGAAGCGTTCGCCGACAGCCGTATCGAACTGAAGAACCTCGAAGCGCACAACGAAGTGACCGTCAAGGCGCTGTGCCAGTATTCCAACACCGGTGAAGGCTTGCACCGCAGCGTCGACCCGTCCGACGGCAACATCTATCTGTACTCCCAGTTCGAAGTGCCGGATGCCCGTCGCGTGTACGCCGTGTTCGACCAGCCTGACATCAAGGCCGTGTTCGACTTCTCCGTGCTTGCGGCCAAGTCATGGATCGTCACCTCCAACATGCCTGCCGCATCCGTGACCGACAACGAAACCGTTACCGAAGACGGCACGCTCGGCACGCACGAAGCCGAAACCACCAAACTGTGGGTGTTTGAATCCACGCCGACCATGAGCTCCTATCTCACCGCCATCTGCGCAGGCCCATACGCCGAATGGCATACCGAATACGCCAACGAAGACGGCCGCACCGTGCCGATGGCCATGTACTGCCGTCAGGCGCTCGCCGAAGCGTTCGCCAAGGATGTCGACTACCTGTTCGACATCACCAAGAAGGGTTTTGCCTTCTATGCGAAGACTTGGGGCGTGCCGTATCCGTACGCCAAGTACGACCAGATTTACGTGCCGGAATACAATGCCGGCGCTATGGAGAACATTGGCATGGTCACTATCCGCGACCAGTACGTGTTCGAATCGAAGGTCACCGACGCGTATGCCGAGCGCCGTGTCGTCACCGTGCTACACGAGCTTGCACACATGTGGTTCGGCGATTACGTGACCATGAAGTGGTGGAACGACCTGTGGCTTAACGAGTCTTTCGCTGAGTTCACATCCACCCTTGCCACTGCCGAAGCCACGGAATGGAAGGACGCTTGGGCCACGTTCAGCTCCGGCGAGAAGAGCTGGGCACTACGCCAGGATCAGCTGAGCACCACCCACCCGATCGTCGCGCCGATCAACGATCTGAACGACACGTATGTCAACTTCGACGGCATCACCTATGCCAAGGGTGCTTCCGTGCTGAAGCAGCTCGTGTTCTATGTGGGTCGTGAGAAGTTCTTCAAGGGCATCAACAACTATTTGGACAAGCATGCGTACTCCAACGCTACGCTCGCCGATCTGCTGGCTGAACTCGAGCTGACGTCCGGCCGCGATCTCAAGGCGTGGAGCGCCCAGTGGCTTGAACAGTCCGGCATCAACACCATCGCTACCGAAGTTGAGGAAAACGAGGATGGTACGATTCGGCAGCTTGCGTTGCGCCAGTCCGCTTCGGCTGAACATCCGGTGCTGCGTGCACATCGTCTGGCTGTCGGCTTCTACAATGAGGATCCGGAGACCGGCAAGATCGTGCGTACCGACCAGTTCGAACTTGATGTTGACGGCGAACTGACGATTGTCGAAGCGGCTGCCGGCAAGGCACGTCCGGCGCTGATTTTGGTGAATGACGACGATTTGACATACACGAAGCTGCGCTTCGATGAGAAGAGCCTCAAGTTCGCTGCAGAGAACCTGTATCGTTTCGACGATGCGCTGGCTCGTTCCGTGATTTGGCTTGCATTCTGGGATATGACTCGTGACGGCGAATTGCCGGCAAAGCAGTTCATCGAAACCTCTTTGGCTGCACTCGCCACGGAACATGAGTCCACCACGTTCCGTTACGCTTTGGCGCAGGTCAGCACCACCGCATGGCATTACACCGCTCCGGCCGACCGTGCCGAAGTGGTGGAGCATGTGGCTGCCGAACTGTTCAAGCTGGCTCAGGCTGCCGAAGCCGGTTCCGACGAGCAGTTCCAGCTGATCACCGCTTACTTGGGTTATGGTGAGCCGGGCGATGCTGCGTTCGAAGCGAATGCGAAGGGTCTGCTCGATGGTTCCGTGAAGCTTGACGGCTTGGAGATTGACAATAATTTCCGTTGGACCATCATCAACGCGTTGAGCACGATCAACGCCATTGGCCAGAGCGACATCGACGCGGAACTTGCCAAGCGCGAAACCACTGAGAACCGTGAGTTCGCATTGGGTGCACGTGCGGTCGCAGGCATTGCGGAAGCCAAGGAATGGGCTTGGAACGAGGCTTTGCACAACGACGAGCTGACCAACATGCAGTTGGAATCCGTGGCCCGCGGCTTCGCATCCACTCCACGTGCCGACTTGGCTGAACCGTATGCGGCCAAGTATTTCGAGGTTGCTGACTGGATTTGGAAGAACAAGACCTTCCACATGGCTGAGGCTCTGCTGGAAGGCCTGTACCCGAGCTATGCCGATCCGGCCACGCTGGTGGATCTCGGTGATGCTTGGCTGGCTTCGCATGCGGACGCCGACAACGCGTTGCAGCGCATTGTGCGCGGCAATGTTGAATCGTCGCATCGCACGCTCAAGGTGCGCGATTTCAACGCGTCCCTCTGATGCCGTTCCTGACACCACTGCAGTAGTTGTTTTTGGTAGCTACTTTTGGTAACTGCATCTGATATCACTCTGTGATATTGCATCACAAGCCCGGACTGACGACGTGACTTATCTCGCTGCCAGTCCGGGCTTGTTTGCTTCCAGACAAGCCATCCCGAACAAAAGCCGGTCCCATAACGGTTATGGACAGTGGGTTTTTCGGGCCCATAATGGCCCAGTCGGTCGGAATCGGAGGATGGGAGTGAGATTGCAAGAAACTTGAGATTGTGGAAATCTCACGACATTGCATACTGCGGTTCGCCTGACATCGCATACTGTGATTTGCAGGTATCGCAACATGCTGTCGACTATTTCGTTGAATGGTGAACCCGTTGAGTACGATGGTGCACGGCAATATAACTTGAGATAGCGAGGACTTGAGACTCATGCCACGTATGTTCGGAACAGACGGTGTTCGAGGATTGGCGAATAGGGCTTTGACCGCACAGCTTGCGTTGGATTTGGGCGATGCTGCGGTGCGCGTGCTTGGCGATGACGGAGACAAAAGCGAATTCGACGGTCGTCGCCGTGCACTGGTCGGCCGCGATACTCGCGTTTCCGGCGATTTTCTTGCAGCGGCACTGTCCGCAGGCATGTCCGCAGGCGGATTTGACGTGATCGACGCGGGCATTATTCCAACTCCGGGTGTCGCATACCTGACTTCCGTGCTGAATGTGGAAATGGGTGCCGTGATTTCCGCATCCCATAATCCCATGCCCGACAACGGCATCAAATTCTTCGCACGTGGCGGTTTCAAACTGCCTGATACCAAAGAAGACGAAATCGAAAGTGTGCTCGGCCAGGATTGGGAACGTCCGACCGGTGCCGGTGTGGGCCGTATCAGCCACGACACGGCAACCGCAACCAACCTGTATATCGATCATCTGGTGTCCACCATCGCCCCCATTGGGCCTGACAAGTCCCAGCCGACACCGCTGAAAGGACTGAAAGTCGTGGCCGACTGCGCCAACGGCGCCACCTCCGTGGTCGCGCCGGAAGCGTTGCGCCGCGCCGGTGCAGACGTGATCGTGATCAACGCTTCGCCAGACGGCTACAACATCAACAAGAACGCCGGATCCACACACCCCGAACAGCTGCAGGCCATGGTCAAGGCCTCCGGAGCCGATCTGGGTGTGGCCTTCGACGGTGACGCCGACCGTTGCCTCGCCGTAGATGAAGATGGCACCATGGTCAACGGCGATCAAATCATGGGCATTCTTGCGCGTGCCAAGAAGAATGCGGGCAAGCTCAACCACGACACCCTCGTGGTAACCGTGATGAGCAACCTCGGCCTGAAACTCGCCCTGCGTTCCATGGGCATCAAAACCGTGCAAACCGGCGTGGGTGACCGTTACGTGCTTGAGGAAATGCTGCGCGGTGACTATTCGCTCGGCGGCGAACAGTCCGGACACGTGATCAACCGCGAATTCGCCACCACCGGCGACGGCACCCTCACCGCATTGACCCTATGCAACGAAGTGGTCAACTCCGGCAAAAGCCTCAAAGAACTCGCATCCGACTTCCCACAACTGCCGCAAACCCTCATCAACGTGTCGAACGTCGACAAGCTCGCGGCCAAAACTAATGCCAAAGTGCAGGCGGCCGTCGAACACGAAGAGAAAATGCTCGGCGACACCGGCCGCGTGCTATTGCGACCATCCGGCACCGAACCGCTCGTGCGCGTCATGGCCGAAGCGGAAACCCAACAGCAGGCCGACGAGGTCTGCGACCGTCTCGCCAAAGTCGTAGCCGAAGAACTTGCCCTGTAACCAAACTGCCGATACACATCATTCGGCAATCCAAAATCCCGAACCAATATGCGAAGGAAACCCATGTTTGGACGCAACTCGAAAGTCAACCTCGAACTCAACTGCGAGGTTGAAAAACTCATCAAAACCGGCGGCAAGGAACAACTGCTCCCCATCGTGCAGGCAGGCGAACCGGTACTACGTCAGCAGACCGCGGCCTACGAAGGTCAGCTGAGCCGCAAAACGCTCGACAAACTCATCGAGACCATGCGCGTCACCATGATCGAAGCGCCGGGCGTAGGCCTTGCCGCAACCCAGATCGGTCTTGGACTGGCCCTCGCCGTGGTGGAAGACCATGTGCGTGACGACGATGACGATGATCCGCGTGAAGCGGCTGAATTCCCGTTCCATGTCATCATCAACCCTAGCTATGAGCCGATCGGCACCGAAACCCGAAGCTTCTACGAAGGCTGCCTGAGTTTCGACGGCTATCAGGCGGTACGCAAACGCTGGCTCGACATTACAGCCCGCTGGCAAGATGAAGACGGCAAACAGCACGAGGAGCATCTGCACGGCTGGCCGGCCCGCATCTTCCAGCACGAAACTGACCATTTAAGCGGTGAACTGTATATCGACAAGGCGGAAATCCGCAGCCTCGCCACCAACGAGAATCTTGAGGATTTCTGGTGCGACGATCCGGTTCCTAACGAAGCCGCAGCCGAACTCGGATTCGAACTGTAAACCAGAGGGTAAGCGCCGCTGTAAGCGCATAATGTGCGGCAAAGGCGTTGCGGAATCCAATCAACACGGAATCCGGTTGTTACGAATCCGATCGTTGCGGAAATCCGTGAATACCCAGCAGGGGGAGAGGCCTACGAGCCTCTCCCTTTTTTGTCATACCATCATTCTTTCGTCATGCCATCGTTCGTATATCCCGTGCGATGTGCGCACGCATCGCATTCCCCACGGCACACGCACGTATGTAGGTAACCATGTTTGCATTTCGCAAGATTATTTTTCACAGCGTTATATCGCGTGATATTTTCAGCACCATCTGCGTCATCATCATGGCGAAACGATTTCGTACGTGACGTCGTACTACGTGCGCAACGTGCATGGACACAGTCAAGCATGGTATTTTTTGTGAACATAATCGTTTTTTGCAACATTAATTTCTTTTCTGTATTGAATTTAGCGGAATAAACGAATTAAAGATACGCTTTCGAATCTTGAAAAAAGGAGATTGCGCTATCCGAGAAGCAGTATGTTTTTCATGGGCGTCGACGTGTACTGCGCCCCCTCTCGGCTACCATGCAAAGTATGAACGAAGCAAAGACGGGCCGTTCCTGGCTTACTGAAGCCAAGCAAGACATCAACCAATGGTCGGCATCGATGCTGAAAAACGCCGACAACCAGCTTATCGACTGGCAGTGGGTCGCATCCCTCGACTTGGAACACGGCATTGGAGCCGCGCAAAGCCAAAGCATTGACCTGATTGCCGTATTGAACGCCGCCGATACCGCGCTTTTGCCGACTCCGGAGACAACGGATTCCATGCAGGATTCGGTATTATCCGCCCAGCAGCTGCATAATCTGCTGAAAAAGGATCTGGCGGTACGCGACCGTCTCGAATCCATCATCGCGCAATGTAACACCGCTTTCATGACGGATTTCGACCGTTTGATCGCTTCTTACCGTTTGCCTCGTGCGCTCGCATATGCGAACCGTCGGTTGTGCGACGAAATCGCCATGTTGCGTCGAATTGGCGTTGCGATGGGCTTGTGGACTATTGCCGAAGAACGCCGGGGACGGGTGACGGTTCCCGTGCTGCAGCCTGTTGCTGGAGCGGACAACCGTGTGAACCTCGACGATATTCAGGATCGCACCGCACGGATCGTCAATGGCCGTGCCGAACGTCGTGCCGCAGAACGTGAACAGAAGCGTGCCAGCGATTACGCCATGTCGCGCGCGAACTTGAGCGGGGTGACGAGTCCGGGAGGTTCGCGCGTGTTCGATTATGGGGCCCTTGACTCTACTGGCAAGGGTTCAAGCGGTTCTTTTGGCTCTTTTGGAAGTTCTGCTGACTCGGCGGAGGACGCGCAGGCTCGACGTTTGGCGGATTACAAAAAGTCGGATTGGCGTGACGCCTACCTCCCTGGACGTGACCTCGACACGGTGATGGGCATTGATATTGAAACCACAGGCACGGATCCGGCCCGTGTGTACATCATCGACGCCGGGTTCGAATTCATGAATATGATCTCGCCACGTCCGGCCGGCGAGCCTTCGGGCTACTGCTACGAACAGGGCTATTACGAGGCCGGCGACGCGTACGGCCAGGCGCGTCTTTCCTTCGGAGTTCCTGCACAGAACGCACTGCTCGGCAATCCTCTGATTCTCGACCTTACCGGTATTGATGTGCGCGATCGTGCCGGCATGGACTTTCGTTTGTTTGACGAATGGCCCGAAGCACAGGTCGGATTGCTGCAACGGCTTGAACAGCAGCCGTACGTTGCACACAACGCCCGGTTCGAGCACAGCTTTTTCATGTTGAACGTTGCCGGATATGCGGAAAGCTATCGTGCTGGCAATATTACGATCATCGACACGTTGCCGATGAGCCGTCGTTGGGATGAGGGGTCGATTCCCGATGATGAGCATCCGTATGGCAATAACACGTTGGATGCGTATGCCAAACGTCAGGGTGCGTTGGACGCTTCCCAAAATGAACGGCATCTTGGCTTGGAAGATACGCATATCATGCTGGTCGCTATGAAACATCATCTTGGTGTGCTGCATGCCGAGGGTCGCGGGCCTTGGAGCGCAGCCGGAAGACCAGGCAATGGCGGTAAGCGGTGCGGCAAGCGTTGGTAGGCGTAGGCGGAGTGTCTCGCAAATGGGGCGGCAAGACGCAAGCTGGATGGCATAACGCAAGATGGATGGGTGAATTGACGCTGCTGAATGTGTGCCAAGCGTAGTCGTGTTGTTTTCCCGCTGGATGTTTTGACTGCTGGCCGTCTTGTATTTGTTCTTTAGCCGCGCGCATTCACTCACCGTGGTTGCGACACGCCCGGGTGTTGGTTTGCGGTGGGGTTTTTCCGGCGGTCCTGTGCCGTGCGGTGGCGTTCGCCGCCCGTTTTCCCGTGTTTTCGACACGCCGGTGGATGCGTTGTCTTGCAAGGGTTCGCGGGGTGTCCGTGAGGGTTCGGGTTGCGTGGATCGGCAAGTTCGTGTAAGTTTACTTCTCGCTGCTCAGCACGGCGGCCTCGCTCCTGGAGATTGGGGCGGCTTGCTGGTGTGGTGGTGGTTTGAGAACTCAAGAGCGTATTTGTACTACTTCTTTATAGTCAAT
>ENA-OXVS01000005-OXVS01000005.1-human-gut-metagenome-genome-assembly--contig:-NODE-5-length-60422-cov-17.339904_pt1 | contig 60422 bp, 28 predicted proteins | sample MGYA00249567_ERZ652677 | MGnify/ENA primary metagenome ERZ652677 (study PRJEB26925, sample SAMN05826734) | human gut metagenome | biome: ENVO:2100002; feature: ENVO:00000062; material: ENVO:00002003... | reverse complement strand
AGACAGGCCGTGGGCGACTCCGTCGGCGAAGTGCTGGAGAAGATCGGCCTCGAACAGGTGGGCGCCCCAGGCACCACCGCCGCGCTCGCCATGCTCAACGACCAGGTGAAGAAGGGCGGCATCATGGCGTCCTCCTACGTGGGCGGCCTGTCCGGCGCGTTCATTCCGGTCTCCGAAGACAAGAACATGATCGACGCGGCCAACAACGGCTGCCTGAAGATCGAAAAGCTTGAGGCCATGACCTGCGTATGCTCCGTCGGCCTTGACATGATCGCCATCCCCGGCGACACCACCGCGGCCACCATTTCCGGCATCATCGCCGACGAGGCGGCCATCGGCATGGTCAACCAGAAGACCACCGCCGTGCGTGTAATCCCGGTGGAAGGCAAGGGCGTGGGCGAGATGGCCAACTTCGGCGGCCTCATGGGCTACGCGCCGATCATTCCGGTGAACCAGACCAGCTGCGAGGCCTTCGTGACCCGTGGCGGCCGCATTCCGGCGCCGATCCACTCCTTCAAGAACTGACGTTCTTACGAAAGAACCCGACCTTCCTGCACGGAGGGCCGGGCTCTTTTGCGTTTGTAAAACTGTTTTTACTTACCGCCGGCAAAGTTCAACTGTCGCCAGGCTTCGTAGATGGCGATGGAGGCGCAGTTGGTGAGATTCAGGCTACGCAGCGAAGGACGCATCGGCAGACGCACCTGCTCGGCCACATGCGGGCCGGCCATGATGTCCATCGGATCGGGGATATTGCCCGGTTCCGGACCGAACAGCAGGATGTCGGTCGGCTTGTATTCGATGTCGGTGTACAGCTTGGTGGCGTGCGCGGTGAAGGCGATGATGCGCGAATCCGGCATCGATTCCACCAGATCCTCGAAATTCGGGTGCAGCACCACATGCGCCATGTCATGGTAGTCGAGCCCCGCACGGCGCAGCTTGGTATCCCGCAGATTGAAACCCAAAGGTTCCACCAGGTGCAGAATCGTTCCCGTCACGGCGCACAGGCGGATCGCGGAACCCGTGTTGCCCGGAATACGCGGGGAGTAGTAGCACAGGTGCGGGGTGGAGGTCTCCGCCTTCGCCGCGTCCTTCGCGCTCAGCATCGCGTCCACCACGGAAATCGGATTGCCGTGCGCGTCGGTCACCAGTTCGTCCGGGCCGTAATTGGACTTGCGGTACCCGTATTCGAACATCTTCTCGACCTTGGCTTCGGCCGCCTGCGTCTCGGCGTCGCGCGTTGCGCCCTGCGCGTTATCGGTATGTTCTTCGTTCGTCATAAATGCTAAGAATAGGAACGATGAACGACACGAACACCACATACGACACCGCCGTACGTGACGCCGACTTTGACGACTTTGCCGATTCCGCCACCGCCGTCACCTCCGATGCTTCCGATGCTGACGAAATCGCAACGACGCTCGCGCAATGGTGGCAGACCAACGCGCGCGACCTGCCATGGCGATTCGGCCGCACCACACCGTGGGGCGTGCTCGTTTCCGAAGTGATGAGCCAGCAGACGCAGATGGGCCGCGTCGTGCCGTATTGGACCGCATGGATGGACCGATGGCCGGACGCAGCCGCGCTCGCCGACGCCCCGAAATCCGACGTGATCACCGCATGGGGGCGGCTTGGCTATCCGCGGCGCGCCCTGCGATTGCAGGAATGCGCGCACGTCATCGCATACGATTACGCCGACGAGCTGCCGCATACGTACGACGAATTGCTTGCTCTGCCCGGCATCGGTGATTACACGGCAAGCGCGGTGCTGTCGTTCGCTTTCGGCGAACGTATCGCGGTGGTCGACACGAACATCCGCCGTGTGCTGTCACGTGCGTTCGTCGGCGTCGAATCGCTCGGCGGCAGCGCAAGTCCCGCGGAACGCGCGCTGGCGAAACGGCTGCTGCCGGACGATGATTCCGCGAAATGCCGTCGTTTCGATCGCCCGTCCGTCGTGTGGAACCAGGCCGTCATGGAACTCGGCGCGACGGTGTGCACTGCGAAATCGCCATTATGCGAAGCCTGTCCGATCGCCGGAAAATGCGCGTTCCTACGCAACGGAAGACCGGGATTGGGGCAGCGGCGTACGCGACCACGCCAACGATTCCAAGGTACGGACCGGCAGGTGCGCGGGCTGGTGCTGAACGCGCTGCGCGGCCTGCCGGATGGCGAGACGGTGCTTGATCGCAAGAGCGTCGAACGGCTGTGGAAAGACCACGTGCAGCTGGACAAATGCATCGCGTCGCTTGACGAGGACGGTCTGATCGAAATCCTGCCCGGGGGAGGGGTGCGGCTGCCGGTGTAACGTACACGGCATGCGTGGTGCGTGCGGCCGCGGTGCCGCACGGAGGATGACACGCTAGACTGGGAGCCATGGCTTACAAGACCTCCCCGCGGACCGGTAAGAAACGTACGAAACAACAGCAGGCGATGTATCGCCGCCGCCGCATCGTTTTCGGTATCGCGACGGTGCTGGTGCTGAGCTTCATCGTATTCTGCCTGTATTCGCTGACGCAGGGCGTCGTCGCTGTCAACCGCGAAATCCACCATGCCGATGTTTACGCGATCTCCCGCAAGGAGGTGCCGTCGCCGACCCAACAGCAGAAAAGCAGCGTTCCCGATTGCGACGCATCCAACGTCGCGCTGTCGCTTACTCCGGCCGCATCGAGCTTCGGTGTGGGCGGCACGATGGACTTCACCGCTTCCGTGAAATACAACGGTTCCGGCAAGGCTGGCTGTCTGATCGACGTGTCCCAGGCGGGCATGGTGCTGACGATCAAGTCGGGCAAGGACGTGGTCTGGAAATCGAACGTATGCCCCGTGGACACGGATTACCGGCTGATAGCCAAGGGCGACGAGGTCAAGCAGACGATCACTTGGCCGGGCGTGCATTCCGGCAGCGAATGCGCCGACGCGGCGGACCTGCCGAACGTGGACCGTGGCGTGTATTCGGCCCAACTGTCGGTCGAAGGACATGCGAAAACCAAGTCGGAACCGGTCGGCATCACAGTGGAATAAAATCTACAGGTTATGTTATTCTAATGACTTTGCGTAGATGCGTGTCATATAGCGGGCACGCTGACAAGGAAGAGGCGCCCGCGTATTAGGCATATGGTGGCCAATGAGAGCGCTTCCGGGGAAACATATCGATACGATTAGCGAGCGATAAGGAACGTCCATTGGCTGAGGCTACGACGAACACCACCACCATCATCGCACGCGCCGACCAGCATGATATTGATCTGCACAAGGCGTCGGACCGTGTGAATTTCGGCTCCATCCGCGAGCCCATTGATGTACCCTACCTGTTGGGTGTACAGACTGACAGCTTTGACTGGCTCATCGGCAACGAGCGCTGGCAGAAGCGTGTCGAGAAGGATCTGGAGAATGGCACCAACACCGTGTCCCACACTTCTGGTCTTGACGAGGTCTTCCAGGAGATCTCTCCGATCGAGAACTTCGCTCAGACCATGAGCCTGACCTTCTCCGATCCGTACTTCGAAGAGCCGCGCCACACCGTGCAGGAATGCAAGGAGAAGGATTACACCTACTCCGCGCCGCTGTACGTGAACGCCGAATTCGAGAACGGCGACACCGGCGAAATCAAGTCCCAGACCGTGTTCATGGGCGATTTCCCGCTGCAGACCCCGCACGGCACCTTCATCATCGGTGGTACCGAGCGAGTGATCGTGTCCCAGCTCGTGCGTTCCCCGGGCGTGTACTTCGACCGCTCCCAGGACCGTACCTCCGATAAGGAAGTCTTCGGCGCGAAGATCATCCCGAGCCGTGGCGCATGGCTCGAGTTCGAGATCGACAAGCGCGACGTCCTCGGCGTGCGCGTGGACCGTAAGCGCAAGCAGTCCGCCATCGTGTTCCTCATGGCCATCGGCATGACCAAGGATGAGATTGCCGACGCCTTCAAGGACTACCCGCTGGTCATGGACGCGCTCGTCAAGGAGACCGTGCAGACCCAGGACGAGGCCCTGACCGACCTGTACCGCAAGATCCGTCCGGCCGACACCCCGACCCCGGAAGCCGGCAAGAACCTGCTGGACTCCTTCTACTTCAACACCAAGCGTTACGATCTGGCCCGCGTCGGCCGTTACAAGATCAACCGCAAGCTTGGTCTGGAAAAGGACGTCAACGACCGCAGCCTGTCCCGCGAAGACATCATCGCCACCATCAAGTACCTGGTCACCCTGCATGCGGGCGAGACCAAGTTCCCGGGCAAGCGCGACGGCCAGGACGTTGACCTGCGCGTGGACGTCGACGATATCGACCACTTCGGCAACCGTCGTATCCGCCAGGTCGGCGAGCTGATCCAGAACCAGCTGCGCACCGGCCTGAGCCGTATGGAGCGTGTGGTCCGCGAGCGTATGACCACCCAGGATCCGGAGGCCATCACCCCGCAGTCCCTGATCAACATCCGTCCGGTGAACGCCACCATCAAGGAGTTCTTCGGCACTTCCCAGCTGTCCCAGTTCATGGACCAGAACAACCCGCTGGCTGGCGTGACCAACAAGCGTCGTCTGTCCGCTCTGGGCCCCGGTGGCCTGTCCCGCGACCGCGCCTCCATGGAAGTGCGCGACGTGCACCCGTCCCACTTCGGCCGTATGTGCCCGATCGAATCTCCTGAAGGCCCGAACATCGGTCTGATCGGCTCTCTGGCAACCTTCGGACGCATCAACCCGTTCGGTTTCATCGAGACCCCGTACCGTAAGGTCGTCAACGGCCACGTCACCGACGAAGTCGAGTACATGACCGCAGACCGCGATGCCGAGCACGTCATCGCCCAGGCCAACCAGGAGCTCGACGAGAACGGCAACTTCGTCAAGAAGCAGGCCCTTGCCCGAGTCGGCGAAGAGGAAGCGGTCGATGTGCCGGTCAGCTCCGTCGATTACATGGACGTCTCCCCGCGTCAGATGGTTTCCGTCGGCGCCTCCCTGATTCCGTTCCTGGAGCACGATGAGGGACACCGAGCGCTGATGGGCACCAACATGCAGCGTCAGGCCGTGCCGCTGATCGAATCCGAGCGTCCGCTCGTGGGCACCGGCGCCGAATGGCGCGCCGCCGTCGATTCCGGCGACGTCATCCTGGCCGAGAAGCCGGGCGTGGTGACCTACGTGTCCGCCGACATCATCCGTACCATGAACGACGATGGCACCACCAGCTCTTACAAGCTGGCCAAGTTCCAGCGCTCCAACCAGACCACCTGCTACAACCAGGTCCCGCTCATCCACGACGGCGAACGCGTGGAAGCCGGCACCGTGCTGGCCGATGGTCCGGCAACCCAGAAGGGCGAGATGGCACTGGGCAAGAACCTGCTCATCGCCTTCATGCCGTGGAACGGCTACAACTACGAGGATGCTGTGATCATCTCCCAGCGCCTCGTGCAGGACGACACCCTGAGCTCCATCCACATCGAGGAGTACGAGATCGACGCCCGCGAAACCAAGCTGGGTGCCGAAGAGATCACCCGCGACCTGCCGAACGTCGGCGAGGACGCGGTGGCCAACCTCGACGAGCGTGGCATCATCCGCATCGGCGCCGAAGTCGAAGCCGGCGACATTCTGGTCGGCAAGGTCACCCCGAAGGGCGAGACCGAGCTGACTCCGGAAGAGCGTCTGCTGCGCGCCATCTTCGGTGAGAAGAGCCGCGAGGTGCGTGACACCTCGCTGCGCGTGCCTCACGGCGAGACCGGCACCGTCATCGCGGTCAAGGAAATCACCCGCGAAGACGCCGAGGAAGACGGCGACGAACTGCCGAACGGCGTGAACCAGATGATTCGCGTCTACATCGCACAGCACCGTAAGATCACCCAGGGCGACAAGCTCTCCGGCCGTCACGGCAACAAGGGCGTCATCTCCCGCATCCTGCCGGAAGAGGACATGCCGTTCCTCGCCGACGGTACTCCGGTCGACATCATGCTGAACCCGCTGGGCGTGCCTTCTCGAATGAATCTTGGCCAGGTGCTGGAACTGCACCTCGGCTGGATCGCGCACGCCGGCTGGGACATCTCCCTCGACCCGGATGCCGAGGCCGCTTGGAAGAAGTACGTGCCGCAGGGCGCCGAAAAGGGCGCTCCGGGCACTCCGGTGGCCACCCCGGTGTTCGACGGTGTCCGTCCGGAAACCATCAAGGGCCTGCTCAGCTGCACCCTTCCGGACCGCGACGGCAACAAGCTCGTCGGCCCCGACGGCAAGGCGACCCTGTTCGACGGCCGTACCGGCGAACCGTTCCCGAAGCCGATCTCCGTGGGCTACATGTACATGCTGAAGCTGCACCACCTGGTCGACGACAAGATCCACGCCCGCTCCACCGGCCCGTACTCCATGATCACCCAGCAGCCGCTGGGCGGCAAGGCTCAGTTCGGTGGCCAGCGCTTCGGCGAGATGGAAGTGTGGGCCCTCGAGGCCTACGGTGCCGCCTACACGCTGCACGAAATGATGACCACCAAGTCCGATGACGTCGACGGCCGCGTGCGCGTCTACGGCGCCATCGTGAAGGGTGAGAACCTGCCGCCGGCAGGCATCCCGGAGTCCTTCAAGGTGCTGCTTAAGGAAATGCAGTCCCTGTCCCTGAATGTCGAAGTGCTCAACGCCGAAGGCGTGGCCATCGACATGAAGGACGAGGATGACGATCCGTCCACTTCCTCCGATGACCTCGGCTTCAACATCGGTGCGCGTCCTGACGCCGCCGCCAAGGAAGACCAGGTTGCCGAGGAGCCCGAATTCCAGTGATTGAAAGGATTGGCCGCGCTGCAGCACAGCGTGCAGCGCGGCCAATCCCCGAACAACGTGATAAGCATTAAGAATCGATAGACAGGACAATAGAGTGCTGGACGTCAACGAATTTGACAAACTGAGGATCGGACTGGCCACCGCCGACGACATCCGTAACTGGAGCTACGGCGAGGTCAAGAAGCCGGAGACCATCAACTACCGTACCCTGAAGCCGGAGAAAGACGGCCTGTTCGGCGAGCAGATCTTCGGACCTACCCGCGACTGGGAATGCGCCTGCGGCAAGTACAAGCGCGTGCGCTTCAAGGGCATCGTCTGCGAACGCTGCGGCGTGGAAGTCACCAAGAGCCGTGTGCGTCGTGAGCGCATGGGCCACATCGAGCTCGCCGCTCCGGTGACCCACATCTGGTTCTTCAAGGGTGTGCCGTCCCGACTGGGCTACCTGCTGGACATCGCGCCGAAGGACCTCGAGAAGGTCATCTACTTCGCGGCCTACATGGTCACCAAGGTGGACGAAGAGCAGCGTCATCAGGACCTGCCGGACCTGCAGCAGGAGTTCGACAACGAGATCGCCAACCTCGAGAAGCGCCGCAACGCCGAAATCGAGGAGCGCGCCAAGAAGGTCGAAGCCGATTTGGCCGAGCTCGAAGCCGAAGGCGAAGCCAAGGGCTCCGCACGCGCCAAGCTGCGCAACAGCGCCGAGCGTGAAATGGCCGCCATCCGTACCCGCTACGACGAGCAGATCCAGCGTCTGAGCGCCGTGTTCGACCGCTTCAAGACCCTGAAGCCGGGAGACATGGAAGGCGACGTCGACCTGTGGCGTGAGATGGAAGACCGCTACGGCGATTACTTCGAAGGCTGCATGGGCGCCGAAGCCATCAAGAAGCGTCTGCAGGACTTCGACCTCGAGGCAGCCTCCAAGCAGCTGCGCGAAGAGATCGACACGGGCACCGGCCAGCGCAAGGCCCGCGCCCTGAAGCGTCTGAAGGTCGTCAACGCGTTCCTGACCACCGGCAACAAGCCGGAGGCCATGGTGCTCGACGTGATCCCGGTCATCCCGCCGGACCTGCGCCCGATGGTGCAGCTCGACGGTGGCCGTTTCGCCACCTCCGACCTCAACGACCTCTACCGTCGTGTGATCAACCGTAACAACCGTCTGAAGCGCCTCATCGAGCTCGGCGCCCCGGAGATCATGCTCAACAACGAGAAGCGCATGCTCCAGGAAGCCGTCGACTCCCTGTTCGACAACGGCCGTCGTGGCCGTCCGGTCACCGGCGCTTCGAACCGTCCGCTCAAGTCCCTGAGCGACATGCTCAAGGGCAAGCAGGGCCGTTTCCGTCAGAACCTGCTCGGTAAGCGTGTGGATTACTCTGGCCGTTCCGTGATCGTGGTCGGCCCGTCCCTGCGCATGCACCAGTGCGGTCTGCCGAAGCCGATGGCCCTCGAGCTGTTCAAGCCGTTCGTCATCAAGCGCCTCGTGGACCAGGGCTTCGCGCAGAACATGAAGAGCGCCAAGCGCCTCGTGGACCGCGCGGACTCCGAAGTGTGGGGCGTGCTCGAAGAGGTCATCTCCGAGCATCCGGTGCTCCTGAACCGTGCACCTACGCTGCACCGTCTGGGCATCCAGGCATTCGAGCCGATCCTGGTGGAAGGCAAGGCCATCCACCTGCCGCCGCTTGCCTGCGCCGCATTCAACGCCGACTTCGATGGCGATCAGATGGCAGTCCACCTGCCGCTGTCCGCCGAAGCCCAGGCTGAGGCCCGTTCCCTGATGATGGCTTCCGACAACATCCTGAAGCCGGCAGACGGCCACACCGTGACCATGCCGAGCCAGGACATGATCCTCGGTCTGTATTACCTGACCACCGTCATCGACGGCGCCAAGGGCCAGGGCCGCGTGTTCTCCTCGCTGGAAGAGGCCGAAATGGCGCTCGACAAGCACGAGATCGACATGCAGGCCAAGGTGCTCATCCGCCTTCCGCAGGACTTCGTGCTGCCGAAGGACTGGGAGCCGGGCGAGGTCAAGGTCGTCGATCCGGAACCGGGCAGCCCGGACGTGGTCAAGGAGGAGCGTTTCCATGACGGCTCCGTCCTGTTCGCCACCTCCTACGGCCGTATCCTGTTCAACGGCACCTTGCCGGTCGACTACCCGTTCGTCAACGAGCAGGCGCCGAAGAAGCGTCTGAGCAAGATCGTCGACGACATCGCGACCCGTTACTCCACCGCTCAGGTGGCCGTGACGCTGGACGCCCTGAAGGATCTGGGCTTCACCCGCGCACCGTGGTCCGGCGTGTCCTTCGCGTTCTCCGACGTTATCCAGCCGCCGGAACTGGACGAGTACATCGAAAAGTACGAAGGCGAAGCCGACAAGGTTAACGAGAACTACGAAATCGGTATGCTCACCGAAGAGGAGCGTCGTCAGGAACTGGTCGACCTGTGGACCAAGTGCACCAGCGAGGTCTCCGAGGCGGTTGAGGAACACTTCGATTCCAAGAACAACCTGGCCATCATCGTGCAGTCCGGTGCACGAGGAAACATGATGCAGATCAACCAGATCGCAGGTATGCGAGGCCTGGTGGCAAACCCGAAGGGCGAGATCATTCCTCGACCGGTCAAGTCCAACTACCGTAAGGGCCTGTCCGTGCTGGAATACTTCATCTCCCAGCACGGCGCGCGTAAGGGTCTGGCCGATACCGCACTGCGTACCGCAGAGTCTGGCTACCTGACCCGTCGTCTGGTGGACGTCTCCCAGGACGTGATCGTGCGCGAGGAGGACTGCGGCACCAAGCGCGGCCTGACCATGAAGGTCGGCGAACGCGATGCCGAAGGCAACCTGCACCTGGTCAAGGCCGCCGACGGTGGCCCGTACTCCCGTCTGCTCGCGGCCGACGTCATCGACCCGGCCGACGGCGAGACCGTGCTGTACAAGGCCGGCGACGCCCTGTCCATGGACGTGCTCAACGATCTCGTTGCCCACGGCGTGGAAGAGGTCAAGGCCCGTTCCGTGCTGACCTGCGAATCCAAGCGTGGCGTGTGCGCCAAGTGCTACGGCTGGTCCCTGGCCACCAACAAGCTGGTGGACGTCGGCGAGGCCGTCGGCATCGTGGCAGCACAGTCCATCGGTGAGCCTGGTACCCAGCTGACGCTGCGTTCCTTCCACTCCGGCGGCGTCGCTTCCGCTTCCGATATCACCCAGGGTCTTCCGCGTGTCACCGAGCTTTTCGAAGCCCGTACCCCGAAGGGCGAGGCTCCGATCGCGGAGTTCGCCGGCGTGGTCAAGGTGGAAGACACCGAGCGCGGCCGTCAGGTCACCCTGAAGCCGGACGACGACTCCGTCGAGCCGATCGTCTACCCGGTGACCCGTCGTGCGCCGATGCTGGTCAAGGACGGCGACCATGTCGAAGCCGGCACCCAGCTCATCGAAGGCTCCGTCGACCCGAAGAAGATCCTGCGCATCCTCGGCCCGCGCGCCGCACAGGTGAACATCGTGGAGGAAGTGCACACCGTGTACCGCTCCCAGGGCGTGGATATCCACGACAAGCACATCGAGGTCATCGTGCACCAGATGCTGCGTCGCATCACCGTGATCGACTCCGGCGACACCGACCTGCTGCCGGGCGAACTCGTGGACAAGGCACGCTTCAAGGCCGCCAACATGGAAGCCGTGAAGAACGGTGGCAAGCCGGCCGCCGGCCGTCCGGAGCTGATGGGCATCACCAAGGCTTCGCTGGCCACCGATTCCTGGCTGTCCGCGGCCTCCTTCCAGGAGACCACCCGCGTGCTCACCGAAGCCGCCCTGAACCAGAAGGTCGATGACCTGAAGGGCCTCAAGGAGAACGTCATCATCGGTAAGCTCATCCCGGCAGGTACCGGCCTCGCCCGTTACCGCAATGCCACGGTGGAGCCCGACAAGGCCATCCGCGACACCATCTACCCGAACTTCGGTTTGGGCGGCGAAGGCACCGACAGCTCCTTCGGCGACACCGACCTGTCCGATGTGGACTTCTCCAACATCGACTTCGGCGACCTGAAGCTGGGCGATGACTTCAACCCGGATGACTTCCTGGACGACAACGGCGGCCAGACCGATCTGGGCGACACCCTGTGAGATTCCCCTCACGATAGTCGACAGACGAATCATCTGACATAGCGAAAGGCGGAACCGACCAATACCGGTCGGTTCCGCCTTTCGCTATATCTATATGTCGTGGGATTGCGAGGTTGTGGATTAATCGCGGGGGAGGGTTTCGCAGTCGTCTTTTGACGTTACTTGATCTTCTCCGAAAGCGTGGTTTCCAGATCCTTCAACGAACCGCTGAGATCGGCCTCCTTCGCGGCCTTTTGCAAATCGGACTGATCCAGGGTCGGCGAATCGATGTCGGACATCTTCGCATGAAGATCCTGAAGCTTTTCGTAATCGGCGGACCCATACTCGATATCGTTGAGATTCAGATCGGCCATCTGATCCACAATGTCCTTCTTCTTGCTGACGCTTTCCTGCATATCCGCGCCATACTCGGCATAGGACTTGATGGGAACCTTGGCCAGATCGCCGGCGTCGGCGGCACAGCTTTCGAGCGCCTTGGAAAGATCGCGATAGTACGAAGACATGTCGGCGGAGTCGAATTTCGGCAGCTTCGTGCAGGTATGCGTCATCTTCATGAGCGCGGGCATGGTCTGGGCCAGATCGTTCATGTACCTCTCGTATTTCGCACGGTCCCGCTCGAACGTCTCGTACTTCTCCTTGACGTCCTTGTCTTTTTTCACGGCCTTCATGGCAGCCAGCTTGTCGCTGTCCTGCTTGAAGGTCTTCAACTTCTTCTTGCCCTCGTCATAAGCGGAGGATGAATCGTTGTCCGTTGCGCTCGCCGCCGAGCTGAATTCCTCATTGATGGCTGTATAGCTGCTTTCCAACGCCTGCGTTTGGACCAGCGCTTCCTCGTAATCGGAACGGCTGACGCGATTCGTAAGGAAGAACACCGCTGCCAGCGTGATGACGACGACTGCGGCCACCGCGCCGATGATAATGGCGACCGGCGGCTTATTTTTGGCCGCGGCGCCGGCTTGCTGGGAAGGAAAGTTGCCGGGCATTGGCGGTTGCGGCTGACCGTATTGTTGCGATTGGGCATATTGTGGCATCGCAGGCTGTGGAACCGCCGGTTGAGACGCGGTGGGCTGGGGCATGGCGGGCTGACCGTACGGCATCGGCCGCGGCTGACCATACTGCGGCATCGGCGGCTGAGGCTGTCCATAAGGTTGCGGTTGTCCGTATTGCTGCGGCTGGCCGTACGGCATGGGTTGCGGCTGTCCGTATTGAGGCCCGCCCGGCTGTGGCTGACTGTAGTTTGGCGCCTGCGGCTGCGGAGGCTGGTTATACTGCGGTTGCCCATTCTGCGGTTGACCATACGGAGGAGTGTTCGCCATGTGAAAAGTCCTTCTTATCCTTTTTCCTTTTTTTTGAATGTCGAATCCGTGAACACGGAGGGAAACATCGACGTGTCCGTCTCTTTTGACGAGTTACAGCATAATATTTTGAGACGGAATATGCGAGCATCGTATTGCAGAATGAGTATCGTCAGACGGCATGGACGTCACCTTCCTACAATGGGAATATGAGTTTTCTACCTTACCCGCCGCCGCCCGAACCAGGGTGGTATGACGATGACGTCACGGTGATGGCGCAACCCACAGCCGAACCCGTCGACAATGCCGCCGATTCCTTGGAAACACGCGAACGGCTCGCCGCACAGAACGAATCGGGCGACCACGATATGCAGGATGTTTCCGTTGCGAAGGGCGACGCTGCCGTTTCGGACGAGGACGATATCGACTGGGACGGCACCGTGCTTTCCGAAGCCTTCACCATGAAGCAGCCGAAGCACACGTACGTGCTGGACAACGAGCAGACCGGACAGCAGGTGATCGTGGATATGGGCGTGCTCCTTGGCCGCAAGCCTTCGGCCGAAGTGCCCGCCGGCGCCAAATCGGTCAAGCTGGAGGATCCGACGCGCACAATCTCACGCAACCATGCGGCGATCAGCTTCGACCAGGATGGCACGCTGTGGATAGAGGATTACGGTTCGCTCAACGGCACGTACATCATCCAAGACGATGTCGAAACCAAAGTGGAACACAAGCCGATGCAGCTGGAGGCGCCATGCACGGTGCGTATCGGCGACCAGTTCTTCCAATTCCGCAAACAGTGAGGGCGTTTGTCAGTGAAGACACGATTACGCTGACGGACTGCGTTGACGATTTGTGTTGACAGCGTCGGCGCGGACGGTTAGCGGTAAGACGATAAGGGGTTGTCACGGAGATTCCCGCGACAACCCCTTATGTTTCAAATGGTCTGATAATCGGCGTTAGCTCACTGCTGGCGCAGACGAATGGCCGCGTTGATGGCCGAATCGTTCAACTGGCCAAGCCAGGCAAGCAATTCCGGATAGATGTACGGATTGCGCGCAAGACACGGACGAAGCTCCGGCGCTTCGCTGGCGATACGGGCCATCAACATCTGATCGGTGGTGGTCATGGCCAGTTCCGCGGTGAACCCCGCGTCTGCCGGCGATTCCTGGGCCGCGGCATACTGCTGTTCGGCATACTGCTGTTCCGGTTCGTTCTGCGGCTGGCTCGATGAATAATCGGCCACTTCGGACAAATCGGCGGGATTCATGTATGGGTCGACATACTCGGTCGAAGCCTTGTTAGACGCCGCATAGGCAGCGTCCTGACCGTATTGCTGGTTCACCGGCTGTTCCGGCTGATACTGCTGCTCCTGCTGGAACTGTTCCGCCACTGCCGGCTGATACTGCTGTTCCGGCTGGACCTGTTCGGCAACCGGTTCGGCCATTGGCTGGGCCGTCGGTTCGGCAATCGGCTGCGGCTGCACGCCATTTTGCGGAACCGGCCAGCCCATCGCCACCAGCTGCTGACGGGCGCGCTCATCGCCGAATTCGGCGACCCAACGCTTCAGACCCGGGTACGCTCGCGGATTGGCAACGACATTCGCACCGAATTCCGGATTCTCGTACGCGATTTTCGCCAGGAACACGGGATCGGCGTTCGGATCCTGCACGGCCGCCACCGCGGCATCGAAATCGACCATCATGATCTCCTTGTCTCGTGGTCTGTAACCATCTTATTGAATGACTCGTAACGTTTGCAACGTACCGTCCAGCACATCGTCGATATCCTCGTCATCGCCGATCTTGCTGACGTTCCAATCCTCGTCGCACGGCATATCGGAACGCATATCCACCACGATGACGGTGATGTTGTCGCGGCCACCGGCGTTCAGCGCGGCGCGTACCAGCATGTCCGCGGCCATCTGCGGGTCAGCGTACGCCGCCGCGATCTCGGCAAGCTGCTCACGGCCGATCTGCGCATGCAGCCCATCGGAACAGATGATGAACCGTCCGTCCGCACGCGCGGCGTACCAGTCAGGCTGGATGCCGGCAGGCGCGCCGACACATTGCGTGATGATGTTGCGCGGAATGCAACGGCTCGCCTCATCGGGCAGCATCTGCCCCGAATCGATGGCGTTCTGCCGTTCCGAATGGTCGCGGGTGATGCACGTCAGCGAATCCGCCAGCCACGCGCCATTGCCGTCGGCGCGCATATGGTACGTGCGGGAATCGCCCACATTGACGATGTAACACCGTTCGTCGGAACATATCGCGTCATCGCCGACACGCGTCGGCAGCAGCACGCCGCTGATGGTAGTGCCCGCAACGCCGCCGAGCTGCTCACCCAGACGGAGCACCTCCTGCTGGGCAAGGATCAGCGTTTCGTCAATCGCGTCAAGATCGCGCGTCGGCAGTTCGGCCAAACGCGCGAACCGTTCCGCAACATCGGAACTGGCCTGCTTGCCGCCCTTGCCGCCACCCATGCCGTCGCACACCACATACACGCCGTTGCCTGCGCAGGCGCTGTCCTGGTTGTCTTTCCTACGCAAGCCGATATTGCTGTTCAGACCGACCTCAATATGTTTGACGTTCATGAGTCCCGCCCTTTCACACCGATTTTCCGCAAGCGGATTTTCCGGAAGTGAAACACGTCCGCAAGCGATAGTTTCGCCCGCCACCTGCGGAACGTCGGCAGCGAGCCGAGCATGAACTTTCGTTCTTCGGCGATGTCATGCCAGTAGCGTTCCGCATGCTCCTGCGTGACATCGCCTCCGGAGAAGGCCGCGTAATCAGCCTCCCTGCCCAGCTCGAGCAGTGTATTGGCATCGAAGCCCATCTGTTCGGCGATGGCCTGCGCCTGCTCGTTTCTGGTGCCTTGGACGTCAAGGCCGCTTTGCCGGGCAAGCGCCGCGACCGCCTGCCATCCGGCAGCGACGCGTTGCGATGCGCTGCCATGCCTGCGAGCCCGAGCCAGGGCGATCGCCTTGATGGCGAGCAGCAGGCCGCAGACGATGAGCACCGTCCACAGAGGGCTGCCGTAGATGGCGACTTTTCTGACGATTCTGCCGAAACGCTGCCAGAACAGGCTCGTCGGCGTCTCGTCGGCCATGCTGCCGCCAAGCGACGTTTTGCCCTTGGCTTGGTTGTCGTCACGCAGCGGATCGGTAAGCGGCACCGGAGGCTGACGCACCAAGGTCTGCGGATTGGGCGGAGTGAGATTCTGGTTCTCGTCGGGAACCTTCGTTTCCTTCGGTGTCGGGTAGAACGCCACCCATCCGTAACCGTCCAGCTTGATCTCCACCCAAGCGGTCACATCGTTGCCGGTGAATTTCGTGGTGGTGGTTTTGCCATGCTTCTCGGTGCGGCTGTCACTGATCTCGCCCTCGTCGTTCTTCGGCAGGAAGCCCAGCACCACGCGGCTCGGCAAGCCGAGACTGCGGGCCATAAGCGCCATCGCGGAAGCGTATTGCTCGCTGTCTCCAACCATCGCACTGCCGGCGAGCAGCTGGTCGATACGATAGTTGCCGTGACCGGCTCTGGATGGGTAATCGCCATTCAAACCATGGGAGAACCAGCCGGATTCCCTGAGCTTGTCGGCAAGAGACTGCGCGGCCTCGCCGCCCTTGGACTGGCCGCCCGCAATCGCGGTGGCCAGCTTATCCACGCAATCGGGCACATCCTCCGCCTTGGGCTGGCTGATGGAGGAAGCATTCGCCTTGGCGATCTCCTTATCCGTCGGCGTCCGTGGAATGACGCCGGTTTCCGTATAGGACAATCCCGGAGAGGTGCGCGAAGGGTAGATCGCCGACATGGTGTCGGTGTTGTAGTAGAACGAATCGGCGTCCGACGATGTGGCGAACTTCACGCTGGAAGCCGCGCCGGCCATCGGCAGCCAATAGTCGCTCAAACCGTCATCGACCGTGAATTTCGCGGTGAACCGCTTGCCGGTGGCGTTGTTTGTGATGGAATCGCCCACACGATGGTAGTTGGAGGAATCCGAAGCCATGGTGGAATCGGACAGGTTCCACACATTGCCGTCGAAACGGTCCATAACCGCCAAACGCACCGTGGAACCGGCCGGCAGATCGTCGACGGTCAGCAGCACATCGTCCTTATGGTTCTTGATATACGAACGCATGCCGCTCAACGGGCTGGTGTAATCGTACGGGCTCAGCGGCGGATCATAATGGTCGCGCAGAATGGTGCGGTTTTGCCCGACCACCAAGCATCCGCCGATCGCCACAGCCGAAGCCAGCAGCACGATGACTACGGAACTGAGCCAACGGCCCAATTCCAACAGTTTCCAACGCGCGCTGACCCAAACCACCAGCACGACCGCCATAATCGTGCCGATCGCCATACGGTAGAAGCCGCTCGACGTGCCAAGCAGCGCGCAGATCGCAAGATTCGCCACGACGGGAACGACCGCGACCATCGTAAGCCGGCCATCCTCCGCAACCGCGAAGATACCGGCCAGCAGCGCGGCCCACAGGCAGATCGTCCACACGGCGAGCAGCGAGCCGTCGCCGGTGCCGGTCGGCGGGTCGATGGCCAGCAGGTATTTGAACGAGCCGAGCATCCGCATCCACCCCTGCGTCAACGTGCGCAATGTGGGAATGACATGGGCGATGGTGGTGCCATTCAGGAAGATGACCGGGCCGACCACCAGCTGCGCACACGCCATGAACAGCATCTGCCACCACAGGCGCAACGCGGGAACGAGACCGGCAAGCGCCACGAGCGAGCCGATGATGGTGGCGGGGATTGCGGCGCTCGTCCAAGACAGGGCGGAGCCGTATACGTCGATGAGGTTGCTGGCTGCGGCGATGGTCAGCAGGGCGGCGACCGTGAGGCTTGCGTATTGCGCGGCGTGTGGCTGGTTGGTGTTGGGCATGGCTGGGGACTTGCCGCTGCGGGACATCCAGATGACGGAGTGGGTGGAGTTCGCCCATGAGCCGGTGCCTGTGCCGGTCGCCATGCCAGTGTTGGTGTTGGCGGAGTTGGTGCCTGTGCCGGTGAGGTTGCCGGTGAAATTGCCGGTGTTGGTGAATGTGGTGCTCATGCCAGCACCCCCATGATCATGGGGAGGTCGTTGAGGTCTCCCACGGTTGCCAAGGTGAAGTCGGAGTAGCGTTTGATGGCGCGCGGTTGGCCGGTTGCGGCTTGAAGCACCACGCAGGTTGCGGAGCGGGGGAGTGCGAGGACCATGTGTTTGATGTCGTCGATGGTTTTGAGCCTGCCGACGGTGAAGAAGTAGAAGGATGCGTCGGGGGCATGTTCGAGAGTGGTTTGCGCGAGGTTGGGATTGTCGTCGATGTCAGGGTCGATGCCGCTGCAGCCATCGAGAAATTCCGTGGCGTTGCGCGGAATGGCGTGCGTGGAACCGGCATGCGCGGTGACTGGCCGGTTCTGCTGCAGGCATTGCACGCCGATGGAGGCGTGGACGGATACGGCCAGTTCGAATTCCTGGGAATCGATGTAATCATCCGGGTTCACGCTGATGGTCAGAGCGGTGTCGGTACGGCGGGTGGCTTCGTATTGGCGGATCATAAGCGATCCGGTTTTCGCGGAGCTGAGCCAATGCACGTTGCGTACGTCATCGCCGGGCTCGTATTCGCGCAGGCCGTAGAAGTCGAGGTCGTCGTCGACGATTTCGCCGCTTGGCTGACCTTCCAAATCGCGTGGAATGCCGGCGTTCAGGGTGCTGAGCAGCACGGTCTGCGGATGAATGAACACGTTGATCTGGTCCACGAGTTTCTTTTCGTGGCGGATCAGACCGAACGGGTCGCCTTTGCGGATGGATAGCGGGCCGATGGGCAGCACCGCACGGCTGACGGCGGTGAATTCCACGGTCGTCTGGCGTGACTGGCCTGCGGCGAGCATGGGAATGGCGAACCGTTCGTGGTTGTCTCCGATGGGCAGGTCGCCGCGCGCCGACGTGGTGGGGGTGCGGCCCGGATTGTCCACGCAGACGTCGACTTTCACCGTGTCTGACACCGTGACGCGTCTGCTGGACACGTCGATGGTGGCTTGGAACGAGGTGTTGCCAAGGGAAAGCATGACCGCCGCGGCCAGCATGACCGCGAACACCACCGCCATGGCCAGCAGCTCATGCCATCCCAGCAGGACGAACGCCACCAGCGAGGCGACGGCGAGCGCCGTCACCGCCCAGCCAAGCGGCGACACGTATGAGGTGGCCAGTCGCTTGATGCGATGTTTGAGGCGGCGTAGGGATCGTTGGATGGTCCGTCTGCGCTGCACTGTGTGCGAATGCCGCATTCCTTGACCTTTCGGATTGTGTGGTGCGTATGCCGGGGTGGATTGTGTTTCAGGCGTTGGCGCCCAGGGTTGGGGCCGGCACGTCTTCGAGGATCTGGCCGATCATCTGTTCGGGGGTGTTTCCGGCGAAGGTGGCTTCGGCGGTGAGGGTGATGCGGTGCGCGAGCACGGGTACGGCGAGGTTTTTGACGTCGTCGGGCACTACGTAGCCGCGGTTGTCGGAGGCGGCCCATACGCGCGCGCAGCGGGTCAAGGCGAGCGCGCCTCGCATGGAGGAGCCGACTTGGATGCGTTCGTTGTGGCGGGTGGCTTCCACCAGTCGCACGATGTATTCGAGGATCGCGTCGTCGAGATGCACGGTTTCGCTGATGTTGCGCATGCGCAGCACGTCTTCGTCGGTGAGCACCGGATGCACGGTGGCGGCGCGGTCGGTGACGTTGACCTGTTTCAGGATGTTGACGCTCACGTCGTGGCTTGGATAGCCGATGGTGGTTTTGATGAGGAAACGGTCCATCTGCGCTTCCGGCAGCTTGTAGGTGCCGAGCTGTTCGATCGGGTTCTGGGTGGCGATGACCATGAACGGCTGCGGCACCGGGTGGGTGACGCCGTCGACGGTGACCTTCTGCTCTTCCATGACTTCGAGCAGTGCGGACTGTGTTTTCGGTGAGGCGCGGTTGATTTCGTCGGCGAGCACGATGGACGCGAAGATCGGGCCTTCGCGGTATTCGAATTCGCCGCGCTTCTGGTCGTAGTAGGTGACGCCGACCACGTCGGACGGCAGCAGGTCCGGGGTGAACTGGATACGTTTGAACGACATGTCGATGGAGTTGGCAAGGCCTCGCGCCAGCTGGGTTTTGCCGGTGCCCGGGTTGTCTTCGAGCAGGATGTGCCCGCCGACCACCATGGCTGTGGCGCATTGGCGGATGGGTGCTTCCTTGCCGACCACGACCTGGGAGACGTTGTCTACGAGCTTGGCGAACTTCTCATGGAATTCGGTGATGTCTTTGCTGGGTGCGGTCATCATGGACGTGTCGACGACCGGCTGGGATTGTTTGACGGGCTGTACAGGCTGGCTGGGCTGGACGGGTTGGGTTGGCTGGACGGGCTGCTGCGCGGGCATTGCGACTGCCGGATTGGCGGCCGGTTGGCGAAGGTTCTGCGGCATCGGCTGACGGAACCGCGGCTGGTTCGGCGTTGCCGGGGCGGACTGTTGCGGCAACGCCGGTTGGGCGGTGCCGTGCGCGCTCAGCAGCGTGCCCTCCGGATCCTCATCGGCTTGCGGCTGCTCCGGCAGATTCGGCGTGTGGAACGCCGGCTGCTGCTGGCCGGGTTGGCTGGGAACGCTTGGATTATGGCCGATGGAACCCAGCTGGGTGGCATCATCGAAATCGTTGCTCATGGGTTGCTCCTTGCTTGTTGTGTTGCTCGTGTGGATGGTTCGTTGTGTTTGCGATTGCTGTGATCGTCCGTTTCACCATCTGGCGTAGTAGGCCAGGCCGCGGATCCAAGGCTTGGATGCGCCGTCGACGGTGGACAGGGCGACGGAGGATGCCACAGGCCGGTCATTCCGCGTGGCCGCTTCGCCTTCCGTGGCCGCGTCAGAATCCGATGGCTCCGACGGTTTTGATGGTTCTGAAGGTTCCGACGGTTCGGGTTTCGGCGTGGGAGTCTTGTACCTGTCATGGTCCAGCAGTGTGCCGCCATTGTCCTCGTTGTTGAGCGCGGTGTCGGTGCCCACCACCTTCGCCTTCCACGCGTAATCGGCTCCGGTCGGCAGCACGTCCTTGACGTTCAGTTTGTCGGAGCCCAATGCCCAGGCGACGTCATAGGATTTGCCGTCCGCGGTGAAGGTGATCACGGTTCTGCCGGGCTGGCCGTACATGTTCACCGATCCGCCGCTGACCTTGATGATGTTCGGATCATTGGCGTCCCACGTCAGCATCGGCGCCTTGACGGCGGCCTTCACCTTGCGGACGTATGCCGGATCGGCCCTGCCGGACTTGGAGGTGCTTGCCGCGCCATTGAAATGCTGCGTGACGGAGCCCGAGGAACAGGACTGCCATTCCTTGAGCGGGAAATCGTGCGATCGTTCGGAAGCACCGGCATGGTAGGAGCCGAGTCCGTCCGCGCTCACCGTGAACCCGTCGGCGTGGCCGTTCTCCTTCCAATTGACTACGCACACGTCGTCATGCCCCTTGACGCTGACCGATTCGGGCGCCTTCACCGCGTATTTCGGTGTGAAACGCACGGTCGAATCGTCGCTGGTCGTTTTCTCCTTGCCGACCACCGCCGCCTTGATGGTGTATTCCCTGGTGTTGAGATCATGGTCCGGAATCTTGAAATCGTAGGATCCGGAACATCCGTCGATGCTTGCGCTGACATCTCCGGAAATCTCGACGGCCTTGCATCCCGCGTTGCGGGTGTTGCCCACGGATTCGACGGTGACGGTTCCCGTGGTGTCGTCGTTCGTCACGGAGATCTTCGGCGCATCGGGCTTGCCCCACGGCTTGACCGCGTCGGACGCCTTGGACGGTTGGCTCCAATTCACCTTGTTGTGGGCGCGTACCGTCGCCGTGTACGAGTCGCCGTCGGAAATCGCGTTGTTATCGAAAACAAAATCGATTCCGGTGGAATTTGTCGTCTGCTTGGACGGCGCGTTCCTGCCGGACAAAGTCACCTCGTAATTGTCCACCGACGAGAAATTGCCGTCCGGAGCCTTCCACGTGACGCTCACCGTGTTGCCCTTCACACTGGCCGTCACATCCGTCGGCGCATCAGGCAGCTTGTCTGGCGTGCCCTCGACGGCGTTGGAATCCTTGGACCAGCCGACCTCGTTCCTAGCCTGCACCTTGAACGAGTAGGTCTTGCCGTTCTTCAACCCGTCGATGAGACAGGAGGTTTTCTGCCCGCACGAGCGCTCGCCGGACGCGTCTCCGCCCCACATCACCTTGTATTCGGTGATCGGGCTGCCGTTGGCCGAACCGGCCGTCCAGCTCAGATTCACGGCGCCATCCTGCGGGTCGCCGGACACCGCGGAAAGCAGCGGCGCATCAGGTTTGTCCATCACCGAAACGCTGATGGTGCCGGTCACCTCACGTTCTTTTGTTTTGGTGGCGTCGCGCACGGTGACGACCACCTTGTTGGTGTTCGCGCCGATGTCGGAAGCCGCCCTGATGGACACCACGCCGTTGGATGGGCAATCCACCGTCAGCTTCGACGTGCCATCGGACGTGCATCCGGTCACCGTCAGCGGAGTGTCGGGGAACGGATTGTACGCGTCGGACAGCAGATTCACCTGCTCGCTGGAACCGGCCTTGATTTTCACGGTCTTCTCGGTGACACGGGCGAGTGGCCTGTTGGACGCGGTGACGCGCACGGTCATACCGGCGCTCACCGTACCCTTCGCATATTTGATCGAGACGGGCACGCTCACTGTGGTGCCCGGCGTGGCCGTCTTGTCCGCGGACACGGTCAACGTGCCGGAGGGAGACACTCTGGCATCCACACTGCCGGAATTCACGCCGCCGGAATACGAGTACTGCTTCTCATCCTCGTACAGGCCCGACGCCGAATGGGTCAGCGCCGTCAGATCGATGGTAGTGGCCTTCTCGCCGGCCACCACATCGACGGTGGAGGATGAGAACGTCGGCGGCGGAACCTCACGTCCGATCACCGTGATCGGAAGCGTGAGCACCGCCGAATTGACGATCTTCACCTTGTCGTTCTTGTCTCGCTTGCCGTCCACCGCGGTGAAGGTGATGGACGCGGGACCCGCGTAATCCTTCGGCGCGGTGAACCTCAACGTCTGGTCGTTGACGTACAGGTCGCCGTCCGCGGCCTTCGTGGCGCTCACCGAATCGGCGCCGTCCACATACGCGGTCTTGCCCGCGCCCACACGCACGTAGTCGGCGATGTTGATGGTGATGGTCTCACGCGCATTGACCTTCAACGCCGGCGCCTTCGGACGCAGAACCGGCGGAAACACGCCATATGCGGGCACTTGGATGAACGCGGTGGACGTGATGCCGTACGTCGTGTTCGTGACGGTGTACGGCACCGCGCGCGCCTCATCGGTCAGATCAACGGTGATGATGGTGGAATCCTTGCCGCCCTTGACATGCGCATGGTCGGTCGCGGAAGGATCCACGCCCACCTGAAGCTCGTCGGCGGTGCCGGACGGATTGGCGATCCACTGCGAAACGTCCACGTCCACGGATTTCTTGTCGATCGTGGCGGCGGCCGGAACACGGTAATCGTACGCGGTCGGCGGGTCGATGGCGGCGTTCTCGTCGACATTCACCGTCAACGTCGCCGAATCGGACAGGCCAGCCTTGTCCTTGACGGTGTAGACCACGTAATACGTGCCCGCCTGCTTCGGCGTGGTGAACGACAGCATGTTGTCGACGACCTGAATGCCGCCGATGCCTTGCGATTCCACGTCCTTGGACACGGTCAGATCAGTATTGTCCCCGGAAATGTCGTTCTGCGCCACCGGCACGGTGGCCGCGGTGTTCGGACGCAGCGTGATCTCGTCGTCGCGCGCGTACACACCCGAATCGGCTCCGGATTTGAACACGCCCACACGCACCTGCGCGGTGGCCCTCTGACCGGTCCAATCCTCCACGGCGTAGGAGAAGGTGTCCGTTCCGGACGAATCGGCATACGCCTCATACACCAGATACGTGGCGCCCACCTCGCTGATACGGCCCAGTTCCGGCGCTTTGTTGCCCAAGCCGAGCAGCTGCACGTCATCGCCGTCAGCGTCGATGCCGGTGAGCGTGATCGGAATCTGCACCTTCTGACCGGCCGCCACCTGCGCCTCGACGTCGGACGGTGTCGGAGCCGCCTTGTTGGACGCGTCCTTCTGATGCACGTTGATGGTGATGGTGGCCGAGGCCGCGTTGCCGAGATTGTCCTTCACCGTGTAGGTGACGGGGAAGGAGCCGGTTTGTCTGGTGGCCTGATAGCGCACGGTGTCGCCGGACACGAACACCAGACCCTTGAACGTGTTCTTGTCATACTGCAAGTCGTTCTGCAGGCTCACCGTGGTGCCGTCGGAATACGTGACATGGTCGAGCACGTCCACGGACACGATGCCTTCGGTGCGCACCTGTGTGGTGATGTTCTCGGCCTTCGGCACGGAATTCGACGTGGTCAGCGCCGGCGGCTGTAGGACGATGACGCCGGTCGACGATCCGGCCGCGTTGGCCACGGTGTAGGAGATCCGCACCGGCTCGGTAGGCACCTGACGCGCGGTGATATAGACGCGCTTGTTGCTCACCACACCGGTTTTGATGCCGCTTTGCGCGTCCGCGGTGACGCTGGTCACCGACAGCACGCCGCCCATCGGGTCGACGTCGTTGGCAAGCGGCTCCACGATCGCGGTATTGTCCGCGCCGAGCAGCGCCACATCGTTCGCCGCGATCGGCTTGGCGGCGTCTCCGGCCACCGCCTGCACCTCCACACGAGCCAGACCGGTCGACGGAATGGAACCCTGCGTGATGGTGTACGGCACATAGTAGGTGCCGGGATTGGAGGCGGTGAATGTGATCGACATGTCGGTGGCGTTCATGGTGGTGGCCGCGCCGGACGGCGTCTCCACCGCGGTCAATTCGGCCGGTTCGACGGACGTGCCGTGCACGTACGGCTTGAGCGCGATGGTGGTGCGGGTGTCGGGCGTGGTCTGTTTGACCACGGGGTCGATGACCGCGCCCAGCGTGTTCGCCGGCTTCACGGAGAAGTAGATCATGCCGGTGCCGGTCTGCTGGCCGTCGGACACCGTGACCTCGATGCCCGCCCTGCCGGACGACATCGAACCGGCGTTGAAGACCAATTGTCCGTCGGCTCGCGTGGACACCGTCACCTGATCGGTGTTCTGCGGCGATGCCGACACCAAGGTCAGCGGATCGCCGTCGGGGTCGGAGAAGCTGCCCAACGCGTTCGCGGTGTACGAAGCACCCTGCTCCACGTCGATTTCCGGCGGAGTGTCGCTCTGCAGCGGCGCATGGTCGTCGCCGCCGGCCAGCGTGAGCGACACGGTGGCGCTGGACGTCTGCCCGCGCCCGTCGGAAATCTCATAGCTGAAGGACACGTTGCCCGCGGCGGCACCGGAGGCGTCGAGCTGCAGATACCGGCCGTCATACACGGGGGAGACGGTGATGTTCGCGCCATCCGGAGCGCTCACCGACGTGATGCGCAGCACGGAACAGTCGGTCTGCTCGTCGTTGCGCAACACGTCGAGAATCTGCTGCGATCCCACGCGCGCGCCGAACGAATCGTCCACGGCCTTGATCTGCCCCGACTGCGCCGAACAGTTCTTGCTGAAATTATGCTGGTTGTTGGCGCTGTCGTTGTTCTGCTGCTGTTGCTTCGACTGCTTGGTCTCCACCTTGTTCCACTGGATTTTGATGACCTTGGTGGACTCCTGCGGATTCCACACATTGCCGTTGACCACGTCGTTGAGCACCACCAGACGATGGTTGGTGCGGAACACGAGCTGCGAGGTGGGATTGACATCTTCCAACGAGGAAAACTGTGCGTCCTTGTCGTTCGCCGCGCACACCCTGATGTAATTGTTGGCCTTCTGCGCCCACGCGGCGAACACGCAGCCATTGGTGGACACCGGCTGCGCGGCATCGCCCTTGCCGGCATTCGGCAGCTGCGTGACCTTTTTGCTGCCCAAATCGACCATGGCGATGCCCCGCGGCGTGGAAACCGCCACCCAGCCAGTCTGCCTGCCATCCGTGGACGGCGCCTGCAACGTCGCCTGACCCTGCAGGCCGATATCCGCGCTGCCCTTCGGCCAGAACACCTTGCCGGCACCGGCTACGACCGGCGTCTTGCCGACCACGGTGAACGATTCGACATTCGTGGCGCCCTTGATCGTCGCATCCTTGCCGGGTGTTCCCTGAGGTCCGTCGACACTGAGCACCGCGCCGTCGGACGTGCGGTAGCCGTAGACGACACCGTCATGCGTCACCGCGATACGGCCACCCGACCCCAGCTTCATCTTCGGCGAATCGGTGGTCGGATTCATGGATTTCACATCATCGGCGGACCCGACCCACACATTGCCCGTCTTGACGTTGATGAACGCCGCGGTGTTGCCTCCGACGACGGTCCGCATATCCGATTTGATGGTGGTGTTGCCGTTTTCGCTGACGGTGGAGGCCTCGATGTTGCTGGCCTTCGTACCTTCGGAGATCACGGTGGAGCCATCATGCTGGGCCACGTCGAACCGGGCCGCAGTGGAGGCGACGCCCGCGTCGGCGTCCCGGTTGCGCACGTTGAAACGGGCGGCCTTGCGGTCCTTGAGCGAAGTGACCCACACGGTGCCATCGTCGAGCTGCACGTGACGTTGCGTCACCGAACTGACGATGACGGCTCCGGCGACGATGCCCAGCAACAGCAGCAGCATGACGATCGGCGTGATCCACCGGCGACTGCCGGAAGGCAGCAGCTTGCGCAGCATCGACCCGAATCGCAACTGCCGTTCGTACGATTGCGCCGACTGGTTCTCGGCGTTCCTATGCTTGCTCATCGACTGGCTCTTCCCTGATTGTGCCCAAACTTTGTTTGACCGCGCATCCAACCGCATGCGCCTACCTGTTTGCCCGCATGCATGCCGGGCTGTATTGGTTCGTATCGGTTCATGTCACCCGCATCCGGCCGCAAACTCACGGCTTGGCCGCGCACGCGATCATGGGATTCTCGGACATCTGCCGGTCCGCGCGAACCAGACTCACCTGCACGCACGTCTGCGCGCCGTCGGCCGGATCGATTTCGATACGCGTCGACTCCGTGGTGGTGCCCTGCACGTTCGGGTCGGTTCCCGAATCGCCGACCAGCGACCACGCGTACGAATCGCCATCCTTCGGAGAAGGATTGACCCACGTGAACCGCACTTTGCCGTCGGCGGTGTATTCGCCCGTAAGATCCTGCACGCTCGGCACACTGCCCGACGTGATCGCCGAATCGGGATCGTCCTCGGCATGGTTCTGGGCGCCATGGTTCTGCACCTGCACCTTGCTGTTGTCGGAAGCCGCATCCATATTCGGCATGACGACGGTGACGAACGCCAACGCCATCACGACCACGGCGGCCGCCGCAGCAACCGTGACGGCCAACGGCTTCACCCACCGGGCATGCTGTTTCGCAACCGGGGCGGACTGGTCGAATGTGGAAGTCTGCGCGTACATGTTCTGCGGATAATCCGGCACACCCTCGACGGTGGTCTGCACGGCACGGCCATACAAGGCCTGCTGCACGCGCTGCATGTCGCGCGCGAACTCCAACGCGGAATAGTAACGATCCTCGGGCGTACGGCTCAAGGCCTTACGCAACACCCGTTCCACTTCGGCCGGCACGTCGGGACGGTTGAGCTTGGGCAGCGGATTGTTGAGAATGACGGACTTGAGCCGTTCGGCCCGCACCTGCCGTTGGGAATCGCCCAGCACATCGGCGTAGAAATACTCGTACGGCGATTGGCCGATCAGCATGGCGAACAGCGTGGCGCCAAGCGAATAGATATCGGACGATTCATTGCCGCCACCGCCTTGGGCAAGCACCTCCGGCGCGGCCCACGCGATGGTGAAGCCGACACCCGGACGCCCATAGACGGTCCCGGCGATGCCGAAATCGGCGAGCATGGGCATATTGTGCGCGTTGATGAGAATATTGCTGGGCTTGATGTCTCGATGGATGATGCCTTTGCGATGCGCGGTGAACAGCGCGCTCGCCAGATCGATGCCGACGGTGAGCATCTGGTCGGCGGTGAGACGGCCATGCTCGAGGAACGTCTTGTAATTGCCGCCCGGAGCGTATTCGAACACGGTGTAGCCGCGCCCGTTGACGGTCACGCCGTTCTCATAGACGGAAAGAATGTAGGGGTGTGTGGAGATCTGCCCCATGAAATTCGCTTCGGAACGGAAGCGGACCGCGGCACGTGGGTCGAGCGTGTTCTTGCTGATTTTGATGGCCACCTGACGGGCCGGGGAAAGCTGCTGGTACAGGTACACGTCGGCTTCGGAACCGGAGCCCAGCCGTTTGATCAGTGTGTAGCCGGGAATCTGAGGGGGAATGCTCCTTGAGGCTTCCATGCTTCCTCTTTCCTGTAGTTCCTGCCCGGTTCCGTGCGTTGCGTCTATGCTTCGACTGTACTCGTCGTCATGGGCAGGCCGTCTGTTCGCTGTTGAACCTTCCCGGGCTGCGCCGCTAGTCAATCTTATTGGTGGCGGTGTCCGAAAAACTTTGTAGAGGGTATCGATGTCCATATATAAAGATGTCGGTGTCCACGATGACGTTTTCAGGACGGCTTCGGACGATGATATGCGATTCGTAGCCGGACCGTTCGGCTAAGCTGGGGAGACATGATGGATGTGGACGATCTCGATGACGCGACATTGGTTGCGGGGGCACCCCGCAGCGGCAAGACCCGGTTCGCGCTGGACATGCTGGTCGCTGCGATGAAGCGGCATGGCGACGCGTACGCCGTGATGACGGTCTCCGGCAGACAGGTGGCCGACCGGCTCGGCGACACCGTGATCCGCGAACTGTCCGCGATCTCGCAGGCACGCCCCGTCACCACCCTGCCAGCCGTCGCGTTCCGCATCATGACCGCCGTGCGATCGCATGCCGGACAACCCCTGCCGAAACTGCTCAACGGGGCCGAACAGGATGTGGTCATCCGCCGCGTGCTCGCCAAGCATGCCGAACATGCCGAGCACGGCGACGAATGCTCCACCTGCGCGCTATTGCGCACCTACTTCGTGGTCGCCGACTGGTCGGGCATGGTGGTGGACGACGCCACCGACGCCTTCGCCAACCAGCTGCGCGACATGCTTGCCCGCATGAACGAGATCGGCGCGAAACCGGAACTCGAAGACGCGCTGATTTCCCGCGCTGCCGACGAACACGGCACGCTTGACGAACGACGCGAACGACTGCGCGTGCAATGGCGGCTCGCCTTCGCGCTGCGCGCCGAATACAACCAGGCCATCAACGAGGCATATCCGGACCAATACCGTCTCGACGCCTCGCAGCTCATGATCGACGCCGCGGCCGCCGTGAACGAAGCCGAAACGTCCGACCTGCCGAAACTCGTCATCGTCGACGATTTCCAGGACGCCACACTCGCCGGCTTCGACTTTCTCACCGCATTGCGCAACCGTGGCGTGCGACTGTTGCTCGTCGGCAACCCCGACGAGGCGGTGCAGACGTTCCGCGGATCGTACCCTGAATATTTGTTCAACATGGCGCAATCGCGATTGGGCGCGCGACTGGTACGGCTGGAACCGTCCCATATGGCCGAAGGCACGGACCTGGCTGCGGTGACGAGCCGCGTGAGCCTGACCATCGCCAGCACGGAATCGACCGACGACGCGCTGGCGAACCGCCCCGGCAAAATGCCGGCCATCGCCATACCGGAGACGCACGACGGCAGTCTTGAAGCCGCGATGTACCGTTCCACCGTCGAAGAACTCGACGACGTGGTGTGGAAAATCAAAACCGAACATCTCGAACACGGCCGCGACTGGAACGACATGGCCGTGATCGCCCACGACAACGCCACCGTGCGCACGTTCGGCGAACGGCTACGCGCCGACGGCGTGCCCGTACGCTATTCGAGCGTGACCCGCCCCCTCAAGGACGAACCGTTCGTGCAGGGCCTGTTCTCCATGATCGAACTGGCCGAACTGAAACGGCAAGGCATCGCCACCTCGTCCATGAACCTCGACACGGCCGGCGCATACGTGCGCTCACGCGTCGCATCGATCATGAACTCGCCGCTGATCACCACCCCCGGCGAACGTCCGGCTCGGCTGTGCGTGGTCGAATCGGCGATGAACGCGCTCGGCTCGCTGGCCACGGTTTTGCATGACGATACAGCCGATCCGACCACGTCCGACACGTCCGGACGCGCGCTGCTGCCACAGCTGATCGACGATTGGAACGATTACGTCGAAACCTTCCACACCGCACGCGTGGCGGCATCGGCGTCGGACACGGAAAACGCTGCCGACATGGGCCTGCCGGCAATCGACACCGACGACCGGCTGATGACGGGAGAGCGTGCCGCTGAGGACGCGGACGAACCATCCTTCGGCATGAACGCGCTGTACATCCTGCTATTGGAAGGCGACACTGACCGCGTGCTCGACGCGATCGCCTCCGTACTGGGCCGCAAAGACCCCCAAGCGCAAGCCTTCGCACGCCTGTGGAAAACGCTTGACGATACCCTGCGGTCGGAGGCACGCCTGACATCCCACGAACCGCAATACATGCTCGACTGTGCATGGCAGGCGTTCGGCAAAGCCGAAATCTGGCAGAAAACGGCGTTGCGCAACAACGCCGAAGGCCGCGCGGCCAACGACCGGCTCGACACCGCGATGCGCCTGTTCAGCTACGCGTCCGGCGGCGAATCGAACGGCGTGACGGCAGCGCACACCATCGACGCGTTCATCGAACAGGTCCGCGCGCTCGCCATCGAAGCCGACTCCCTGGCGCACACCGCGCCGATCGATCAGGCCGTGACGCTCACCACGCCCGCCGGAGCTGCCGGAAAACATTGGAAACTAGTATTCATGCCTGCGTTCCAACAAGGCCAATGGCCGAACCTCTCACCGCGCAACACCCTGTTTGGCGGGGAGGAGCTCGCCGACATCATGCTGCATGGACGACTGTCCGACGACATCGTCACTTCCGCAGGCCGCGAAAACGCGCAGCTCGCCGCGGTGCTCGCCTCCGAACAGAAAAGCCTCCTTGTGGCGCTCACCCGCGCCGATGAGCGCGTGACGGTAAGCGCGGTCCTCAACGAAGACCATGTGCCGTCCGACTTCCTCTACGGCTACCTGCCGGAATGGTTCGACCGCGACCGGGATGCCGATGCGGAAACACGCGTGTACACGGCGGTCGGCGAGGCCGGCGAATACGCGGGACTGGAGGCCGACCCGCGTGGCCTGGTCGCCGCCGCGCGAAGCGTGCTGGCCCATGCGCCGGCCGATTCCCCCCAAGCGCGCGATGCCGCGCAAGCCTTGGCGTTGTTGGCATCGCATGGCATCGCCGCCGCGAATCCCGACAATTGGGCGTTCCTTACGGAACATGCGGGAGCCGACGATATGACGGGAATCGACGGCAAGATGGAATCTGACGGAAAAACGGAGCATGCCGACAAGGCGAAGCTTATCGAACAACCGGAATCCATCGAAAAAACGGACGGCCAATCCGACGTGGTCACCCTTTCTCCATCCGCCGTGGACAGTTTGTGGGCGTGCCCGGTGTGCTGGATGCTGGAGAACCGTTTCGCCGGCCCACGCATGGGCAGCGCGGCCACCAGCTTCGGCTCGCTCATCCACGCCGTCGCGCAACAGGCCACCGAAGCCGGCCTCGACCTGCCCCAAAACCACACCGCAGTAAGCGACGAGGACAACATCGACGAAATCACCCAATGGATGATCGGCCGATACAAGACCCTACGTGGCGACCTCAACGCCATCGACGACCCCGAGGAACGGTACAAGGCGCTCGGCAAGGACGCGAAAGCATCGGTCGCATTGCGCAACATCGCCACATATTTCGTCAAGTCGAACCGTACGGGATACCCGTCGAACAACACCGAAACCATCACCGTGGGAACATTGGACCATGCCGAAGCGGAACGGCAGTTCGCCGCGCGATTCGACTTCGACGACATCCTCGACGCCTACAACGCCATCGACGGCAACGCTCCGATCTCCCGCGACGAACTCATCGCCATCATGGGCGCGCTCGTCGACGGCTGGCCGGAAACCGGCATGAGCGACCGGCTCACCGTACGCCTGTCGGGCAGAATCGACCGTCTTGAACACCGCCGTACCGCCGACGGCCGCGAACAGGTACGGCTGATCGACTACAAAACCGGCAAAGTGCCGAACGGACGCTCCCTGTTCGGCGACCTGCAGCTCGTCTGCTACCAGCTGGGCCTCGCATTCCCGGAACACGGCGGAAAACGCGGCGCGCAGGCGATCGCAGCCATGCCGGACATCACCCAAAGCGCCCTGTTCCACGTCATGGAATACGCGGCACCCGCGCCACGCAAAGGGCAAGGCGACGAAGCGTACCACCAGCAGGCGCTGTTCGCCGGCGGAAGCATCAACGCGGGCGATTTCATACCCCGCAAATACGTGCCCAAAATGGCCAGTGTCTTCACCAGCGGCCTCGACGACGTCGAACGGCCGGCGCAGGTCAGCGAAGAACATTGGAAGCAACTTCTGGAATCGCGGTCGAAGATGACGGTATGGTCGCTGACCATGATCGCCCGCGTCTTCTATGCGGCCGCGGCGAGCCGGGCCATCCGCATCACCGCGCGTCCGACCGTGGAACACGTCGGATACTGCAGAACGTACGGCAGTGGGGTCTGCCCGGCCTGCCAAGGCGAGCAGAACACCGTATTCGAAAGGACCGTGGCATGAACGGGAGTAACGGTATGAACGGAAGCATGTCAACGAACGGGGCCACAGCAAAGGGCGATGCGATGGGCACTGTGCCGGCCGCCACGCCGAAATTCACCGACAGTCCGGAACAGGCCGCCGTCATCCAAGCCCCCTCATACGAGGACGTGGTCGTGGTGGCGGGCGCCGGCTCCGGCAAAACCTACACCATGACCCGCCGCATCATCACCCTCATCGACCAGGGCATCAGTCCCGAGAAGATTCTGGGCCTGACCTTCACACGCAAAGCCGCCTCCGAACTGCTTTCGCGCGTCTCCGCTGCCGTGATACGCAACCAGGCCGGACGCGGTACACGCGTCGCCTTCCTCAAACCGGAAGTCTCCACCTATGACGCGTTCTTCCAAACCATCGTGCGCCAATACGGCCTGCTCGTCGGCTTCGACCAAAACACGCAGCCATTGAGCGAAGCCGGAGCGCTGCAGCTCATCCACACCGTGCTCGACAAGCACATGGACCAGCTCATGGCCTTCGACCAAGGCGGCGACGAACTCGGCAAATTCTCCACCATCGCCGGCAACGTGTTCACCCTATCCAACGCCATCGCAGGAGCCATGATCGGCAGCGACTGCACCAGCTTCGACGAAGCCGTGGAACGCGTGCGCGCATGGGATAAGGCGTTCGTGGCGCAAGTGGCCAAAGCGCTTGAAGACGAGGACGTTCCCGATGACGAGCCGAAAGTGGGCAAGGCTCCGAAACAGAAGAAAAAGGAATCCGACACCGCCTTCGAAACCCGCATGCGCGAATACCGCGCCCAATGCCACCAACTCTGCGTCTACAAGACCGCGCAATTGGCCGGCACGGCCCGCAAACGCGACCTGCTACTCGACCTCGTGGCCGACTACCACGCCGAAAAACGCGCCCTCAACATGGCCGAATTCAGCGACTTCACCATCGCCGCATTCCAACTCGTCACCCGATTCCCCTCCATCGGAGCCACCTACCGCAAACGCTACACGCACGTGCTGCTCGACGAATACCAAGACACCTCCACCACGCAGGCGGCCCTCCTGACCGCACTGTTCCACGCCGATTCCACCCATCGCAGCGCGGTGAACGCCGTCGGCGACCCCTTCCAATCGATCTACGCATGGCGAGGAGCCAGCCCAGGCGCATTCCGCATGCTGCAACACGACTTCGGCCACGACGCCACCGACAAGCCCTACACGCTGACCGTCACCCGACGTAACTCGCGCATGGTGCTCGAAGCGGCCAACAATCTGACGAAACCATTGCGCCTGCCCGCCAGACGTCGCGGCAGTTCGCTTATGCGCGAAGTGGACGTGCCCCCGCTCGCCAACATCGACAACGCCCCCGAAGGTACGCTCGGCGTGCTCGGCTACGCCACATTCGGCCAGGAAATCGACGCCATCGTACGCTTCGCCAAACAAGCGATCGCACTGCACACGCCAACCGAAAACGAGCTCGCCGACGGAGCCAAAGACAACCGTCCGCACGTGGCGCTCCTGTTCCGCTCCAAAACGCAGATGCCAGCCTACGAGGACGCACTGGAACAAGCCGGCCTCACCACACTCGTCGTCGGCCAGGCCGCACTCCTGGAACGTCCCGAAATCAAAGACATCCTCGCCCTGCTGCACGTCGTATGCGACCACACCGACAGCGCCGCGCTCATGCGGCTGCTCGCCACACCACGATTCGGCCTGTCCGCCGACGATCTGCAGGCGCTCGCCGGCATCGCCGAACGGCTCAACACCGCGCAACGCTACCGCGCGCTCGTGTCGGCCGGCATCGTGGAGGCGGATGCGAATCCGTCCGACGCCGACATCCGCGCCACCGTGCGCGCCTACCGCGACCAAGTGCCCAACGCCGTCTTCCTGATCGACGTGCTGCTGCGCGGCGATCTGCGGCACCTCGTCGACGGCGTATTGAGCCGTACGGGAGCCGCGAGCGTCATCCACGCCGGTCGCGTCATCCAACAGGTGCAGCGCACGGCCGGTCATCCGTTGCCGGAAGTGGTACGCACGGCCATCACCGCGCTCGGACTGGACATCGACCTGCTGCTCGCCGAACGGATGCGGCATCCGGATGCCGGCAATCGTGCCACATCGCATGCCGCTTCGTCACTCGACGCGATGCTGTCTCTGGTGGACACCTACTTGCAGGAAATCGCCGCGCAGGGCACGCCAAGCCTGCGCGCGTTCATCTCGTGGGTGGATTCGCTGCGTGACGCGTCCGACGACAACGCAACCGCACCAGATACCCCCGTCGATGTGGTGCTCATGACCGTGCACCAGTCGAAAGGCCTGGAATGGGACGCCGTGGCCGTGGTCGGCATGCGCGACGGCACCTTCCCGTCCAGTCAAGGCGACCACCTGAGCGTCAAAACGGACGAAGACCATCCGGGCGGTCGGCGCGACGGCGTATGGGAGCCGCCGGAATACTTCGAAAAAGCCCACACTTGGCTGGAAGACCCGTCCGCGGTGCCGGTTCCGGTGCGCGCCGACGCGGATATCCTGCCACGATTCCCGCACGACGCGCCCATCGGGGGCAATCCCGTGGAATCGCTCGACGGATTGGACGATGCGGAAGTGATCGACGACGAGGTGTTCGGCACCTTGCGAACCATGGCCGTCGACGATATGGAAGGAATGGATCCGGCAAGCCTGTACCTGACGCAACAGGAGGAATACGGCCGCCGACTGCACGCCGACGAACGCCGTCTCGCCTACGTGGCGTTGACGCGCGCCCGCTACGAGGCGCTGCTCGTATACAGCGGATGCAACGAGACGAGCCGCGACTCCCACCTGGCGGAGGGAAAGAAAAGCGCCGCGCCGTCGAATTTCTGGCTGGAGACGCGCGATTCGATGAACGGAATCGTCACCGCGGTACGCGAACCGGACAACCTGTCCGACGATGTGGACGGCTCCCCGCACACGCTGGGACTTGACCTGCCCGACGGCTATTTCGTAGGCGAACACGCCCGCGATTTCGAGAATGCCGTGGTGGGCGATGCGTGGAACACGCCGCTCGAACCGGTCTCGGACGACCATACTTTGCCTTGGCCGTGCGATCTGAGCGCCGATGTCGCCGACAAGCTGCGTGCCGCGGCCGAACAGGTACGTGCCGTCGAATCCGACGAACCGAATATCGCTGAATCCACGGGAACGCAGGGCGACGTTGCCGATGAATCCGCCACGCCATCGCCGGAAACCGGAAACTCACTGCTGCGTCTCGCCAAACTGCTCGTCGCCGACGAACATCTCATGCCGGAACCGGACGTGGCTGACGCAGGCGAATCGCAGGACGCCTTCGACGAGGCCGTGCGTGCCAAAGGCGAACGTATCCTTGCTGCCGGCCGCCAAAACGTCACCTCGCTGCAAGCGCGCGCCGGCTCCATGGGCGAGCGTGACTCCCGCGCCTACTGGCGTGGTCTGGTCCGTCCGATTCCGAAGGTCGCCTCGCCGGCCGCCCAACTCGGCACGCGGTTCCACGCATGGGCGGAACGGTTCATCATGGACGATGCGGACGTCGACGGCATCGGCGGTACGGAAGGTGCTGCCGGTATGGCCGCGCAGTCGCGTGCGGAACTGATCGCATTGATAGGTGATACGCAAGTCGACGCGGACAACGGCGGCGTGCAATCGCAGGACGCACCATCGCAGGACGCCCGATTGCGAGACGAACGGAAACTGGCCGCTTGGCAGCGTCGTCTCGTCGCTTCGCCGTGGGCAAAACGACGTCCAGCATGGGCGGAACGCCAGCTCGTCGTCGACATGCCCCAGCTCGGCACCATCGTCAACGGCAAACTCGACGCGGTGTTCTTCGGCGGTCTCGACGAAACGGACGAGACGAAACGCTACACCGTGGTCGATTGGAAAACCGGCGTAAAACCACGCAAACCGGACGAAATCAAGGAGAAGCTCGCACAGCTCGACCTGTACCGCCTGCTGCTCGCGGCGATGGAAGGGGTGCCGTTGGATGCAATCGACGCCTGTCTCTACTATGTGAGTGAGCCTCACGAGGCCGATCGGGAGCTTGACGCCCTCGACAAAACAGAAGAAGAGATCCTTGCCGAGTTGAGCTACGGAATTCCGCAGCAATCCGACAACGACTAGTGCCGGTGCGCAATGGCTCCTTGACCGAAGAAAGCGGGGGAGCGGCGCTTTCCGGCCTGCCTGCGGGAGAAACCGCTATGCAGGCAGCGTTGTGGAGGAACGCCGCTACCCTCGTGCAGCATGTGTGGGCGGGCGCACATGCCGGACGCAACGACAGTTAAGGAGTGTTTGATATGGCTGCGAACAGCGCAACCGCAATCCCGAACGCCGGCATGGGTGCCGGAACAAACAACGCATCGGCAATCGTCTTCCGTCCCATCGGCTGGGGCGATCTGGACGCGGTGGTCGACCTGTTCGACCGTACCTGGCCGCAGGATGTGGACAAGGTCGGCGCGGACATGTCGCGGCTGATCTCCCGATATTTCGTGCTGCACTACCTGCTGCCGACCACGTTCGCCAACGGCGCGTTCGCCGCCGACGGCACACTCGCGGGCGTCACGTTCATCCGCGTCGCCGGCGAGGCGCCGCAGCTCGACGAAATCGAAGTCGGCGAGGAAATGAAGGCCTTGGAACGCCGCATCGACGCCGATCCGGAGGCCGCCAAGCATATGGCGGCGCTGAAATCCGGCTTCTCGGTGGAACTCGATCTGGAACGCGAAGGGCGCGCCAACGAAACCACCATGGGCGAGCTGGAACTGTTCATCGTCAACCCCGACGTGCGCGGCCACGGTGTGGGCGGGCGGCTTTGGAGACGCATGCAGGAGCATTTCGCCGCATGGGACGTGCCCGCGTTCTACCTGCACACCGATTCCGACTGCGACGTGAGCTTCTACGACCACAAGGGGTTGGACTGCATCGCGCACCGCACGGCAAGCGAGACGGTCGCCCGGCTCGGCGGCAGTGCCGACGGCGAAGTGCCGCCACTGTTCGACGACATGTTCATCTACCGGGGAAAGGTGACGGCGTGACGGGCGCGAAACCGCAATCGCAATCGCACGAACCGCACGAATCGCAGAAAACGCAATCGCCATACGCGCAGCTTTTCCGCATTCCCGGCACGAAGGCGTTCTGCGTGTCCGGAGCCATCGCGCGACTGCCGATGTCCATGATGGGCCTCGGTATCGTGCTCGCGCTCAACCACATGTACGACAATTGGACGATCGCCGGCGTGATGAGCGCCGCGTACGTGCTCGCCACCGCCGCGGTCACGCCGCTGTACGCGCGCCTGTTCGACCGGTTCGGCCAGCGCAAGGTCGGTCCGGTGATCCTGACGGTGCAGATCATCGTCATGCTGGGCTTCGCGTTCGCCGCGCTGATGCGCGTGCCGATTCCGCTGCTGTTCGTGCTTGCCGTGGTCATGGGCATGACGCAGTTCTCGTTCGGCGCGCTTGTGCGCACCCGTTGGGCGTACGTGCTCGACCGCGCCGACAAGGAGGACCTGCTCAACACCGCGTATGCGCTCGAATCCGCCATCGACGAGATCGTGTTCATCTTCGGGCCGATTCTGGCGGCTTTCCTGGCCGCGTCCGTGCATCCCGTATCACAGCTGTTCGTGCCGACCCTCGCCTGCGCGTTCGGCGGTGCCGTGTTCTTCGCATTGCGTGACACTCAACCGCCGGTATTGCGCGAAATCACGGTCGTCGCGGCCGATACGGACGATGCTGACGTGCGATTGGCGGCCGGCGGTGCCGCTGGTGCCGCGGTTTCCGCGGACCGTTTCGATTTGGATCGGCTCAAGACGGGCGATCGCGACCGCAACAAGCGCAATGTGCTCACCTATGCGGGTGTGCTGCCGCTTCTCGCCGTGTTCATCGTGTTCAACATGGCGTTCACCGCGTTTGACACGTCCATGACCGCCGTCATGAAATCGCTGCACCTCGACTCCGTGCTGGGCGTGCAGCTGGCCATGCTGGCCGTCGGCTCCTGCATGGGCGCGCTGGTCTTCGGCTCGCGCGAGCTCAAAGGCTCCCGTTGGCGTCACATGATCATGTTCCTCGCGTTGATGACCGTCGGCTTTGTGGTGATCCACCTGTGCCAGGGCAACCTGATCGTGATGGGACTGGTGGAGATCCTCACCGGTCTGACCATTTCGCCGGTGTTCGCCTCCGGCAACCTCGTCGTCAAGGAGACCGTGCCCGAGGAATCGCTCACCGAAGGCCTGTCCTGGGTGAGCACCGCCGGCACGATGGGCGCGTCGTTCGGCTCCATGATCACCGGCATCGTGCTCGACCATTTCAATCCAAGCGCGGGATTGAGCCTGCCCGCCGTGTTCGTGGGCTGTTCGATTCCGTTCGCGCTGCTCGGCTGGGTGCTGGTGCGCCGCCGCGGCTGACCGACGTTCGATCGTCAAGCGTCATAGCCGCCTGCCTCCGCGTCGAAGCGTCTCTTTAGATTCATAAGTGGAACACGTTATGGACGTGGACACGCGATTTCGAACACATGCGCACGGCAAACGTACGACATGCGCAACATGCGCGTCCGCGAAAACATCAAGGAGCTGCAATGATCAAGGTTTCCGTAGTCGGTGCCAAAGGCCGCATGGGTTCGCACGTGGTCGACGCCGTCAATGCCGCCGCCGACACCGAACTCGCGCTCGCGCTCGACGCAGGCGACGACCTGGCCGCCATCACCCCCGAAAACACCGACGTCGTGGTGGAGTTCACCGTGCCGAGCGTGTCGCTGGGCAATGTGCTCGCGCTCGTCAAGCAGGGCGTCGACGTGGTGGTGGGCACCACCGGCTGGACCGAAGAGAAGCTCGACCAGGTGCGTGCCGCGCTCGCAGCAGCTCCGCGTGAGGGCCAGAGCGTGTTCATCGCGCCGAACTTCGCCATTTCCGCGGTGCTCGCCGACCATTTCGCAAAGGTCGCGGCGCCGTATTTCGAATCCGCGGAAGTCATCGAACTGCACCACCCGACCAAGGTGGACGCTCCGTCCGGCACCGCTTTCCATACCGCGCAGGGCATCGCCGAAGCGCGCAAGGCGGCCGGCTTGGGTCCGGTTCCGGACGCCACCGAAACCGATGGCGGTTCCCGCGGCCAGGTGGTGGACGGCATCCACGTTCACGCCGTGCGTCTGCGTGGCCTCAACGCCCATGAGGAGGTGCTGTTTGGCAACTCCGGCGAACAGCTGACCATCCGCGCCGACAGCTTCGACCGCATCTCCTTCATGCCGGGCGTGCTGCTGGCCGTGCGCAAGGTCTCCACCGGAACCTACCCGGGTCTGACCGTCGGCCTCGACCACTTCCTCGACCTGTAATCGTATTTTTTTCAAACTGCCGACGGGTGCATGTGTCTCCCGTCGGCAGTTTTTTTATGGCGGATCTGTTCCGATTATTTGGCAAGGCGTGCGATGGCGGCGCTGACTTCCGCCAGCTTTTCGTCGGCGACGGTACCGCCCTCCGCCGCGGCTTTGGCGACGCAATGGTGCAGATGGTCGTCGAGCAGCAGTAGCGCCACCGACTTCAGCGCGCTGTCCGCTGCGGAAATCTGCGTCAGAATGTCGATGCAGTATTCGCCGTTTTCCGTCATCTGCCGAATGCCGCGCACCTGCCCTTCGATGCGATTCAATCGTGCGATGATCCTCTTCTGGTCGCTTGCGTACCCATGCTGTGTGGCGTTCATATCGTCCTCCTCGCTGCGCTGAAAATTTTATCTACGGCTGAAGTTTGCTCGTCCTTCTTGCCAATATACCCTATAGGGGTATATTGTGATGGTGTTTGCCGAAATCGAAGGCCAATTACGGACGGAAGGCGGCTGGAATATGCACATCGCAATCGCGCTTATTGTGGCGCTGCTCGTTACTGCGGGCGTGCTGTGGTTCTTCTTCGCGCCGCGCAAAGCGTATCGTGCGCCGGTGCGCGACGGCGTGCAGGAAGCGGTCGTCGAAGTCAAAGGCGGGTATAACCCAGCCGTCATCGAAGCCGAAGCGGGCATGCCGTTGCGGCTGATCTTCGATCGCAAGGAAGACGGCGAATGCTCGTCGCATGTCGTGTTCTCCGATTTCGGGGTCGATCTTGCGTTGCCCGCCTTCCGCACGACCACGCTGACGCTTCATCCCGACCAGCCGGGCGAGTATCCCTTCGCATGCGGTATGAACATGCTGCACGGCACGTTGCGCATACTGCCGGGAAAGCATGCAAGTGTCGGTGCCGCCGCCGGTTCCGCGGTTGGTTCCGTCGGCGCCAGTATGTCCGATTCCGGCGATTCGGACATTCGCGCGACTGCTGACGGTGCCCACGCATCCGGTTCCGCGGAAACAGGCGTGCAATGCGCGCAAAAAGGCGCCGTCCAAACGTCCGGTTCGGGTGATTCGGGCAAATCGCGCGGATCGGAATCGGAAATTCGCGCCCTCATCACCCGTCTTATCGTGGCGGCCGTCTGCACGATTCCGGTATTCGGCTCCACCATGCTCATGCTGTATCCGATGCCGAACTGGCTGCAGTTCCTGCTGATGCTGCCAATCGTCGGCTATGCGGCGCTGCCGATTTTCCGCAGCGGTTTCGCCGCGATCGCCCACCGTTCGCCGGAGATGAACGCGCTCGTCAGCCTCGGCGCGCTGGCCGCATTCGCCTACTCCTGCGTGGTCACCTTCGCACCGAACGTCCTGCCCGACAATGCGCGCGAACCGTATTTCGAAGCGGTCGGCGTGGTCGTCACGCTTATGCTCGTCGGCCAGCTGCTCGAAGCGCGCGCCCGCAAAGGCACCGGCGAAGCCATGCGCGCATTGGCGGGTCTGCAGCCGAAAACCGCGCGCGTGGTGCGCGACGGCAGGGAAACCGACATCGTCGTCGACGACGTGCATGTCGGCGATGTCATCGCCATCCGTCCCGGCGAGCAGCTGCCGGTCGACGGCATCGTCATATCCGGCACCTCCACCGTGGATGAGTCGATGATCACCGGCGAAGCCATGCCGGTCGCCAAAACCGAGGGCAGCGAAGTGACGGGCGCCACCATCAACGGCGGCGGCTCGCTGCGCTACCGCGCCACGAAAGTCGGCAAGGACACCGTGCTCGCGCAGATCATCGGCATGGTGCGTGCCGCGCAAAGCTCGAAAGCCCCCGTGCAACGATTGGCGGACCGTATCTCCGGCGTTTTCGTGCCGGCCGTGGTACTCATCGCCGTATGGTCGTGCGCGCTGTGGTTCGCGTTCGGCCCCGAACCGCGTGTCACGCACGCGCTGGTCGCCGCGGTATCGGTGCTGCTGATCGCCTGCCCGTGCGCGCTCGGACTGGCGACTCCGTTGTCGGTGACGGTCTCGACTGGCCGCGCGGCTCGCATGGGGGTGCTGGTCCGTTCCGCCGAAGCGTTGGAAACATGCGGCAAAGTCAATGCCGTCGTGCTGGACAAAACCGGCACGATCACCACAGGCAAGCCCGCCCTCACCGACGTGCTGCCGTTCGGCAAGTGGCGTCGGCAGGCCGATGATTTCCTGACGATCGTCGCCGCCGCCGAACGTGATTCCGAGCATCCGCTCGCTGTCGCGATCGTCGCGACCGCCGCGGAACATGTCGATGCCGCGGATGCCGTGCAAGCCGCCGATTTCCAGGCAATCGCCGGCCGTGGCGTCACCGCGCGCGTCACCTTCCGCGGCCTGCCGCACACCGTCGCCGTCGGCAACACCGACCTGATCGACGACCTTGACGTCGACATGCCCGACGTTACGTCCGATACCTCCGAAATTGCCTCCGAGACCATCCACGATACGAACCTCGACGCCATCATCGCCGACATGGAACTCCTGTCTCGGCAAGGCAAGACGCCGATCCTGGCGGCCATCGACGGCCATCTCGCCGGCATCGTCGCCGTCGCCGACGTGCCGAAAGCCGACTCGCGCCAAGCCATCGAACTGCTCCGCAAACGTGGCGTCGAAGCCGTCATGCTCACGGGGGACAATCCGACCACCGCACGCGCCATCGCAAGCCAGGTCAGTATCGACGAACGTCATGTGATCGCCGGCGTGCGGCCGGAACGCAAGGCCGACGAAATCGCAAAACTCCAATCGCAAGGCTATACGGTGGCGATGGTCGGCGACGGCATCAACGACGCGCCCGCCCTCGCTCGCGCCGACGTCGGTTTCGCCATCGGCACCGGCACCGACGTGGCCATCCAATCCGCCGACGTGACACTGATGGGCGGATCGCTGATGGGGCTCGTGCACGCGCTCGACCTGACGCATGCCGCCATGCGCAACATCGCGCAGAACCTCGGCTTCGCACTCGGCTACAACAGCATCGGCATCGCGATCGCGGCCGGCGTGCTGTATCCGTTCACCGGAACGCTGCTGAATCCGATGATCGCCGGCGCCGCGATGGCGTTCTCGTCGTTGTGCGTGGTGACGAACGCAAGCCGGCTGCGCCTGTTCGATCCGGACGCGGAGGCGGCGAAAAACAAGACGTATCGGGTACGCAAGCCCGATCCGAGCAAGAATAATGGCAACCAGCACAGTCGGAAAGGAACGATCATGGGACTGTTCAGCGATCACAAGGCCAAGAAGGAAGCCGAGAACATGGGCGCGATGGGCGCCGGACACTGCTGCGGCGGTCATGACGGCCACGGCATGGCTTCGAATATGGGCGATTCCGCGGCGAACGTTGCGAAGGATCCGGTTTGCGGCATGAGCGTCGATCCGGCCACCGCGGCCGCGACCCGCGAATACGGCGGCGTCACCTACTACTTCTGCAACCCCGGTTGCGCCGACAAGTTCGCCCAGAACCCGGCCGCCTACCTGGGCTGAGACCTGATTCTCGTCCGTCCCCAATCTGCCGACATCGAATGACATCCGGCCGTCGGCGGGTTGGGGACGTTTTTTGGTAGGGGGCATCCGCTTCACGGACGGACGATCGCAAGATCGGCCCGCAATCCCGGCGCTATCTCGCCACGGTCGTCAAGCCCTGCAAGACGTGCGGTGTTGCGTGACATCCACCGCACCACGTCGGACGAGGCGAATCCGCGCTTCAACGCGCCCGTGAGCACGGTCCGGAACCCGACCTGCAGACTGGAGACGCCTCCCCACGCGGTGGCGAAAGTGCCGGCTTTCATGCCCGCGTCGGCAGGGGAATGGCCCGTGGCGACGCAATCCAACGTGCCATCCGCAAGCCCCGCCCATAGCGCGTCCTGCTCATGCAGATCACGAATCGGCGGACAGCATTTGACCGCGGTGGCGTTGTCGGGAATATGGTCGCAATCCAACGTGAGGTAATGCGGACAGGTCTCCGCGCTGACCGGCAGTCCTTCGGCCTTCGCCCGCCGCAGCACGTCCACGCTCAGACCGCTGGACACGTGCAGAATATGCGTGCGGCAGCCGGTGCGTGCCACCAGCCGTACGATCTTGCGCACCGCGTTCGCCTCGCATTCGGCCGGGCGCGATGCCGCGTTCAACAGTGTTCGCAACAGTCGGGGATTTTGTTGCCGCGTTAGTCGCCCATTTCGCTGGTTTGGCACCGTTTCTTCTATGCCGAATCCGCCCGATATGCGATGTTGATTGTGTGGGGTAAGCTGTTTTTGCCATGGTCGGTCATCTCCTGATGGTGGGTCGCGTTGCCAAGAGGCGCCGCCACTGCCTGTGATGGATGCATTTCAGTGCTTACGGCATCTGAAATTCTTCATTCGTCGTAACAGTTGTCGGCGGCCAAACCTGGTGAAACCCGGAAAGCAAGGGGTAGCATCGTCAGGAGAGCGGATGCGCCGCGTGAGAATGTACTGCAGGGAAGGGCGATGAGCGTGACTTCTGGAATTATGCTTTCAGACAATATGGGGGCTTCGAAGGACGCCATGGACGAGGAAGGCAATGCTGCCGCGGACCTCGGCTTGGTGGCGCGCATCCGGGAATCCTTCGATTCGCTGACTGCGACGGAACGTGAGGCCGCGCAATTCATTCTGGGTCATCTAACCGACGTGCTGGTCTGCAATTCCGTGGAATTGTCGCAGTTGAGCGGCATCTCGCAGCCGACGCTCAGCCGCCTGTACCGCAAGCTCGGCTATGCGAACGCGGGCGAATTCAGACGTGACGTGCGTCGCGTCCATCGTCCTGGCTCTCCGGAGCTTTCACGGCACACCCAGTGCGACGATTTGGTCGCCGACCATCTGCGCCGTGACGAGGAAAGCCTGAAACGCACGTTTGAAGGCATCGACCGCGCGCAACTGTCATCCGCATGCCAAGCCATGGCCACGGCCCCGCATGTGGCGGTGGTCGGGTACCGCAGCAGCTATCCCGTGGCGCTGCACATGCGCGAACAGCTGATGCGGCTACGCGGAAACGTTGATATTCTGCCGAATCCAGGCCAGTCCATAGCCGAAGATCTGGTTGATTATGCGGCAGGCGACGTAATCGTCATCATCGGCGTGGGCCGGCGTCTTCCCTTCTTCTCGCGGCTCATCGACGTGATGCTTGAGCGCGGCCTGACCGTGGTGGTGATTGGCGACATTTCGGCGCGCAACGCCGTCATCGGCCGTAACGTCGCCTTCTTCAAAGCGGTGCTGAACTCCCACGTGCTGACGAGCTTCACCGCGGCGTTCGCCCTGATCGCCCTGATGGTGGACGAAGTCGGAAAATGCCTCGTCGATACCGAAGACGAGGTGCACGCGCGTATCGAAGGCATCAACGATTGCTTCGATGCGCTCAATGAGCTTGAAGATTGATAGGGAAAATCTAGGCGCGGCACGTCCCGTTGGAACGGCGGTAAACGGAAGTGGAAGCGGGAATGGGAACGGAATGAATTCAAAACGAAACATGCTGGCGTACGACCGGTCCTCCACCGGATTGTGGGTGGCTTTGATCTTCCTCGTATCGCTGAATCTGCGGCCCGCCATCGCCGCCGTCGGGCCGGTCCTCGACCAAATGGGAACCGACCTTGCGTGGGGTGAGGGCGTGCAGGGCGTATTGACGGCGATTCCGCTGATCGCCTTCGCCGCGGTCAGCCCGCTGGTCACGTTCCTTGCACGCCGCATCGGCATCGACATGTCGATTCTGCTGGCCCTGCTGTGCATCGCGGCGGGCGACGCCATCCGCTCGTTCGGCGGCGGCGTTGGCATCTGGCTGGGCACGGTGGTGTTCGCTTCCGCCATCGCCGTCGGCAACGTTCTGGTTCCGGTAATCGCAAAACGTGACTACGCCGGCCATGTCGCGATGGCGACCGGCGTCTATTCCGGCTGCATCACCGCCGGCAGCGCCACCGCAGGTTTGCTGTCCGCGCCGCTTGCGCAGATGTGGGGCGGTTGGCGTGCGTCACTCGCCTTCTGGAGCGTGCCTCCGCTGGTCGTCGCCGCGCTGTGGGCGTTGCGTATCCTGCACAATCGCAAAGTCGTTATCGCTTCCGCCGGCGGCACCATCGAAACCAGCGATACTGACGATATCGATGATATTGGCGATCGCAGCACGACGGCCAACGCACAAAACCCGCATTCCGCACAGCGACCGGCATGTTCCACGCAATCGTCGCATGGCGTGTTCACCCGCGTGCTGCGCCGTCCGATGACGTGGTACGTGACGGCCTTCATGGGGCTGCAATCATCCGCCTTCTACACCATGTCCAACTGGATGCCGTCCATCTCCGCATCCATCGGCTACGACGCCTCCACCGCCGGCGTGCATCTGTTCATCTTCCAAGGCATCGGCATCCTTTCCGGCTTGGTCATTCCTAAGCTCATGAACGTGCGCGGCAACCAGGTCTGCGCGGCGCTCACCGCCAGCGCTCCCATGCTGATCGCCGGCCTTGGCATGCTGCTGCTGCCGCATCTCATGCCGGTATGGGCGTTCGTCGGCGGCTGCGCGCAAGGCGCGTCCCTGGTGGTGGCGCTCGCATTGATCGCGTTGCGCGGGCATGACAGCGCCGAAACCGTGGTGCTGTCGGGCGTCGCGCAGTCGTTCGGCTATCTGATCGCGTCGCTCGGCCCGCTTATGTTCGGCGTGCTGGTCCAGGCCACCGGCGGCCACCATGTGCCGCTGATGGTGTTCACGTTCGTCGCTTTCCTGCAGTGCGTCGTCGCGGTCGTCGTCGGCAAGCCTTCCAAAATGTGATTTTTCGCGTCTCATGAAATCGCAAGCGTCCGCAGAGGGAAGTACCGTTAGCCGTATGACAAGCCCTAAGACTGACGGTACTATGCATCTGCTCGATCCTGCTCCCTTCGGACGTATCCTTCCGGCCATGGTCACCCCCATGAAGGCCGACGGAGACGTAGATTTCGAAGCCGCGCAGCGTCTGGCCAAGCAGCTCGTGGCGGATGGTGCCGACGGTCTTGTGGTCAACGGCACCACCGGCGAATCGCCGACCACCCATATGGAGGAGAAGGTCGAACTGGTCCAGGCCGTCAAGGAGGTCGTGGACGTGCCAGTCATCTCCGGCGCAGGCTCCAACGACACCGCGCACACCGTGCGCATGGTGGAGCAGACCCAGGAGGCGGGCGCCGACGCGGTGCTCGTGGTCGCCCCGTACTATTCCCGTCCGTCGCAGGAGGGCGTGTTCCGCCACTACAAGGCGGTCAACGACTCCGCGGACAAGCCGATCATCGTCTACGATGTGCCTGGCCGTACCGGACTGCACATCCAGCTGGAGACCTACCGCCGTCTGGCCGAGCTCGACCACGTCCAGGCCGTCAAGGACGCCACCGGAGACATCGCCGGCGCGGTACGCAAGCGTATGGAAACCGGCCTGACCTGGTATTCGGGCGATGACGGCCTGTTCCTGCCGTTCCTGTCCGTCGGCGCCGTCGGCATCATCTCTGTGATCGCACACGCGGCCGCCGGTCCGATGCGTGACCTCGCCAACGCGTTCGATCGTGGCGATATCCACGAAGCGCAGCGCATCTCCGTGCAGCTGGCGCCGCTCGTCGAAGCGATGAACGGCAATGGCTTCCAGGCCGTGATGGCCAAGGCCTCGCTGAAGGTGCGTGGAATCCTCGACTCCACCGAAATGCGCCTGCCGAACGTCGGTCCGGGCGAAGCGGAACTCGTGCGCGCGGAAAAGGGCATGCGCGCCGCGGGACTGCTGTGAACCGAATCGCATGATGCGACTGGCCTGTCGCGCATGAACGCCGGCAGGCACCCAAATTCCTCGTTTCCGCATAGGCGGAGACAATTAGTAATAGAAATCCAACTAGGAAATGGCTACAGAAGAAACCACAAAGACAACAACACACAAGCGCGGCAGCAAAGCTGCCAAGCGCACTGAAACCGCAGTCAAGGCATCCAAGACCACCAAGGCCGCGAAGTCCGAGAAGACCGCCATCAAGAAGGCCAAGTCCTCCACCCGCAGCCGTGGCAACGGTGGCTCGCGCAACGGAGGCTCCCGTGGATCCCGTGGCGGCAACGGTTCGAACCGTCGCCCGTCGCATTCCGCGCCGCAATCCACCGCGCCGCAGCAGGACGAAGTGCTGATCGCCCCGCCGAAGTACCGCAAGGGCTCCATGCGTATCGTGCCGCTCGGCGGTCTGGGTGAGATCGGCCGCAACATGAACGTGGTCGAATACAACGGGCATATCCTGCTCATCGACTGCGGCGTGCTCTTCCCGGAAGAGGAGCAGCCGGGCGTGGACCTCATCCTGCCTGACTTCCACTACATCAAGGACCGTCTCGACAAGGTCGAGGCGCTCGTGCTCACCCACGGCCACGAAGACCACATCGGTGGCGTGCCGTACCTGCTCAAGCTCCGCCCGGACATTCCGCTGATCGGTTCCAAGCTCACCCTCGCCTTCGTTGAGGCCAAGTGCAAGGAACACCGCATCAACCCGACGCTCGTCGAGGTCAAGGGACGCGACAAGCTCAAGGTCGGCCCGTTCAACCTGGAATTCGTGAACGTCACGCACTCCATTCCGGACGCGCTCGCCGTGTTCGTGCAGACCCCCGCCGGCTCGCTTATCGACACCGGCGACATCAAGCTCGACCAGCTGCCGCTCGACCACCGCATCACCGATCTGGTGGAATTCGGCAAGCTCGGCGAAAAGGGCGTGGACCTCCTGATGATGGACTCCACCAACGCCGAGGTCCCGGGCTTCGTCAAGCCGGAGACCTCCATCGGTCCGGCACTCGACCAGGCGTTCGCACAGGCCACGCGCAAAATCATCGTGGCCAGCTTCTCCAGCCACGTGCACCGCGTGCAGCAGGTCGTCGACGCGGCCCACAAGTACGGCCGCAAGGTCGTGTTCGTCGGACGTTCCATGGTCCGCAACATGTCCATCGCCGCCGATCTGGGCTACCTGCGTCTGCCCGAGGACACCGTCATCGACCTGAAGCAGGCCCATGACGTGCAGGACGACAAGCTCGTCTACATGTGCACCGGCTCCCAGGGCGAGCCGATGGCCGCGCTCGGCCGCATCGCCGACGGCAACCATCGTGACATCACCATCAACGAGTTCGACACGGTGATCCTCGCCAGCTCCCTGATTCCAGGCAACGAGCATGGCGTCTACAAGGTCATCAACAAGCTCGTGCAGCTCGGAGCCCGCGTGGTCAACCGAGACAACGCCGCCGTGCACGTCTCCGGCCACTGCAACGAAGGCGAACTGCTGTACATGTACAACATCGTCAAGCCGAAGTGCGCCATGCCTATCCACGGCGAAAACCGCCACTTGGTGGCCAACGGCATGATCGCCGTCAAGACCGGCGTCGATCCGCAGAACGTCGTGCTGGCCGAAGACGGCGACGTCGTCGACCTGTACCACGGCCAGGCCGCGGTCGTCGGCTCCGTGCCGTGCGGCTACGTCTACGTCGATGGCGATTCCGTCGGCGAACTGACCGACGAAGAACTCGAGAAGCGCCGCATCCTCGGCACCGAAGGCTTCGTGTCCAGCTTCGTAGTCGTCGACACCGAAACCGCGGATGTCATCACCGGTCCGAAGATCTACCTCAACGCGGTCGCGGAAGACGAAAGCGAGTTCGACAAGGTCCGTCACCAGATCGTCGAGCAGCTGCAGGACGCGATGATGCAGGGCACGCGCGACACCTACAAGCTGCAGCAGATCATGCGACGCACGCTCGGCGGCTGGGTGGCACGACAGCTGCACCGCAAGCCGATGATCGTCCCCGTCGTCGCCGACATCGCGCAGGACGTGGATGACGCGATGGGACTGAACGCCGCGAAATAAGCCGTAAATTTAGCATAAATTGAATCAAGGCGACGTGATCGGCACAACTGATCGCGCCGCCTTCTGTTACCAGAAAGAAGGAGTGACATGCCGGGAGCAAACCTCACCCGAATCGAAGCGGAAGAACGCAAAAGCATCATCGCCGCGCCAATCCATTACACGGTCAAGCTTGACCTGACCCGCGGAGCCAAGGATTTCGGCTCCGAAACCACCATCACCTTCGACGCGAAGCCGGGGGAGTCAAGCTTCCTTGACCTCATCGCCAACGAAGTCAGCGAAATCACCCTCAACGGTGAAACCCTCGACCCGGCTGAAGCGTACGTGGACAGCCGCATCGAGCTGAAGGGCCTCAAGGAGCACAACGAGGTTACCGTCAAGGCGATGTGCCAGTACTCCAACACCGGCGAAGGCCTGCACCGCAGCGTCGACCCGTCCGACGGCAACGTCTACCTGTATACCCAGTTCGAAGTGCCGGACGCCCGCCGTGTCTACGCCGTGTTCGACCAGCCTGATCTGAAGGCCGTGTTCGACTTCTCCGTGCTCGCCGCCAAATCCTGGATCGTCACGTCCAACATGCCCACCTCCTCCGTGACCGACAACGAAACCGTCACCGAGGAAGGCACGCTCGGCGATCACGCCGCCGAAACCACCAAGCTGTGGGTGTTCGAGCTGACCCCGACCATGAGCTCCTACCTCACCGCCATCTGCGCCGGACCGTACGCCGAATGGCACACCGAATACGCCAATGAGGACGGCCGCACCGTGCCGATGGCCATGTACTGCCGCCAGGCGCTCGCCAAGGCCTTCAGCAAGGACGTCGACTACCTGTTCGACATCACCAAGAAAGGCTTCGCCTTCTACGCCAAGACCTGGGGCGTGCCGTACCCGTACGCCAAGTTCGACCAGATCTACGTGCCGGAATACAACGCCGGCGCCATGGAGAACATCGGCATGGTCACCATCCGCGACCAGTACGTGTTCGAATCCAAGGTCACCGACGCCTACGCGGAACGCCGTGTGGTCACCGTGCTGCACGAGCTCGCCCACATGTGGTTCGGCGACTACGTGACCATGAAGTGGTGGAACGACCTGTGGCTCAACGAATCCTTCGCCGAGTTCACGTCCACCCTCGCCACCGCCGAAGCCACCGAATGGAAGGACGCCTGGGCAACCTTCAGCTCCGGCGAAAAGAGCTGGGCGCTGCGTCAGGACCAGCTGAGCACCACCCACCCGATCGTCGCCCCGATCAACGACCTCAACGACACCTACGTCAACTTCGACGGCATCACCTACGCCAAGGGCGCCTCCGTGCTGAAGCAGCTTGTGTACTACGTGGGCCGTGAGAAGTTCTTCAAGGGCATCAACAACTACCTCAACAAGCACGCCTACTCCAACGCCACCCTCGCCGACCTGCTCGCCGAACTGGAACTCACTTCCGGCCGCGACCTGAAGGCGTGGAGCGCCCAGTGGCTTGAGGAATCCGGCATCAACACCATCGCCACCGAAGTCGAAGAGAACGAGGACGGCATCATCAAGCGTCTCGCCCTGCGCCAGACCGCTCCGGCCGAGCATCCCGTGCTGCGCGCCCACCGTCTCGCCGTCGGCTTCTACAACGAGGATCCGGAAACCGGCAAGATCGTGCGCACCGACCGTTTCGAACTGGACGTCGACGGCGAACTGACGGTCGTCGACGCTGCCGCCGGCAAGGCACGTCCGTCGCTGATCCTGGTGAACGACGACGACCTGACCTACACGAAGCTGCGTTTCGACGACAAGAGCCTCGCATTCGCGACAAGCAACCTGTACCGCTTCGACGACGCGCTCGCCCGTTCCGTGATCTGGCTCGCCCTGTGGGACATGACCCGCGACGGCGAACTGCCGGCACGCCAGTTCATCGACACCTCGCTGGCCGCGCTCGCCACCGAACACGAGTCCACCACCTTCCGTTACGCGCTGGCACAGGTCAGCACCACCGCATGGCATTACACCGCTCCGGCAGAGCGTGCCGAGATCGTGAAGCATGTGGCCGCCGAACTGTTCAAGCTGGCGGGTCAGGCCAAGGCCGGCTCCGACGAACAGTTCCAGCTCGTCACCGCCTACCTGGGCTACGGCGAGCCGGGCGACGAGGCGTTCGTCGCCAACGCGAAGGGCCTGCTCGATGGTTCCGTGGCATTCGACGGTCTGGAAATCGACAACAACTTCCGCTGGACCATCATCAACGCGCTGAGCACCGTCAACGCGATCGACCAGGCGGGAATCGACGCCGAATTGGCCAAGCGCGAAACCACCGAGAACCGTGAGTTCGCCTATGGCGCACGCGCCGTGGCCGGTACCGCCGAAGCGAAGGCATGGGCTTGGAACGAGGCCCTGCACAACGACGAGCTGACCAACATGCAGCTTGAGGCTGTGGCCGGTGGCTTCGCAGCCACCCCGCGCGCCGACTTGGCCGAACCGTACGCCGAGAAGTATTTCGAGGTCGCCGACTGGATTTGGGAGCACAAGACCTTCCACATGGCGGAAGCGCTGCTCGAAGGCCTGTATCCGGGCTATGCCGATCCGGCGAAGCTCGTGGAGCTGGGTGACGCCTGGCTCGCCTCCCATAAGGACGCGGACAACGCCTTGCAGCGCATTGTGCGTGGCAACGTCGAGGCTTCTCACCGCACGCTGAAAGTGCGCGACTTCAACGCCGCGCTCTGATAGCAGGGGCGACAGGAACGTTCCCGCTTAAGAGCCGTCATGTCGTCGCACGACTTTGATTTTGGAGGCATTTTTCAAAGTTGTGCGACAAGCGTGCTGGCTTTCATACCCTCTAACTCTTATTTTTTGCTGGTTTTCAACGGAAAATGATAGTTAGGGGGTATTTCTTTATCAAGTGTTGCCGCACGACTTGATTTTCCGCCTTGAAATCAAAGTCGTGCGACACGAAAAGGGCATTGCGCGCCGTGAAATGCTTTGAATTGTGAAGTGTTATGCGATTGCGTCGTCACCTGCTGGTTTCGGCGGCACGGTTGAGTACGATAGGTCACGGAAATATCGTTTGCAGATAGCGAGGATTTGAGACTCATGCCACGTATGTTCGGAACCGACGGCGTTCGAGGATTGGCGAATAGGGATTTGACGGCACAGCTGGCGCTTGATTTGGGTGACGCCGCGGTGCGTGTGCTGGGCGATGACGAACGGAGCGAATTCGAAAGCCGTCGCCGTGCGCTGGTCGGTCGTGATACACGAGTTTCCGGCGATTTCCTCGCCGCCGCACTGTCCGCTGGCATGTCCGCCGGCGGCTTCGACGTGATCGACGCCGGCATCATCCCGACGCCGGGCGTCGCATACCTGACGTCCGTGCTCAACGTGGAAATGGGCGCGGTGATCTCCGCATCCCACAATCCGATGCCCGACAACGGCATCAAGTTCTTCGCCCGCGGCGGCTTCAAGCTGCCCGACACCAAGGAAGACGAGATCGAAGCGGTGCTCGGCCAGGATTGGGATCGTCCTACCGGCGCCGGCGTGGGTCGTGTCAGCCATGACACCGCCACCGCAACCAACCTGTACATCGACCATCTGGTTTCCGCCATCGCGCCGGTCGGTCCGGACAAGTCGCAGCCGACGCCGCTGAAGGGCCTGAAGATCGTGGCCGATTGCGCGAACGGCGCCACGTCCGTGGTCGCTCCGGAAGCCTTGCGCCGCGCCGGCGCCGACGTGACCGTCATCAACGCGTCGCCGGACGGCTACAACATCAACAAGAACGCCGGCTCCACCCATCCTGAGCAGCTGCAGGCCATGGTCAAGGCCTCCGGCGCCGTCATGGGCGTTGCCTTCGATGGCGATGCCGACCGTTGCCTTGCCGTGGATGAGGATGGCAACATGGTCAACGGCGATCAGATCATGGGCATTCTGGCGCGCGCCAAGAAGAACGCGGGCAAGCTCAACCATGACACCCTCGTCGTGACGGTGATGAGCAACCTCGGTCTGAAGTTGGCCCTGCGTTCCATGGGCATCAAGACCGTGCAGACCAACGTGGGCGACCGTTACGTGCTCGAAGAGATGCTGCGAGGCGATTATTCGCTCGGCGGCGAGCAGTCCGGCCACGTGATCAACCGCGAATTCGCCACCACCGGCGACGGCACCCTGACCGCGCTCACCCTGTGCAACGAGGTCGTCAAATCCGGTAAGAGCCTGAAGGAACTGGCCGCCGACTTCCCGCAGCTGCCGCAGACGCTCATCAACGTGCCGAACGTCGACAAGATGGCCGCCAAGACCAACGCCAAGGTGCAGGCCGCGGTGGAACGCGAAGAGAAGCTGCTGGGCGACACCGGCCGCGTGCTGCTGCGTCCGTCCGGCACCGAGCCGCTCGTGCGCGTCATGGCCGAAGCCGAAACCCAGCAGCAGGCAGACGAAGTGTGCGATCGCCTCGCCAAGGTCGTCGCCGACGAACTCACCCTGTAAGAGCCCGCAAGGAGATATGCCCCATGTTCGGACACAACTCGAAAGTGGACCTCGAACTCAACCGCGAGGTCGAAAAGCTCATCAAAACCGGCGGCAAAGAGAAAATCATGCCGATCGTGCAGGCCGGCGAACCGGTATTACGCCAGCAGACCATCGCCTACGACGGCCAGTTGAGCCGCAAAACGCTTGACAAGCTCATCGACACCATGCGCACCACCATGCTGGAAGCGCCGGGCGTGGGCCTCGCAGCCACCCAGATCGGTCTCGGTCTGGCTTTGGCCGTCGTCGAAGACCACGTATGCGAAGGCGACGATGGCGATCCGCGCGAAGCCGCGGAATTCCCCTTCCACGCCATCATCAACCCCAGCTACGAGCCGATCGGCACCGAAACCCGCAGCTTCTACGAAGGCTGCCTGAGCTTCGACGGTTACCAGGCCGTACGCAAGCGTTGGCTTGACATCACCGCCCGTTGGCAGGATGAGGACGGCAACAAGCATGAGGAACATCTGCACGGCTGGCCGGCCCGCATCTTCCAGCATGAAACCGACCATTTGAGCGGTGAACTGTACATCGACCAGGCCGAAATCCGAAGCCTGACCACCAATGAGAACCTTGAGGATTTCTGGTGCGAGGATCCGGTACCGACCGAAGCGGCGGCCGAACTCGGCTTCGAACTGTAATCGCGTAAACGAACGAGACAAGAACGATGAATGCCTCCCAGGCGAACACTTGGGAGGCATTCATCATATTCGGGATTATTGGAATGTTCGAAACATGAGTATTCCAAATATTCCAATATTTCAGTATTCCGGATTCACTAGCACATCGTACGTATCCGTGTTCCGCTCGGCATCCGAACGCAGATCCCAGCCAGGCTTGCGCATTCCATACAACACCAGCGGCGGTAAACCGAGCACAAGCACGACTACAGCCACAAGAATCGCATATGAAACGCTATCCAAACCGGTGAAACCAGCCGGTCTCACGAAAGTCAACACGAATGCCGCGGCGGAAGCGACGAAACCGACGCCCGCGACCAACCGAATCGCAGGAACTCGATACGTGCGGCGGACTTCTGGATGGGTGTTGCGCAGACGAATCGCGGCGGCAAACATCAACATGTACATCACCAGATACAGCGCGGTCGCCATATCCACCAGCGTCGCGAAAGCCGTGTTGCCATTGGGGATCAACACGAACAGCAACGCCAGCACGGTCACGATAATGCCTTGCGGAATCAGAATGCCTTCCTGCACGTCGTGGGCATTGCGCTTCTGCAGCGCGGGAGGCATCAGTCCCGTGCGGGCGGCCGCTAGCAAACCGCGAGAAGGACCAGCTATCCAAGCCACCACGGAAGCGAACGCGCCTAGCGCGATGAGCAGCGAAATCACCGGAGTGCCCCCAACCCATGCCAAAATGGTCGAAGAACTCCCTGAACGCCAGATTGATGCCGTCGATGAGCCCCAGCTCACGATGCGGCACAGCAAAGGCGATTGCCAAAGTCGGCAGCACAAGTACCAGCAGAATCAGCGCGGTCGCTAGTGCAATGGCGCGTGGGAATTGACGTCCCGGATGCTCCAAGTCGTTGGCATGCACGGCATTGACCTCCATACCCGCGTAGGCGAGCACATTGGATACGATTAGCACAATCGACGCGATGCCCGTCCACGGCGGAAGCAGCGCGGATGCGTGCAGGGAGGTCTGCACTGGCTTACCGATCGCCAGCCAGATAATGCCGAAGACGATAAGCAGCAACGCAGGAAACAGCGTGCCGATAAGTCCCGAAATCGACCCGACCTTGGCGAACAGATTGCCGCCGCGCAACGCCACCATCGTGCTTGCCCAATACAACACGATGATCACCGCGGCCACATATACGCCATTATTGCCCAAGCCACCCATGCCGAACACATACGACAGGCTGACGGCGATGAACGCAATCTGTATCGGATACCACACCACATTCTGAATCCACTGCAGCCAAATGGCGAGAAATCCGATGCGATTGCCGAACGCCTCACGCACCCACACGTACACGCCACCTTTCCAGCCGGTGGCCAGTTCGGCAGCCACCAGCGCGGTCGGCACCAGGAAAACGACCGCCGGAATGAGATACAGCAGAATGGAAGCGAGACCATAATCGGCCATGGCCGGCAGAGAGCGTAGCGAGGCCACCGCCACCACGGTCAACATCGCCAGTTGGCTGACTGTCATCATGGTTTTGCCGGTTTTATTGGCAACGGTTGCCGTGCTTGCGATTGCGCCGTGCCCGTCAGCGCCGTTCCCTCTATTCGCCCCGGCATGCGCAGGTATGCCCGTACGATTGCGGTTTCCTGCGACGGCAGACGGATTGCGTGGCGTTGTTGTCGGTGCCGTCGCAGCGTTCGTCGTGGAACGTGCGGACCCGGGATGTGCAGCTGCGCTTGCATCGTGCGCTACCACAGCAAGCGGCTTTTTCATATGAACTGTCATTGCAGCCAGCTTTCGTAAACATAATCGTTGTGGGAATGAACATGAATTTCCTTAATGCGGGAAACGATGGAATTCGTGAAATGACCGCGAAATATCAGTGGTGGAATCCGGATGCACGAGCCTCGCTTGGCATTGGTGAGCGCAGTCCGTCCAGATATTTCACACACGACTTCAGATCCTTGATGAACGCTTCGGCCATATCGTGGCTGAAACCGTTACGCACCACAATGCGCTGCACGGTCACCTGCGTCAGATCCACCGGCATCGGATAAGCCGGCACCAGCCATCCCTTCATGCGCAGCCGATCCTGCAGATCGTACAGATTCCACTTGCGATCCGGCTTGTCGTTGAGCATCCATGCGAACACCGGAATGTCGGAACCGTCGTTCCACAGCGTAAAATCATCCATCTGCTCGATCTCGCCCGACAGATATTTCGCCACATCATGCGAAGTCTGCTGCACCCTTCGATACCCGTCGAATCCCAAACGCAGGAACATGTAGTACTGCAGCAGTACCTGTGCGCCTGGACGGGAGAAGTTCAGTGCGAAAGTCGGCATTTCGCCGCCGAGATAACTCACCTTGAAAATAAGGCTTTCCGGCAGGTCAGCGGTTTCGCGCCATACGACCCATCCCAAACCGGGGTAGACCAGACCGTACTTGTGACCGGAGGTGCTGATGGAGTAAACGCGCTTGACGCGGAAGTCCCATGCGAGGTCCGGCTGGATGAATGGTGCGATCATACCTCCCGAAGCGCCGTCCACATGGATGCGCACATCAAGTCCGGTGCGCTCCTCGATGCGGTCCAGTGCTTCGCTGATCTGTTCGACCGGCTCATACATACCCGTATAGGTCACGCCCATGATGGCCACCACGCCGATGGTGTTCTCATCGACATACTTGTCGAGATCATGGCCGTCGAGCACTTTGTGGTCCTCGGAAATCGGCACATAGCGTGGTTCCACGTCGAAATAGTTGCAGAACTTCTCCCAGCACACCTGCACGGCGCTGCTCATCACCAGATTCGGACGATCGGTCGGCAGATCGGCCTTTTCGCGGGCTTCCTTCCAACGGCGCTTCAACGCGAGTCCGCCCAGCATGCAAGCTTCCGACGAGCCGATGGTGGAGGTTCCGATGGCATTCATTGGATCGGGCGCATGCCATAGATCGGCGAGCATGTGCCAGCAGCGCGATTCGACTTCGGCGGTTTTCGGGTACTCGTCTTTGTCGATCATGTTCTTGTCGGCCGCCTCCATGTACAGGCGGTTCGCATGATCGTCCATCCACGTGCTCACAAAAGTTGCAAGATTGAGTCGCGCGTTGCCATCCAGCATGGCCTCGTCATGCACCACTTGGTAGGCGGTTTCCGGCAGACTACCCTTCTGTGGAATGGTAAATTTCGAGAACGCCTGGGCTTCCTTCGGACGGGCGAACAGCGGATTGATTTCCACGCTGTCAGGAACAACGCGGTCGTCGGCATTGCCGCAGGTGTTGTCGCAGCAATGCGAATTGTTGTTTTCAGTGGTGGAATGTGTTTCTGACATTGCAGTTCCTTTCGTTGATTTGGAACGTTTATTGCGTTCCGGGATTCAAAAATGAAAGTCGATTCTGGATTTTTGCTGGGAAATGGTCACATTTGCGCTATGTGAAAATTCGTATGGCAACCGCTTCGCACGGAGGTATCCGCGCGCGGTTTCGTAATGAACACCGTCATTCGAACTCGCATGGTTGTGTTCTCACAAAGAGGAATGCGCACGTTGGTTTGTTGCACATTCTTACACGCTGAAGGTGGGTATCGGCTACGATGGGCAGGTATGAACGAATCGACGATGAATCTTTCCTGGCTGGATGACGCGAAGCAGGACATCGAACAATGGTCGGCATCGATGCCGAATGACGCCGACAACCAGCCGATCGACTGGCGATGGGTGTCTTCCCTTGACCTGCGTAACGGCATTGGTGCCGCCACAAGACAGCACGTTGATTTGTTGGCAATGCTGCGGTCCTCGTCGCCGCAACTTTCCGCCCCGCAGCTGCACGCCCTGTTGAAAGATGATCTTGCGATTCGAGATCGGCTCGAACCGACCATCGCGCAGTGCAACAGCACGTTCATGATGGATTACGACCGACTTATCGCTTCCTATCGGCTGCCGCGCGCGCTTGCTTACGCGAACCGTCGGTTGTGCGACGAAATCGCTGTTCTGCGACAGATTGGCGTGGCGATGGGATTGTGGACGGTCACCGAGGAACGACGTGAGCGCGTGACGGTTCCGGTGCTGCTGCCCGGTTCGGCTTTGGCTTCCGGGGGAGTGGCGTTGGATGATATTCAGGATCGAACCGCTGACATCGTTAACGGCCGCGCCGCCCGTCGTGCCGCAGAGAAAAGTCAGAAGCGAGCCAGTGACTATGCCATGTCGCGTGCGAACCTGAGTGGAGTAACCAGTCCGGGCGGCTCCACGTTGTTTGATTACGGTTCGGAAACGAAATCCGCTGAAGCGGCGCAGTTGCGTCGGATGGCTGAATACCGCAAATCGGATTGGCGTGACGCTTATCTTCCTGGACGCGATGTGGACAATGTCATGGGAATCGACATCGAAACCACCGGTACTGACCCGGCGCGTGTGTACATCATCGACGTCGGCTTTGAATATATGAACATGATTTCCCCTCGCCCTGCTGCCGCACCTACTGGATACCAATACGAGCAGAGTTATTACGAAACGGGCGATGCGTATGGTCAGTCGCGTCTGTCGTTCGGCGTTCCTGCCGAGAACGCGACGCTCGGTAATCCGCTGATTCTCGATTTGACCGGTATCGATGTACGTGATCGTGCGTCCGGCTTCCGCCTGTTCGATGAGTGGCCGGAGGCTCAAATCGGTTTGCTGCAGCGATTGGAGCAGCAACCGTACGTAGCGCACAACGCTCGTTTCGAACATAGCTTCTTCATGTTGAATGTGGCTGGATATGCGGAAAGCTACCGTGCGGGCAAGATTACGATTATCGACACGTTGCCGATGAGCCGCCGTTGGGATGAAGGGTCAATTCCGGACGACGAGCATCCGTACGGCAATAACACGTTGGACGCGTACGCCAAACGCCAGGGTGCGCTTGACGAGAGCAAGTCGGAACGTCACCTCGGTTTGGAAGATACGCATATCATGCTGGTTGCCATGAAACATCACTTGGGTGTATTGCATGGCGAAGGCCGCGGTCCGTGGGGTGCGAATGGCAAGTCTGGCATCGGTGGCAAGCATTGCGGGCGCCGCTGGTAGCATTTGCGATTCGTGTCGCAGTTTCCTGGTTCTTCTTCCCGTGACCGTCCCGTTTTGGCTTTCCCTTCCGGCTTTTGTTACCCGTAACGCCGTTTTGCGGTTACAAAATGCGGATGCGATTGCGGATTTGCGGGGATGGAATGGGCGATTGCGGGGATGGTTTCGGTGGTTGCGGGGTTGGTCGGGCCTGGTTTGTCAAGTTTCGACACGCCGATGGAACGTTGGATTTCCAACGGTTCACGCGTTGTTCATGCGGCCCGGGTTGCGCGGATCGCGATCGTGCTGTAAGTTTATCTCTTGCTGCCGCTCAGCGAGTGGTCCGGATGGTTCCGGATTGCGAGGTGGGTGAGTGGTGGTGGTTTGAGAACTCAAGAGCGTATTTGTACTACTTCTTTATAGTCAATGATTGCCAGTTCATCGTCCGCTCCTTGCGAGTGGCCGGGAGGCCTTGAAGGACGGTGAGGTTTTTGTGCGATGCGCCTTTCCTTATAAGGCGATCGTCAATTTTCTTATTTCGAGAGTCATCGTGTCGATGTCTCTTCACGAGGTTTTTTTGTGGAGGGTTCGATTCTGGCTCAGGATGAACGCTGGCGGCGTGCTTAACACATGCAAGTCGAACGGGATCCATCAAGCTTGCTTGGTGGTGAGAGTGGCGAACGGGTGAGTAATGCGTGACCGACCTGCCCCATACACCGGAATAGCTCCTGGAAACGGGTGGTAATGCCGGATGCTCCAGTTGACCGCATGGTCCTCTGGGAAAGCTTTTGCGGTATGGGATGGGGTCGCGTCCTATCAGCTTGATGGCGGGGTAACGGCCCACCATGGCTTCGACGGGTAGCCGGCCTGAGAGGGCGACCGGCCACATTGGGACTGAGATACGGCCCAGACTCCTACGGGAGGCAGCAGTGGGGAATATTGCACAATGGGCGCAAGCCTGATGCAGCGACGCCGCGTGCGGGATGACGGCCTTCGGGTTGTAAACCGCTTTTGATCGGGAGCAAGCCTTCGGGTGAGTGTACCTTTCGAATAAGCACCGGCTAACTACGTGCCAGCAGCCGCGGTAATACGTAGGGTGCAAGCGTTATCCGGAATTATTGGGCGTAAAGGGCTCGTAGGCGGTTCGTCGCGTCCGGTGTGAAAGTCCATCGCTTAACGGTGGATCCGCGCCGGGTACGGGCGGGCTTGAGTGCGGTAGGGGAGACTGGAATTCCCGGTGTAACGGTGGAATGTGTAGATATC
>ENA-OXVS01000004-OXVS01000004.1-human-gut-metagenome-genome-assembly--contig:-NODE-4-length-63937-cov-17.930199_pt1 | contig 63937 bp, 52 predicted proteins | sample MGYA00249567_ERZ652677 | MGnify/ENA primary metagenome ERZ652677 (study PRJEB26925, sample SAMN05826734) | human gut metagenome | biome: ENVO:2100002; feature: ENVO:00000062; material: ENVO:00002003... | reverse complement strand
GATAGTGATTGTCTGGTTATTGTCAGGTGTATTTGAGAAAAATGGATGATAAGATTGATGAGATACTGGATCTCCTGAAATCTCAAAATGAGATGATCAAGGATATCCATGACTATGTAAAGGAAGTTACCAGCGAGAAGTATATAGGGGAATCTAGAATGACAAACTTCTCTATCAACTTAGCCGCTGATATACTTACCGAGGCTATCAGTCCTAAGATAAAGGGGATGATGGTGGATCTATTGAAGAAACAAGGATGGAAAACTGAATGAAATATGGGGACTTACGAGAGAAAAGTAAATCAATTAAAGGATTTGATGATAAGGAAATACAAATCGGCTTACGATAAGTCTAAGGAAATGGACATAGATATAAGCTCGATGACATATCTTCCAATACCAGATGCATTTAACGTCATAAATATTGAAAAAATGCATGTTATTCTTGATCGGGTCAATAAGATCATAGATGATAACAAGGATAAGCTTAAGAATCCGACTTGCGCCACTTGTATACATCTACATGATCAGGAGTGGGCGAAAAGATACGGGAAAGTATGTTGCTCTATTTGGCAAGTGTGTGACCATTATATAAATCCTAACAGTAAATATAACAGGAAGCAAAAGACTTATGTTAGACGACCAAGCAACAAAGCTTGTCCTAATTATGAGTATGGTGATGATAATTTTGAAAATAGAAAAAGAAAATTAAAATCAGGTGAATGGTTAAAAGAAAATATTCGATAGATGATTACGCAGAGTTCAGGACCATCAAAGATTGGGAATGCAAATGCTGCGGGAAAAAGATGCCGGCAGGAAGTAAACGGATGTTGCCTAGAATAAGAAAATGGGCGGATTACGGTATATGTTTGTCATGTTTCGATAAATGGAAGTTAAATGGAGGGGATATTGTTTATATAAATAACACAAGTCCTAGGAAGCAAGCTCCCCGTATCAAGAAAGAGCATGTTATACATATGTCCAATATCCTAAAAGGGAATTGTGATATAATAAAAGGCCGAAAACTTTACGTGGCTTTAAAAAAGGTGATAAACAGCGGAAAAACGATTGTCCTCAAATTCGATACCGATCAACCGATATGCATGTCAACAAGAGTCATGAATCCTTCGTTCGGGGAGATCATGGACGAGTACGGCAAGGATATATTCCAAGGAAAACTTAAACTAACAGATGCCCCAAAAGGAGTTAAAGATTTTATAGTTAACTATATAGAAAAATATAATAAATTATGAACTTCAAGACATTTATATTCATGATCCTGACATTCAGGAGAATAGATCCTATACCTAGGAATATAGGAATTATGGTAAGTGTAATGACTTGGATATCTATAATATATGTGATATTCATCTTTACTATACTGATAATAAAATTAACGACGTAAATGATATGAAATATGCAAAAGACAAAAATAAAATGAGCAAATCAAACAAAATAGAAATTTAGTAAACCGGTATGTTGAAAGACATATAAAGGATAGGCATCTAAGCGATGATACGATAAAAGAAATAAAAATAGCTTATATTATGATTATAAAAGATTTTATAGCTATTGTCGATAAATCTACATCAATGAATGAAGATGATATAATATACGTCGTTAACAACATATCATCAATATTATATGAACCTGTAGAAATCTCTAATACCGATAAAAAAATATTGGAGATAGGGATAGCGCTAGGCCTAAAGAGCGCCATATCATGTATATTTGGTTCATTATTAAAAGATGACTGCAATATAAAAGATGAGATAATTGATATATCTAAACATATAAAAGAAAAATTAATATCAGATAATCATGGATAATAAACAACTTTATAAAATAACGTTGACAAGGGAACAACTGATGCTGATATCCCGGTGCGTGGAAGACATCAGTAGATTTGCCGCTGGCGACATGGACCTACAACATACGACAAGTACGTTGATAAATGATATGGATAGAACGGAAACGCTGGGGATAAGAAGTTTTATAGTCAATAACTCACGAGTGATAAGAAGAAGGTTGTTCCCAGATCTTGAGGATTTTGAGCATATAGGGTATGATGGAGGCAGTAAGGATAAGATAAACAGGAAGAGGCTTATCGGCAACACTTACCAAATATATAGATCTATACTGCATCAGCTAGCTATTGACGAGGACTGGAATAACGTGTATAGTGATATGACGTTACCTTCAGGCGATATGGGGATGATTAAGGTGGAGAGGGTTGACGATGATAAGGATAACGACATTTAACGATACTAAAATATGAGCTTATTTGTATGCGCTAAATGCGGTTGCGTTGATAATACCGCTACGTCTAGTTACTGGATGTTGACAAACGAGTATATGGTGGATGAATTTGACTATGCCAAGGAACTACAGCCGTACAAGGGCATGGGGCTGTGCAGCGAATGCGGGAGGCTGGCTACCAGCCCTGACGGCCGTGATGTCGTGGTACCCGGTAAATGGCACGGGAAGTTCCCGAAGGAGAAAGCTACCGAAGAGCAGTTAAAGAAAATAGGATATAAAAATTTGATAAGATGAATAAGACGAATAAGGTAAGAAAGGGAGAAGTTAGAATATACAGAGGAAAGACGTACGTGGCTATTCCGGAGATAAAAGAAGATCATTGTGCAGGATGTTGTTTTTATAACGAGGAATGTTGTTCAATGCGTGACTTTGATCATATCGATTTCCCTGATTGCCATAATAGCGGTATGATCTGGGCGCAAAAAGAAATTAATATAAGAGATATCAAAGAAAAGGCTATCAAATTAGCCATAGAGGCCATGAAGCCCATACCGATATGCTCATCACCATGCTACAATATAAGTGATAACAGATCGCCGGAGGAAAAGCATGAGGAGGAGATGAGGTTTTGTAAGGATCTTAACGACCTTAGATGTGAGATGCTTATTGATATGGCTAAGAAAATAGAAGAGTATTTATTACAAGATATATAACAACCTTAAAAAATCATTATATGGACATTGAACTTTGCAAGAAAGAATTTTTCTTATTAGATGAAGAACTGGAAAGTTTTAAAGAATTTTTGAATGATCCTACAAAAAACATCTATCATTCTATTGATGGAGTAAAAATTGTCAAATCAGAAAATGGGGAACTTTGTGGAGTAGGTAGAATACCTCATCGTCTAAAAATCTTAAAATAAAAAAATGACGTTATTATGGCTACTAAAAAACAGATATTAGAATCAGATGAATTACTTCAGCAAAAAAGAAAGGCTTATCATCTTTCAGATGAAGGATTCGAGGAATATAAAAAGTTCTTGTCAGATCCCGATCAAAAGAAATTTTGTTTCAAGGGATATTATTATGTAGAGGTAAAGGAGCAGGATGATAAAGAGCTATTAGGAGCAATGGGACGAGTAGTATATAAATAAGGATAGAGGTTATAAGCCTCTATCCTTACAATACTCATACATTATCATAGAAATGTCCATATCTCTTAAAAACATCTCTTTTCTTCCTTGACAACTCCTCTAGCTTAACAAATCCTTTCAATGTTATCATGACGGTCATGGCTTTAGCCTCCCAGTATTCATCACCGGGATCAGACCCATATGTAACTAATCCATAATTACGAGCGGACTGATATGCTTCTATCCTACCTCTCTCATTCCTAAAAACATATTTTAATTCCTGTAATAACGGATACATGTTCTTAATCCCGATATAATAGCCAAATTGCTCAAAATATTTTGATGATTCACGGATAAGGACACCTTCTCTTGGAATAGACCTTTTAAACATATCAATTACCGGTTCATTCTCCTTTATCGTATCTATAGCCGTATTTAATTCGGCTTGGACAATCTTCTTTTCCTCCTCGACCTTGTTCTTGGCTTCTAGTGCCAACATAGCTTCCTTCTCGGCCTTCACCTTGGCCTCATACTCATCAGCCCATGCCCTTGCGGCTTCCGCTGGATTGGAAAAGTCGGGAATACGCAAATGACTTACTTGATCATTATTCGACTTTTCCAACTTCTTTAATTCTTTTTCTTTCTCGATAAAATACCTTCTAGCTTTCTTCCCTTTATCATTATTCTCTACCATACATAGCTCTTTGGCCATATCCATCAATAGCAGGTAATCAGTCTTTGCAACTACCTGAGTATCAGACTCACCAAAATGGGGGAGTCTGTCATTCAGTAAGTTACCTAAATAATCATATTTTATCAATACAAAGTCCTGATTTTCAATAAAACCGTATTTTGATATACGATCTTTTATCCATGATGTAAAATCTCTTCTTATTTGAAGAAACGCATGAAGAAGCCTGGCGTCTACAACCTTATGATTATTATTATCTACTACCGGTATTAATGTATTTAAATCCATTTCGTTGGATTCGGACGTCAAAATTCCATTACTATTGTTCGTGGAATCATGAAAAAGATCTACATTTGTATTCATAAAATAATTACCTATTCCCATCCGTCCGGGATGGATAGATGGGAATACAAAAATAGCCAATCAAATTGTCTTAAACAATTGACCGGCTATTTTTTTTGTCATACTATATCAGCTATCTTCCTCTATCAAAATACCAATTAGCGTCCTCCCCAGACTCATCCTTATTCCTGCCTCCTAAGAAGAATCCCATCGTCATGCCGTTGGTCATCAACCAGTAGTCGGATGTCTGCTTAATATCCCTAGCCGTCTTGATATTATACCATTGCTTACCAAACGAGAACTTCATGAGCTGCCTCCATAGTTTGCTCTCGCCCTTATATACGCCGGTCTGGACAGTAGCGAACGGATCCCAGTTTCGAGGATCGGTGAGGTCGCCTAACTTCCGGGCGGTGACCAGCGGATCCTGTAGCATGTCTATGGCGTTAAGCTCCATGAACGGGGATGCCTGGGAGGCGATCTCATTGATCGTCCTGAACCCGATGTAGGTAATGAACTGCCCGAACCAGCTATCCTCATTATCCTCCCTATATCCCATCAATGCCCGTCCTATGGCCATCATCGTAGCGAATACCGCCATGTTGATAATCGATCTCTTGATATTGATCTGCTCGTAGGGGGTAAGCTTATCATACTCTTCCTTAAGCACGTCATATGCCTCTCCCATCCTGCCCTCGGACATCGATCCATAGACATTACCGGCCAGTCTCCATAACGTTCTCATATATCCTTCCTCAAACTGGTTGGTTTGGAAATTGAAACCGGCTTTCTTATACGCCCGCTGTACGGCCAATATAAACCATCCACGGTGAGGCAGCACCATATTAAGGATAGCGTTCCGGCTAGCCCCCACCCGGTTCTGCTCGTTCAAGGCGCCGTCACAGATCTGCACCATACTCCTTACCCTACTGGACAAGGTGGGTATATATCGGTCTATAATATCCTTGTTAGCCTCGTTCTTAGCCACGATCTTTCCGTCCTTGACATCTACCATGTTCCACATAGAATAATCCCTTAAACGCTCCCAATCGCGTTTAGCCTCATTAGCGGACATATTCCTGTCCTTCATCATCATCTCCTTGAAATTAGAATATGACCAGAACTGACCCTCATACAGGCGGGTGTCATCCATCACCGAGATAATAACCTGCGGATCCAAAGGAGAGTTCAAAACCTCCATCATCTTAAACGGCAGGTCCCGGAATAAGGTTCTCCAGATCTTGTTATATGCCGCCGATCTTACACGGTTACGAACGTTGAATACGCCTAGGGCCTCACCGACAACATATAACTTATTGGTACGATTTATGTCCCCGATCTCAGACACGTACGTACTTAACTGTTTCTGAGCTTCTCCATAAGCGTATTTCATGGAGTCCTTGCTTATGTACTGTCCTACCATACCTTCCAAAAGGAAGTTGGCCTGCCCGGTAAGGGCACCGGTAGCCGCCACGAACGGGGAGAAGCCTAAGTTGGATTTGGACACAAATTTGGTGAACATAAGAGCCAGCTTATTAAGATCGACCTTATAATTGCCTATATTCCATTCAGTCCGCTTATTGTTTATCCTAACGTCATAGATACTGGCGTTAACCCAGTCCTGAAACATCCTGTAGGCATGAGTGGCTTCCGGATTCTTTCCCCCATCATATTGTGTCTCAAGCATCATATTCCTATATCCCATGACATCATCCAAAGCAGCTCTCTTATACTTATAAGATGCCGCCTGAAGGGATAGCATAGAATAGGAGTACGCGAAGTCATGGGATACGTCATCGGCATTCTCTAGCTTGCTCAGATAGTACTTGGGAATCATGCGATATTTGTTATCATTCTCATCAAGCCCTCCTAAGTCTTGTCCTTGACCATGTATGGGATCATCGACCCTCTCGCCAACGATATCACGTACGGCGTTTCCGATGGCCGCCTTCGGGTCAACCCCGGCCTGCACCATCCTCTCCACGCCGCCCTTGGATATCTGTGGTATTTGGTAGATGTTCCGGAATCGCTCATCATAATCCTCCATAGCCTTACGGCTTATGTTAAGCAATTCCTTCCTCATCTCCCACTTATCCTTATTGATCGTAGCTTCCTCCCCTTCGTTGGTAATACCGTATTTCTTGAAGAAAGCCTCGTTCTTGTACTTATCGAACCTAGGCGTATGATATCCATAACCCAGATCGGGATTATAATTAGGATTACGGAAAGAACTCTCGGCGTCAGCCTCATCAAGCCACTGGTTATTGATCGTCAGATCGATCATATTAATATCAAACCCGAAACGGGATACGCTCTCTTCCTTAGATATACCATTTTCTATGGCATCAAAGAACTCGGATACCTTATACGTACCGTTATTTATCTTCCTGACAAAGCCAGAATACCCCTTGGGAGAGTATCTCCTCATATAAGGATACAGCCGGGTCCTGGCGTACTCGACAAGGATCTTATCAGCCTTACCCATCGCTATGTCGTTAGCTAGCTTATTATTGAAGTCAGGACCGTATTTCCTTCTCAAAAACGATACCTCCACGGTCGTCCATGACGGATTCTTCCTAGATAGCTTAGCGGCCATCCTATCCACCTGACTCCGGGAGCGGGCAGACATATGTCCCTTGGCGAATTTAATCTCATCCATACCCTTGTCGTATACCATGGCATCCCTTAAAGCGTTACGGTAAGAATCCGTGACTCCACTCTCCACCGTATCAGGCATATCCATCTCAATAGCCTCAGCGGAAGCGGCGGCGTTAATAACGCTCTTAGCCTCAGCCAGACGATCATATAACTCGTTTATCTTTCTTAATGAGGCGGATCCACGTAACCTATCGAAATCATATTCCCCGTATCTCGTGCTATCCCGGTACTGGATAAGCAAAGGCCTTAGCTGGTCATTGATCTCGTTTATTGTCGCCATCGCCTCCTCTACCTTCTCTATCCTTGATGATGATACAGATTGCTCCGTGATCTTATCAACCAGATTCTCGTAATAATCACCCTCCTCGGATCCCCACATATCCTTAGAGAAACCAAGATGACCGCCAGCTAGCAGGAACTCAAACGCCGCCTTGCCGCCCTCGGACCGCTCTATCCCACGAAGTATCTCCTTGAACTCGGCGGAAGCCTTACGACCCTCGTTGGTATTCCCGAACTCCTCGGCCCATGCCTCGTCCCAGGCCTTGATCTCCTCGGACATCATCAGAGCCTCTGATCCCTCTTCCTTTGGTGTCCCATCGGAATACCACTCGCTCTTAGCTATAGCCCTGTCACGTAAAATATCCAGATAAGATCTCCAAGCTATAGGATCGGATTGAAACGCCTTCCAATCGACCTTCCCGTTCCTCACGAACTTATCCATAGCCACATACCGGCTTCTACGGATACGGGTCATGAAATCGGACGTGGCTTGTGATACCCTGCGGCCCAGTCTTTCCTCGACCTTCTTATTTACTTTCTCGATCTTATCGTAATAAGCCTGCACCATAGGTTTCTCACGATTCTCATCCAACCACCTATTTATCGCGTCGAGATATCGTTGCTGATCCTCGAACGTCATGTCCGAGATATCAAAATTCTGGATAGTAGGCTTGAATATATGATATACTTCCTTCGTAATAGGCTTATCCCCATCATATCCTACGATGTCGTCACGAGTCTTCACCTTAAGCCCCTTATCAGATAAAAGCATGTCGATAAGCTGCTTCTCGGTCTTACTAGTAACCTTTTTAAGATCATATATATCAATAATAGCCTTAGCCTGCTCGGTTCTGTATAGTAAATCGTATTTAGCGAAATCACGAGACGAGTCAAGGTAATCCGAGTTCTTCCCATTTATCTTCTGTATAAGATCCTCATTATCCTTTATCCCCCATCCACGCTCTTTCATCATCCTAGTCATCTTATTGATATTAGATATACCTTCGATATGGGCTTCATTATGGGCCTTGGCTAGACGTTGGCCTAACATACCTAAAATAGCGTTACCACTATGCTCCAGTGTGCCAAAGAACCGGGACATGACATTGATATCCTTATGGATGTTATTCACCAACTTCTTTATCCCATCCCAATACCTTTCCGGAATATTAAACATCCGAAGCTGTCCATCCAGCCAGTCCTCATTACGATCACTTCGAAGAGCATTTATATCAGACATGGATGTCTCAGCCATACGTAATATATCATCCATATCCTCTACCATGCCAACCTTATTGCTGCCATAATAATCAGCCGCCTGATTATTGACGAATCCACGAAGGTTCCTGATCAGAGGAACTATCTCCCCATATACGTTATCGATAACCTGTATCGTCTCATAATCCAATCCTTTTCCGCTCTTACGTAGGCTACTGGCGACAGTGACCAAATACTCCACCTCAGCCTTGGCGGTCGCTATGACGCTCTTGGTGGATAATAGGTTGTTATTCTTATTTAGCTCACCCCCGACTTGTCTTACCTTCTCGCCTATATCACGTAGAAGGGAGATACTCTCACCGATCCTCTGGCTTTGGCTTGACCTCATCCTCTGCAATCTGGTATATAGTCTTTCCAATGACCTACCGTTCTTGATCAGCTTATTAGCCACATCAACATCCGATAATGAGTACATGAGATGGTCGCTATCCTTTAACAGAAGCACGTCAAATGCGCTTGGATCATCAGCTAACGCCGACTCCTTTATCCTATCAAGAACCTTATTCAAGTCTGATCTTTGAGTAGAGAAGAAATTCCGTATAGCCCGGATTATCCTGCCAAACAAGGAGAGCTGGGCGTCCTCGGACGAGGCCAGATCCTCCACCGCCTGTTCCATGCCCGGTACGAACCGCTGGGCCAACGTCTTGCCTAGGATCTCCCGCTTCACCATCCGATCCAGTTCCTCCCCTTGGTATTCCTTCCCATACACCTCATAGTAACGACCGGCGAATTGATTCCATAATGGCGTGCCGACAACAGAGTCCAGAACCTCATCAATCTCCTGCTGGTTACGATAAGTATCGATCAAGAAGTGAGCCACCTCCTCATTAAGATCCTCTACCGTAGCTCCCTCGGCCAAAGCGATAACCCCATTGGCCATATCGGACAATGCCCTAGCCGAAGGCTCGACACCATTACGCATCTTATACTTATCCATATACTCAGACATACCCATCACACGGATACCTAACGTGGATAAGATATTGGTGATATCAGTCCTATTCTGGAGATCCTCCGCCTTCTCATTCTCGATAACCCCACGGACATTGCTTCCGTACAAAGCGTTATCCTCCATCATCAACGACAAGGCTAGCTCCATGAACCCATCATACTTATCGTTAAGCTCCTCAAACTTACCTTGCCTTAACATGCCCTTGATCTCCGATCTGCTTACCGTAACCTTCTCCCCTGATGTCGTGATAAGATCAAGATCATTACTTACCTCCGTATCAAAACCTATAGAACCCAATACGTTCATTTCGGAGGACTGACTTCCAAACCTATTCCTTAGCCTAGACAAGGCATCCATAGCGTTATAGATCTTAAGACCATCGGAGTTGCCGGCCCCTGTAAGATAATACCTATCCCCTAACCTTATACGCTCCCCGCTCAACAGACCTTTCTTGATAAGGTAATTGACAAACCCTCCACGGGTACTTATATTAGAATCTGAGCTGATGCCAAGGACCGGGATGAACGAATCACTGTTGTTAAGGGTTATGGAGGACGAGCCAAAGGAGATGTCAGCCGTACCGGACGGGACGTCGCTCTCCTCGACACTGCCGGCCAAGAACCCGGCCTCGACCCGCCCTCCGGAAGAGCCTTTTATGGCGTTGGCGTAAGATTCGTGTATCTTGCCGTCATCCGATCTAAAGAACAGGCGAGGCTCACCGGAATCATATACCAATCTTGAAGATGGAGGAGTATAATTCTCAATATCATTTAAAGGCAAGACATTGCCGGAGAATATAATCTCACCATCTATATTTCCACCCTTCACCCTAATATTAGGTCGTTGCCCGGTAAAAGCGCTTTCCACGGCCTTCCATAACATACGGGCTGTCTCCTTAATATCTATATTCTCCCTGATAGCCCTTATATCATCCCATGACGCCTCTTTCAGTATCGTATCGCCAATATTATCCTCGTTTATGGAATCCAGATCCACCTCCTGTACCGTGGATGTATCTACCACAGCCATATCATTGACATCACCTACCTCTCCGGAGGTAAGATAAGCCACGACACTGTCGCTATTCCCAAGGTTTCTGGCCAACGCCGGGGCATCCATATCGCTTATGGCGGACAAGACCTTGGCTGACATAAGCTGCCCCCACTCGCTAGCGTTAAGTTTGGCGCTTATGGATCTGGCGGCCTCCTTATTCCTTGACACGGATCTAGCCCAGTCACCGAACTTGGACCTGAACTTGTCGTTATAAATAGTCATATAAGCCTCAGCCGCCTTATCAAGATCACTTACGGCTGCTATACCCGCTATCTTATCGAACAAGGTGGATACCTCTCCGGAAGGGGTCAAGACACGGGTTATCTTACCCTCCTTATTCCTTTTAATTACGCAACTCGACATAACTTCATGTTTTTGACAAAGATAAACAAAAAGCCCCCACAAATAAGCGGAGGCTGATATTCTTATATTCCTTATAGAATTTATGACTTAATCCGTATTCTTGCTATTGATGAACTCGCTAACACAATCACCAGCGAAGCCGGCTATATACGCTGCGTGTTCATCCTCTCCAACCTTAAATCCAAGAGACATGTTGCAAAATTGGCATACGCTCATTGCTATATGGAATGACTCGTGACATATATTTCTCATTATTAAATCATCGTCGCTCGAAAAATTCCAAAGTATGGCAAATTTATCATCATCGTCCCTATCCCTTACCAAATTCGCGAAAGACGCCTCCTTATCCATATCATCTTCATCTCCCCATTTCCCCTCGTGTTCAGGTTCCATATTCTCGAAACGATCACACAACGTCTTATAATCTAATCCAACCGTGATAATCAAATCCAACGGATATATCACGAAATCAAATTTCTTTTCTCTCACGTTACTAAAATTATTAATTTTATTTATCAAATTCACATTTATATCACAAAATGTTTACTCTAACAGGGTTAAACGCCAACCCGCTACCGATTATCCTACTTACGTAAGAATCACCGAATACTTTTCTTCCGATTCCAATAGTTCCGTTAATATCAGCGTTAATCAATTTCCCGATAGAACTTTGGAACAATCCGCGTTTCTTTCTTTTGCCTAAGTAAACATCATGCTTTCCCAATTTTTCAAAAGCCAGATGATCCACTTTGGAGGTATAGGATTCCTCGTGGACTTGAAAGTCTATTCCAACCAACTTACACTTATAGGATATCTTTTCAACAAGTTTTGAGAATGGAATCTCAACGAACTTCTGGTTTATCCTCTTCCCTAGATTTACTCCATTCTTCCATCCTTTATTCAAACCCACAACAAGACTTCCGATATTGTTATCGATACAATGGTTAACAATATATCTACTGATCTTATGGATATGATCATCTATCCAAAAATTCCTATAATTATTTAGCTGTCTAAGTCTCCTTGAAGTTCCCTTATCTCCAATGTAAGACATCAATCTAGCTCTCTTCTTATTATACCACTGATTAAAGGACTTGATAATCTTGCCGTTTACAATGAAAGGCTTGATACCTACATCGCTTATACATGAACATAAATTATTCAATCCCAAATCAATCGAAAGAACATTATCCTTATTCAGGTTTAGATCCTGCTCCTTCTTCTCATAAATCACCTCGACCACATAGCATGTGGCTTGAGGGATTATCCTAACCTGACATAATTTGTTATCTCCTATTCTTGTTTTGATTGGTGAAATTATATTTTTGACAAAATGGATGTAACCATCACTCTTAAGCCTGCAAGCAGAAGTCGTAAAGACTACCATATTCTGCTTCTTGCCTCGTTTGTACTTCGGCAATTTTGGTCTTGATAAAAATTTAGAAGGATTCTTCTCATATTCCTTCTTTGATTTCATCCAAGACTTTGTTACCGAAAACACTTGAGCTACGACTTGTTGGGACACTACTGATGGTAGATTCCTAAAATCAACCTGATTCTCCTTACATAATTTAGTAGAAAACTCATATTCATTTATGTAATCTCCGGAAAATATACCTTGTCTGACATTGAAAAGAACATAATTATACAACAACCCGGATTTGAGGCATACATCCTCAAATCGGTTGTCTTTTATGATATGTCTTTCAACTAATCTCATTTTTAATATCTTATGCCATAAACATAAACATTATTTATGAAATAAATAATTCATTCAACTATAATCCCCTTAATTTTTCTATAACCTCAAAACACATCTTACACTCAATCCTACGATACAACTGCCTTACGCCATCTATCGTAGTCCAATAACGACCACCCTCTCGGTGCAGGAACTCACTCATTACCTTAGTGTCAGCCACATCATGTAGGTCATATGAGTCAAAACATAACTTACATATATCGTCAAGATCAAAATAAGTAACCTTATTATACGACATACAACGGATTTGTCTCCCATCAGGAACCTGAACATCGAAAACATTTATCTTCTCCATATTAAAAAACAGAGGGATGCCGATCCCATCACAGACCGGTATCCCTTATAATAAATTAGCGACGAAAAGCATGGTGATGGACATGCGCCACAAATGTAATTACAAAATTCGTAAAAACAAAATATCAAGGACAATCACCTGTGCATTCGCACGGAGCATCGCTTTTCAAAACCCCATACACCCGATTGTCGCTAGTCAGCCATCGTTTGCCGTCACTCGTAATATAAGCCTGCCGGCATCCCTCCTGATTCACCGTGAGCGTCTTCTTAACACCTTTTGGAGTTGTTATCTCCAGCTCAAGAGTACGGTCAAGACCTTTGTTCATTACCGAGCCAAAGGAAACAGCGGCGTTACCGGCCCCGGACCCCGGACTGACGGTCAGAGGCTGGTCCGTTACCTCGCCTACCCCGTCCTTCCAATTAATATTCAAATCATTAGCCATAGTTGTATTATTTTTGTTCTATTGCAAAGATAGCAAAACAAATAAACCCCAACCGGCTTTAGTCGATCGGGGTCTGAGTAAGAGAAAAGAAACTGATTATCGTCCCATCATTCTCAATACGGTTCTAGCCGCAGCTTGCGCCCATGTCCAGCTGTCATTAGATGTTACGTTAACCGTCTGTTGAGTACCATTTACATCCAAGTTAATAGTCTCCTTGTCAAGCTCGATAGTAGAGTCTCCAGCGGCTTGCGTTACCGTCACGTTGGCTATCTGGCCACCAGCGGCAGTTACCTTCAATGTAGCTGTCAGTTCCTCGATCGTGACGTTGGCCGGTACGTCCGAGATCGTGATGCTCCAAACGAACTCGCCAGCGGCTCCGGGATCGTCGGCGATAACCGCTCCGTTAGCCGTAGTCTTTCCAGCCGCCGTGTAGTTAGCCGGGAGCTGTAACGTAAGCCCGTTCTCCTCAGCCGGCGTGACCGCGAACGTAAGCTTAGTACTGTTAGACTTACCGGTGATGGTAACATTACCGCCTGTCTTTTGTACGGAAGCGTTAGGGCTGTCTGATCTTACCACCTCAGCAGCCGCTGCCTGATTAACTACCAACGCCTTCTTAGCCCCGCCGCTCGTGGTGACCGCAAGGTTGATAGTGCGTTGAAGACGACCGGTGTGTTTCTCACCGGAGAAATTAACCGCCTGATCTCCTGATCCTGATACCGGGTCGACGGTTACGAAACCGAATTTTTGTGATGCCATACTTAAATATATTTACAAATGTCATTTTATTATGCCAAAAATAACTTGTATCATATCACAAGCCAAATATAGGGGGGGGGAAGGTAGATACGACTAGCCCTGTACAACCTCAACATACAACCCTACTAAGTCCTTTAGATTATGACTAAGAGGAGTTCCGCTATCCCTAGTACACTTATATACATCAGCGTTCTGGATGTAATATTTATCCTTGAATATCTCCATTGGAGGGAAATACGGGATAGGATCCCCTATGGTCCCGGCATGCTCCTTATCAATGACCTTGTATAAGGAAGCCGTATTTAGTCCGGGTTCCCATTCCTCCGACAGCGTATGTTGTTGGATAACCTCATAAAGGATATCCGTATCGCCCTTAACCACCCTGAGGCAGAATCCGGCATCCACGGATAGCCCGAACTCCGCCCCTTCTTGTCCCCATATGGGGAATAGGATCTTAACATCCAATTTATCGTTAGAGGATAAGGATAAGTCTTTATTATTAACCACCATTCTAGAAAATTTTACAGCCACCTTCTGAGGATCAGAGGCGTCCTTCTCCTTCGCCTGTTGCTGGACGTATGCTGTGGTGACACTTATCTTGTCTGGATATCCGGATTGGACATCAATAGCCCTCACCTGCTCTACGGTAGTGGCTAGACTGATCTGCTTTTGCTTGTCCCCTAACGCCGACATAAGATCGTTATCATACTTATCCATCATACCGATCAAGATCTTGCCTTCCGTTATATCGAATTCCAGACCCATGATCGTTATCTTACCAGCTATAGCCCCATCAGCCAAAGCGTTACGCCTATCATATTCAGGGATATAGATATTTTGGTCATCCAAGAAAAACTCATGAAGATTATTATTCTCATAAGTCCTGATCTCCTCATACTTAGCCGATTTCTCCTCATTAAGAAGCCTTGAGTCATCCAATTTAGCCTCGATAATCTCCTTAACCGTAGCTTTAGGATTAGCCTCCTTGAACGCCAATTGCTCCTCCCCATACTCTATCCATGGGGCGGGATTCCCGTTAATGTAATCATCATAACTATAGCCCTTAGCGTAATTATCATCAAGCGGATCGTCCTGAACTAATTGATTGGGATATATTTCCCTGTTTATATATACGTAGCTCATGTCTTATATCATTAATCTTGTTCTTTAACGGCGATGCTATACTTACCTGAAGCGTAACACCAGATATTTATCTCGAAAGGCTTGTTAGCCGTAGTGGTGATAGAAGTTCCGCTCATGCTGACATAATCCCCGGAGTTGGGTATCGCTTGGGTGAAAGCCGCTGAGGGAACGCACCTGATCATCAACTCCTCCCCTACCTGCATGCCGGAAGCCACGGATAAGGTCGTAGCGGATGATAACGTGGCCGTGATACTTCTCTTGCTAATAGGCAGGTTAGCTAATGTCGTGACCGTATTAACCCCTATAAGCCTGTTCATGGTCTTCTTATCGGCGGCCGCCATCAACCCGTTAGTAGACTCGTTGGCTACGGCGTATGTCGTGTTAGGAGGTGTAGCCCAAGTGCCATCTCCACGCATGAAACTGGATGTACTACCATTAAGCTGTCTCAACAAGCCGTTAGCTGTAGTAGAGGCCAATCCGTATGTGGTATTGGTAGGTACAACCCATGTGCCATCACCACGAAGGAAAGAGGTTTGCTTGCCGGCAGCCGGAGCGGGTACCAATCCCGCCGATCCTGCGGCTGAGGACGTCGCTCCACCCATGTTGCTATATGTGGTATTAGGAGGGGTTTGCCATGTTCCATCACCACGAAGATACTTGGCTTGCGCTCCGGCGGCAGGTGCGGGGACCAAGCCGGCCTTTCCCGCCGCTGAGGCAGAAGCGGCTCCCATATTGGTGTATGTCGTGTTGGTATCCGTCCACGGAACATTCACATACATCTTACCATTTCCGTCAAGAGCTACCGGATAATTCTTCCCATTAGCTGAGTACCCGATCTTAACAAGACCCAGATTATCGCTCGTGGCCTGTGAGTATGTAGTGTTATTGTCAGTCCAAGGGACATTGACGTACATCTTGCCATTAGCCAAGAGCACAGCGTAGTTCTTTCCATTAGAAGCATAGCCGATCTTAACCAATCCTAAGGTGTCGGCCGTGGCTTCATTATACGTGGTGTTATTATCTGTCCATGGAACGTTAACGTAAGCGTTGCCGGACGAATCCAGTTGCACCTTATAGTTCTTCCCGGAAGTCGGATATCCTACCTTAATACCGCCAAGAACGGTAGCGGAGGACGTGGGAGGTGTGAAGGTACTTGGTTTGCCCGTAACCCCTGACCAAGGCACGGAGGAAGCCTGACTGGCCGTGTAAGGCTCATACCCATCCTCACTGTTTAATTTAGACTCGTCTTTTATCAGATACATCTTACCTGTAGACGTGACCTTTACCGTATCACCGCTTTGAGCCGTAGCGGTGGTAAGGGCGAATCTAGCCGTATCGTCAGCCACCACGATCAATCTCTCCAAAGCCGCCTTAGGTAACCTATCTATGCTGATGGTTCCGGACGCGATCTTAGAGGCATCAAAATTGGCCAATGTCGTGGAGATAGTTACGTTGCTTCCGAAGTCCGATGAGACACTACCGGTAACAGCCCCGGACAGCGCTATGGTTCTAGCTGCCTGTAATTTCGTGGCGGTAGGGGCGTTATCCGTCTTAAGAGCGTATTTGGAAAGATCAATATCGTTAGCCTTATCCAAAAGCCGCTCTATCTGATCACCTTTGTATTTACCTTGAAAATCTGCCATATCATAATTATTTTTTTTGCTCAAATATAGCTATATACATAAACGCCAAGAAATCTAGGGGGGGATAGATACGGGGCAGGTGTTAGAAGCTGCCGTCCCTATGCAGGAACCCGGTACGGAATATAATAGCCTTGTCTTTAAGTTTCTGGACAGACTCCCATTCCCATTCACCCTCACAAGGCTTAACGACATACTTATTCCCCCATGTCTTAAACTTCCTCTCTATAACAAACATCTCTGGGTCTTTTAAGACATGGAAGATACTTCCGACAGGGAAATACTTATCAATTCTCAATATAACTCGATGATGTCTCTCGTCATATTCAGGATCGCCTACGATACGTGCCTTATAAAACTGGAAATCATTTAACGTCTGATCCACTGGCTCTATCCAATAATACCCCTTACCCATTGCAGTTTGTATTTAATTATCTATATTTGCGGTGTAGTAACTCATAATGTTTTAAGTGATTTTCAACCAAAGGGGAAGGGTGTCCGTGAGGATGCCTTTTTTCATTCCCGCCCACCCTTCCTATGAACAAAAGATCTACCTCGAACAAATGTAATCATAATAAGGCTACGATCAAAAAGAAACCCTATCGGTATTCTATTGCCGACAGGGTTCTCCAACGTTGTATCAAACCTAAATCATATCACTCCATTTGATTGTGTCACCGACGAAGCACCGCACCGCCAGATACCTTACGAACGCCGTCCCTTCCGGGGCGTCAGGGTCTTCCAGATAAGCCAAGACAGCCTTGACTATTTTCTGGTCGCAATCCAATACCTTAGGAAAGTAGTCGCTATAGAACATAGCGAACAGATATTGGATATCTCCCCACGTAGCGTTATCAGGTTTCTTAGCCCCGCATTTATCGAACATCTGCTTAGCGTCCTCCATCGTCCATCTTCTCTTGGATCCGTCGGCGTTAAGCATCTTGTCAGCGGCTTCCCTAGCCAGCTCCTTGGAAAAGTGATATCCATGGGTGTCTATATACCGCTTATAATCCGGGTCATCGGCGTCTGCTCCTCAGTAGTAACGACTCCTGCGTCCCCTGCGCATATACGGTTCGGTACCTTCGTACTCGTCACGGATGCCGCGCTCACCGAACCATCCCCTGCGATACATCTCGTCCTCACGTTCATGGAGTCTCTCACGTTTCTCAAGCTCGCGCTCGTCACGTTCCAGTTCCCTCTCACGTCTTTCAAGATCACGCTCACGGCGTTCTAGCTCATCCATCCTACCGTCATGCTCCTTGCCATAATGGTCATATATTCCACCACCATAACCCATGTAAGTCCCATCCGAACGTCTGCTACGTCCACGGCCGCCTCTACGATCGTAGATCTCGTCATTGTAGTCCTCTTCGTGACCGCCGCCTAAATCTATAACTCTCATCTTAACCTAATTTTTTAATTAACAACTCTTTTAGCTCATCGAAAGAGGATCCCATCCTATCGACTTTCTCCTCAAGATTCTTGATCTTCCGGTCTTGATCCTTAGTCTGCTTAAAAGCCGGATTGATTTCCTCAAGGATCGAATCACAAGCCTCTAGCGTCCTCCTATGCTTATCGATACTATCGAGAATATCGGAGCTGGTTCTCTTAGCGGCGTTAAGCTGGTTCATGATCGGATCGACCGAGCAGGCCAAAGTTATGTTATTGGACATAGCGACATCCCTGCTCTCCGGTACGACGTAGGTCATGGAAGACCCGTTTATCTCCACGGTAAGGTCTATCACCCTATCCTGTAGTTGCTGATATTGCCCCATCTGACCCATCTGGGGTTGCTGGAACCTAGGCTCGGACACGTTAACCACATTCCCCATCCTGAACACCGGAACATCGGACGTATCCAGCGTATATACTTGAAATCCTTTCTTTAAGTCTCTAAACATATCTCGATTTTTAAGCGGGAGGAAATACCCTCCCATTAGACATCCAATCTAACCTATTCCTCATCAACAGTCGTCTCCGACGCCGAGGCGGAAGTTGTAGGCACACAGCAATCCATGAGCCTCAATACACCCCTTACCTTGTTGAAATAAACAAGGCGTTCGGTGTTGTTAACCATAGCCGCTCCGGTCACAGCCACGTTGATCGGATTCACCACAGCCACGCCGGTTACCGGGCAGCATGTGTCATCACCAACCGTGGATACGGTGCTGTTCGCTGGGATAGCTATCTGTACTGGCAATGTCTCGCCTGTTGTCGGAACCACCTGCCGGATTTTCAGCAGCAGAAGGCCCTCGCATGGCAAGGACAGCCATATCCTTGGGTTGATGCCGAAGATGGTGTTGGTAGTAGTCACTACCACGTTCTTCGTGACCAACTCATAAAGAGACCCTATTTTAGAAACACAAGCCATAATAGCCTCCTTCCTTTATAGAGTTAAATAGCGGCGTTTCCGTTGTTGCAGCATCCATTGTTGCACCCACATCCGTAATTACCTCCATAAAATGCTTGACCCCATCCATAAGTCTGGTAAGGAGAGCATGAAGGATAAGCCGGCACAGGGGTGGGTCTCAACTGGTTGATCAAATTCTGAGTCTGTTGCTGAGTCAACGCGGAGGCTTGGTAAGCCGACCTTTCATCACGCAACTGATTGATCGTATTCTGCATCTCACGCATTTCCAATTGACAGAATTTATCATTAATCAAGGTTGTTTGAGCATCAATCTTAGCGCTCAAGATATTGAACTGCGTAGTAGCCTGCTCACGATTGTTTGTCAATCCTTGATTAATAGTGTTCTGAAGCGTGTTAGTCTGATTCAATGTCTCAAGACGATTCTCATAACCTTGATTATTGATCATCTGCTGCGTAGCGCACGTGTTTTGATTGATCAATGAACTCAAATTGCAGCAACAAGAGCTAATTTGATTACCGATCTCACAACCTTGTTGCTGTACGGCGTTAATAACAGCCTGAGAGGTCATACCTACCTGACCAGCTACCTTATCGATAGCGCCTTGTACGTTACAGATAGCGCTTTGCAATTGAGTGGTAGTACAGTTCAAGGCGTTAGCGATCTGCTCGATAGCGCTTCTATTACCTTGGATGGCCTGCATCAACAACTCACGACCATAGTCGTTATTCAATTGAGCGGGAAGACCATTAGCGCAATTATCTCCACCATTACCAAAACCATTGCCAAAGCCACGGCCGCCCCATAACCAGAACAGGACGATGATCCACAACCACCAACCGTTAGCCCCGCCGAAACCGTCTTGGTTGTTACGGCCGTTCATCAAGGCCGCCACCAAGTTCGGATCCATCTTATTTCCGCCTATTAAGTTGGCGAACATCCCCGGAATCATAGATAATAAACCGTTAGTGGCGCTTCCACTACCGGAACCCATACCGTCTAACAAAACGATTTTGTCTCCACTTGTACCCATGTCTATTTATTTTTGAATTAATAATAACCCCACCTGATAGTGGGCGTTACAAAGTTCAAAAATTAATAATCCTAGGATCGTGATATATGTCATCATCAAAGCACGTCATGTCATGTAATTGGTATTAATAAGAACCGGTACAAGACAAAAAATCCGAAACGTATCACTACGGCCCGGATTCATGCAAATCTATAAATTCAATGTTTCAATGCTCGAAAGAAAACGTCTCACGACGTCAAAGAGAGATTAACTACACGAAAAATCTCGCATTAAATTATTTGTATTAGCAGTGTATTCATTCATTATCTTACTGGATGAGGGATCATCCTCTATCCTTGATAGACGGTTATCGTCACTCCTTGCCGTAACATCACCTATCTTTCGTACCATACTATCCTGATATGATGATGGATCCGAATATATAAAATTGTCCACGAAACTATATATCCCGCCATTAACCGTCTCACCCACCTTCTCATACAGGTTAGATTGGGAAGACACGAAATCATCGTACCTCCCACGAGCCAAAAACAAACCGTCCGGCCTCGCCTCGACACCGCCGTTGACCTCCCGGAGCAGACCCGGATTCCTTTGGTACAGATACCTATAAAACCCGGCATCCATCATCCTATCCTGTCTATCCAGATAGAAAAGGTTTCTCATGCTACTGTCACCGGACTCGATAGCCACGTCAAACAGAAGATCCCTTACCTGACCTTCCGGCAACGACATCTCCATGCTTTTTAACGTACCTCTGTCATGGTGATTCAAAGATACATTATAAAATCCATTAAAATCAAGGAAACGTAAGACATTATTATATAAATCCGATTTTTTTAACCTTTCTTTGATCTGGATCTTCCTCAACGATGTACAGGATTTGATAAAATCCCGATCCTTTCCCTGCCTAGCCTCGTATCTCCTGAACTCCCGATCAATATCGACATCATCCATCTTAGGGGTTACGGGATGCTGGTATATCAATCTGGTAAGGATCATGTTCTCAGTATTCGAGGATGAGATGTTGGACATAACTAGCTTCTTTATGTTATCCTTGATCACGTCAATATCGGAACGGGAAGCCCCGGCGGGAACCACGCCAGCCGGCAAGTACGAAGGTCGCTCTATCCCGATATCGGCCAACATCTCATAGGCCTGATCGGTGTCGGTTATCGGGGCCGTGTTATGGTACATATTCCTACCCATATACAACATGCTCCTATCATACATATCGGAAGGGGATGTATTCCCGGACCTTACATACACCATCCTATCCCCAGTAGAATAAGTATCCTGAACCTCGTATATCGGATTCCCTTTTCCTGTTATCCTATCAAGATCGGAGATAAAGCTATCGTATACCGAATTGCCTGCCTGTATGGAAGATAACATGACATCCAGCGACGCCATAAGATCACGGATATTTTCCGGTCTGGATATAACCATCTCATCGCTGATCGCCTCGCTTATATCCACGCCCATGTCGGCAAGATCCATAGCTATGTCATACAGACGTCCGGAAACGTCCTTGATGTCCTTAAAATCATCCATATCGATTATCTCCCCAACCTTATCCCTTAGACCCTTCATATCCTTAGGCATACTGATATACGGTGTGGTACTATTGAAGTACGAGTCGGTAATCGTATTTCCGTCCTGACTCCGAACCTCCATACGGGTCATATTACGATACGTGTCATACATCCGATCTGCGTAATCCTGATCCTCCTGATACCGGAGTGCCAAGGAAGGGTATGGGATGGAGGCGAAAGCCTGATCGAACTCCCGGCGGTCGCTGATACCGCCTACCGCCCTCATGATCGTATCCCTTACCTCCATTGGATTCAAGACCCTTCTCTTTCCCAATGAATCATACACATCCTCATATATCATATAATCATCACCAAGGCCTGATTCGGAGGACAAGAAATATGTATCCTTCTCATTAAGATCCCCGTCAGACATAAAATCGACAACCCTCCTCATCATATCCCTTACCCGCTCATACTCCGATCGGTTTGTCATGATATTATCAATCTCATCGGCGTCATACATCCCGGACCTCTCAAGATTGTACCTATTGAGGAATATATCACCGCCGGAAAGGAAATTGGATACAATCATATCATTAAGATCATTGATATTATCGACTCCCAAGGAAGTAAGGGTGTTATTGATATCCTTAACCTCATCGGCCATGAAATTGCCAGCGAAATAGTTCTTCCGCTTGATAAAGGACATGACATCATCATACCTAGGTTCCCCGTTACTATCTAGGTCATATTCCGATGGCATGGACATCCAATCGCCAAAGAAAGACACGAAGTCGGGGGAGTAGGCCGTACCCCAGACCGATAAGGCCTGCTTCTGGTCGCCCAACACCTCCATCGCCCTTTGGTATAATCCGGATGGTTGGTCGTTCGGGGCAAGGACATTATCTACCCTACCCTCCTTATTTTTTATAACATAACAAGATCTACCCATAGCTAAATCGTTTTGTTACAAAGATAAACAAAATCCCGCCTACTCTCACGAGCGGACGGGAGCCAAATAACAATAATAACAAACCTTATGTTTACTCTGAAAAAGTACAAATCATTTTGCCGATCCTCACGAACAGGCAAAAACTAAATCCTAAATAACAAAAAAAAATGGAATTTATCGTTTAGCGAAAATATCCTTATCTGATTAACATATTGATTGTGAATAGGGGTGGATTCGTATACCCTCCCCTATCTCCTAACAATCTCAACCTGCTACAATAGAAATCAATCCATGACTGACATATTCCAATTTCTTATAAGATATATCTTTCTTATTTTCTCCGTTGATATCACGGATATTAAAAATTCCACGAAGCCTTCTTGCGTAAATAAAGCGTTCTTTACCTTGAAACATCACCTTATCAAACAATCTAAATCCGAAAACCTTAAAAGGAGATTGATTCATCCTTTTATTGCCTCCTTTAGGTGCTTTCATCTTATGAATTTGTCTGTTATGACGACGAACTAATTTCCGTTTGTAATAATATCCAAGTCTCTCGGAGTCAAAATTCCTTGAAATCACAAAAGCGTCGGATACATGGGATTTTTCAATCCCGTGATTTATACGATTATATTTTGTTATGTATCCGAAAGTCATTTTTACGTTTGGATACAAAGATTTTAACTCATCGTATAACTCCCATTTCATGATACTCATAACCGCAGCGTCACGAAGCGACTCACCTCTGTTTACTTTCAATTTGATATTTCCTTTATGAAACTCCTTATGGCAAGTCTTACACAATGTTATCAAATTAGAAGGTGAATCTCCTCCAGTCTTGCGTGACTCAATATGATGGACATTAAGGACAGGATCTTTTGATTTTCCTTTACAATGTTGGCATTTATGCTCATCCCTTGCCAAGACATACTCCCTTACATTCCAAAATCCTAATTGTTCACCTTCCTGATACTCTTTACCTGATATCTCTGGATTCTTGATCTTTTGAGTATCAAATTGGGCAACCTCAATAATCAGTTTTGAGACAGGTAGTATAGAATATACAAAACCGATAATCCTAATATGAGAATCAATCTTCTGCCGGATTGATGGAGCGATCCATCCTCTCTTCTTTGATTTAATCCTATTCATGAATCTTGGCTTTCTATATCTCAATCTGTACCTTCTAATCTTCCTCAATTCCCTTCTTGTTGATAGAAGATCAACAACATCACTTCTTAGAATAACTTCACTTGCGTAAAGTTCCTTGCTTTTTGTTGTAGCTGATAAACCGACATGTTTTGTACCTGTGTCAACGCCTAACGTAATCTCTTGCTTATAACCGGTTGTATCATACAAAAGCCTGATTGTAAAAGGACAAAGATTTACCACGGTTGCTTTCTTTGATTTAAGCAATCTTCTAACCTTACCATGCCTCGTTGTTGGCATTAAGGGTCTACCATCTATATCCTGTACATAAACCATTTACAATAAATAATTTAATAAAATGTTTATTCAACATAAGTCAGGGCAAAACCCTGTTAGTACCCATCGCCAATGTTATTGAAGGTTTTGTACAGGCAACACCGGAACCCAAATACAATCCCTGTTTAATCACCTACCTTAGAGCTACGGACTTGGATAAACATCCGTAGGTAACTATATATTCTCCAATAACGTAGTCTTTATTTCAAGACTTAGGCTAATACCCGGCCAGTAAACTGGATATATAAAACTCAAACATTGTTTAACGTTTTATATATTATTGCAGATATTACTCCACCAATGACTCTCATTTATCTTCTCTCACCATACAAAGCGATTATATCTGGTCTCTATCATCTCCACCACCTTCTTGATATCAGATAAAGTTAATTTCTTTATCTCCATATTCCTACTATCCATCCTGACGAAAGAGTCCTTGAACTCCTGCTCGGTTATGGCATCCAACCTAAATAGATTGTATTTTATAAGTAACTGGGTTACGTCAAATATCAAGATATTAAGATCAATATCATCCTTCAACTCATTAAGAAGATCACGCATCATTTCCTTAATGGCGTCAGTGTCAAGTTCCAGCTTCTCGGCTTCCTTCATTAACTTCTTGATAATACCATTGTGCTCAATTATGATGTTAGCATTATCATCATCGGTAGGTAGAAGGATATCCATCGTACATTTTATACCCACCTTATCACTAAGCCTTTTATTGAACTCAGTCATATAATCAAAAGCCTGATCCCTGCTTAAAGCGTATGTATGGTCAAACAACTGCCTTTGTCTGTTATTGACAAAATAATGGCTGGTGTATAACATCATCAAGACCTTCACTCGCTGGACGCGTAGGTCTTGCATGATCTTCCGGTGTAAAAAAGCATCTAATTGCATAATATAAAGAGTCCCCACCGGGGCCATCACACACCCGACAGGGACCAACTTTTAAATATCTTACTCGTCAGGTGATGGACTGACACCGCAAAGATAAGACGAATAAATTTACCTAGCAAGGATTTTCCGCCTCATTTTCTCCGGATACTACATTACCGTCTGAAACCAAAGACCTATCCTCGGCAGCCTTCGCAGGCGAGGCGGCCCCCGATTGGAGGTCAGACGGGTTGACGAACGGGGTCTCCGTATCCTCGAAGAACGTCTCATCCCTCCTAATACTCATCCTAAACTTAGGAGCTATGAAAGGATCGTTATTAAGATCGATGTTGATCGTAACGTCATTCATCAAAATATCCTCCTTGGTCCTAGAATCGCCTATCCATCCTCTTACGTCAGCGGTCATAGGCATCCTGCCAGCGGCTTCCTTGACAGCCTCTAGCCGTCCCTTGATAACATCCACGTCTCCCGTCAACGGAATCATATATGTCTTATTATCCAACCCGGATCTGGCTATAGCGTTATTAAGATCCATTATATCATCAATACCTACGCCTCCGCCTAGACCCTCCATAATCCTATCAGCCATCGATCCAATCATGGATGAGAATGATGATATATCCTGATTTTTCAATCTTACGGGGTACAGGTAATTTCTTCCATTTCCTGTCTTTATAGCTACGACCGGGATACGTGAATCTTTATAGTCACCATACTTGTCCCTGACGATAGCCGTACAGAACGGGAATATATTATACTTAATATTATCCCTCATCGTAACCTCCCCGTTCTCTATATACCCTACGCTCTCGACCTTACCAACCGTCTCGTTGGTAAAGTCATTCTCGGATACCATCAACGTGCCATTATCATCACTTACGCTAAAATTAGGTCTTCCCGGCAAAACACTGGTAACTGTACCTACAAACGGTATATCGATCTCGCCAGCGACAGATCCCACATTATCCCTATACAACTCAAAGGCCATACTCCTTAAATCAGCGTTACTCCCTTTTGAGTCTGGATCATTGGCTTTTAGCACCGAGACGAAATTTCCGTCGCTATCCACGATCTTAATAACCATATTATCAACCAGCTCTCGGTAAGCCGACTTAGTCTCATCAGAATTAGGGTCAACGGCGTTAAGGCTATTGTATTTATCATACAATTCCTTGGTATATGGATCTAACATATCCATCTTAAACCTTACCATATCACCCTTGCGGAGGCTAGCCGTTGCTTCCTGATTCACCGACTCGTTGTTAGATCCAAACGTATCACCCGTATAATAAGGGACAATAGATCCATCCTGCCCCTTGCGATACACCATAAACCAGATGGAGGTCGACAAGGCGGTTTGCCGCCCCAATATAACACCGGTAGCGTTCTCGAAAGCCTGAGCGTCATCCTCGCTAATCATCCATCTTGAGTGGTTATTCGACTCTATAACAGTAAATATGTCGGTTCCGTTGGTGAAATCCATCACCCTTCCATTATCAGTATCAGTGGCATCAGATCTTTTAAGCCCAAGACTGTCCATAAACCTGTCAAGTCTCATTCCGCCAACCTCATGATACATGACCCCACCGATCTCTCTCTTTTGGGCCATCAACACCACCGGATTCTGGGCGGCGTTAACTTCCGTCCTGCCGGTGGATGTCCCGGGTTCGCTCTCTGTGAGGACATCACCCATAGGTATGGATTTATCGTAATCCTTGACAGCTATACTTCCGTTATCATACAACCTCATCCATTCCACGAATTGAAGAAGAGGCCCATCGGAATAATTATTGATAATATCAATAGCCTCATTAAGCTTATCCTGATCAATCTCATTGCCATTGTCAGCCTCATTCATAAGATCATTATAAGTCTTTATAGCTTCTTTGATCTGATCCTGATCAAGGCCATTGATATTCATATCTACAATATCATCAACAGCGTCCTTGATATTATCATAAATATTATCATGGATCTTCAATCTATCTATTATCGATCTAGCCTTATTGATCCTTGAAATAGGATTATCCCCAAACCCGTTAACTAGACTATCGACACGAGGCTTGTTATTATCATATATCTGTCTCTCCCTAGGAGATAAGACATCCTCATTACCGTTCCATATCTTTATAGCTATATTATTGATTCTATCGTCAGAAGGATTTATGATATCCTCATCATCAGGAACCCTCTCGACTATATTACCTTCATCGGTCTTAATCTCGTTCTCCATAGATCTGGCTATCATATGATTATATGTCTTGAACATAAATGCCTCATCCTCCCCTATAAGACCATCTTGGTAAGCCTTGTCTATAGCTTGGTCGTTGGCGTAAAGATCATTGGCATCAGGATTATCAGTATTCCTGAAATCATACTTGCTATCATCCTCCTCATAAGTCTTACCCCATACGTTCGATAATATCTTCATGAACCCGCGCTCCTGCGCCCGGATGAATCTTCTGTCACGCATACGACGAAGAGACTCGTTTATATTCTTATAAGCCACAAGATTATGACGATACTCACTAAGCAATGCCATAGCCTCCTTATAATTATCAACCCCACGGATAGATACGACGTTCTCAAAATCAGCTATAGTATCATAAGCCGCCATAAGATCAGCGGCACTGATCCTTGAATCATTTCTATTTAAGAACAACTTAGATATATCAGCCTCTGAGTTAATTAACGTAGTTAATTTCCTCTCCAATGCGATCCTATCCTCTGTTAATTTAAGAAGCCTATCATTCTCCTTGACCAACTTAGCCTTATCAGATTCAAGAGCGTCCTTCGACGCGACACTTTGTTGAAGCCTCAAGATATTCTTCTCCATCCTCTGTATATCATCCGTAAGCTTCCTGAGTTCTTCAAGATCCCTGCTCGAATCAGGATTAAGACGAGAATATATATCAAGAGCGGGGCCTATATCCGTATTGTATATCCTTCTTAACTGATTGGCAATATCGTTCAAATTATCCTTCGCCTCAAGGCCATTATAAGCCATATTGGAGATATAGGCGTTAAACGACCTATTGGATATACCATCGGTAAGGGAGTCGGCGAATCTGTTGGCCATAATGAAATTATCCACCTTCTTATTAAACTCGTTGACAAGATCGGCTTTATACTCATTGACCTGCTCATCTGTCATATTCATATCGGAGGCTATATCGCTATTAGGTATAGATTCGACTACCGTCCTGAAATTCTCCTTGGTATCATCCAACATCCCCATCTCCGAATCATAACGGAGACGATTGAATACGGCGTCACTAAAATCCTTGTTTATGATCCTACCATCACTCTCGTACGATGTGTCTACACCAGATAATTGAGCGTTAAGAGCCATACTGCCACGAATAGCACGGACAGCGGCGGTGGTCAAGGCGCCGGCATTGGCGTTGTAGGCCTCCACCATCCCCTTGTTCCGGGACATATCTTGGCTCCATTCCCTTATACCTCCAGCGCTCTTCCACCCCATACCGGCACCTATTATCATACCGATGCCGATCTCCTTCCAGCCTTGGCTAGATCCGTATGTCTCCTTGAATCCGTTCTTTATAGCTTCCATATAACCTATATTCTGGCGAATAGCCATAGGATTATATCTTGATTCTACCCAATCCTCGGCGGATTTACTAGCCACTCCCTGAAGACCTTCCTCATACAGGCCCTCAGATACCGGACGTTTGATGATATTGAACGTATTCCCGGCTATTCTCTGCCATTTCTTAGGCGTTATGGCCCTCAATGTCCCGTTATCCATCCTCTCGGCGCCTACGCCAAATATATTGCGTTTTATGAACTTGTCTACACCCAGCTCCATACCAAACATATCACCAAACATAGCTATGTTGGATAATGACAATATGCCGACGTTTGCGGCGAATACGGCGTTAGCGGCATCAGCATTATCAGCCCTGAACCTCATAAGCTCCTCATATGGGACTTCCCTTCCATAAGCGTTACGGTAAGACTGCCTGAAATTCTCCTCAGCCTCCATCAACATGCTTCTAGCTTCGACAGATGCCTCCCATGAGGTAGATGTACCAAGAAAAGCGAGGGTGTCCAGCCCCTTGCCTACCCTCTGTCCTATACGGGCGGCCCTAAGGTAAGCGCCGAATGCTTTCTTGGTGTCCGAAGCGGCCTTGCCTATCCTAGCTAAAGCCACCCCAGCCCTAGCTCCGGTACGAGCGAGGTTCATCAGGCCGGCCACGGAATATACGGCGGATGATAACATGGCACCAGCGGTAAAAGCCAGACCCGAAAGGAAATCGTTAGTCCAGAAATTAGCAGTTCCAAGACTACGAAGAAATCCCATATCTCTCTCTTCTTTATCATAATAATGAGCGAGCCTATAATCTCCTCGCTTATCCATATCATCTAACCAACGAGTAAAATCGTTATTGAAGACGGATTCAAATTTACCTTTAGTGACTCCCTCGTAAATACCATAAAAAGGCTGAATAATACCTCCTATACCATACAAAGCCGTCTTATAAACAAATTTACCCAATCCCCTAAATATCTTCTCTCCTGTACCTTGATTTCTAGCTAATCTGGAATCATTATCAACGCCAGCCTGAAATGACTCGTATTTAGGTATCCAAGTTCCATCACTTAATCTAAATCTTGATTCATCTAGACCTATACGAGGACCGGACACATCAAACCTACCAGATGGGATACCATTACTAATAATACTATCCTCAGGAGTTTTAGACCTTAAATCATCATAATAAGACGATTTAACACGTCTTTTTATTCTTTCTGATAAAGCTGGTATAGCCCTTTTAGAATCATCGACCAAAGAATTTGGATCAAGATTAGGTAAAGGTGGATTGTTTATATCGTCACCTAATGAACTCGGATATACACCAACTGCCCTTATCTCCATTGGATCCATAACCGGATACCCATGCTTTTGAGCTATATCCCTACCATCGGGTAAATTATTATTGCTCGTTTCCATTCCTCTTTTTATTTATAATATCCATTACCGGTAACATAATATTATACAGATCCTCATTAATATCTTTCCTTCCAAAAGAACTATTCACAGAATTAGCCTCTTTAGTCATAGCCTCTTTAAGAGCCTCCACCAAATAAGCCTGAGGAGCTATATTCATAACCTTAGCTATATTATCAGCGTAATCAACACCTTCTTTATCTATAGTATATAAAGGGTTGTTAGAAGGATCACCTCCATAACCTTTCTTATATATCTTAATCTCCACACCATGCCGTCCATACCCTCGATCATATCCCTCAGCCTTGACCTCATAATTGCTAGATCCATCTATAACCGCAGATATTATCATAGACATATCATTATGATAATCATCCGGGAACAAAGGCAAAACAAATGAGCGTATATCATCTTTAGCGTTATCAGCCGTAGCGTAAGAACCAAGACCTAAATCGGCTACCGATCTCCCATAAGCCTTGTCGGAGGCAGAAGAAAACCCTGCCCCAGACACCCTCGACTTGTATGAGACTGACGGGATATTTCTTGACTTAGTATAGGTAGTAAATCCTATCCCTGCCAAATCCTGTTCTGATACTTGAACCCGTTGAGCCTTATCCTCTCCTGCATCAGCTATTATCCACCAATTATTATCATCATCCTGTTCAACGGACAATGTATGAGATCCTTCTTTTTTATCTAATTTCAATCCGGATTTATTAGCTAAACTATATATACTATTATATAATCTAAATTCCTCCGAATTGGATTTTGCCCTCTCATTAAAAGTCCATCCCTTTCTTCCGAACTCATCATACCTAGATTCTATATACCTATTATAAGCATCATCCATATCATCAAGAACCCTGTTGATAGGACCTGAATTAGACCATTTATGAGCAAATGGAGAACCCATTTCTCTATTTATATTTCTTAACGTGATATAAGCCAGATTAGCCTTATCTTTATCTCCATCAAACCTAACTAACAGTCTATCCCATGTCTTATTATCAGTAATATTATCCTTCAATGCAGCATCTAATTCATCCACGGTAAGATCTGTACCCAAAGATTCATTTATCTCATCTAATATCAATTCAGCCTTACCCACGTCTATAACACTCCTTCCTTCTATCAATCTGCCTTGACCAGAAGGATCGTAAGACGGTCCTATAACATCTGAGACAGTATCGACCAATCTTGACATCAAAGAAGAGACTTTAGCGGCAGTAAAAGGATTGACGGATTTACCACCCATACGAACAGATGATAATCTAGACATATCACCTACATTGACATTCTCTCCATTATCTAGATAAATATCCATGCCAGGGTTATTTGATATTTCCTCCATAATGGCGTTATCAAGATTCTGAGAAACTTTTTTCTTGGCATCCATAGCTCCGTCATAAATGGAATAATATGAATTTCTTTGGTCATACGCCTCTGCAAGATCCTCATAAGCCTTCTTCGCCTTATCAGTCTTCAAACCATCATACTTAGCTCCATTATTATTCATAATGAATTTCATGACGGCATCTTGATGTGACATACCCTTAAAATCATCGGGGTTATTATCTATATAAGCATTTATATTAGACATCACATTGTCACCTATAGCATTTGCCAAAACATCAAATTTAACTTTTATACTCTCCCTGTTAGAAGCGATATTATCCATCAACCTTGTTGATGGTTTTACCTTTTCTTGCGCAATAGGGACAGTATACGATGTTCCTGGAACACCAGTAGATACTGACCCTTTCATTCCACTTCCTCCTCCACCTATAGCCCTAGCCCATGCAGCATCAGCCTTTGATTGTTCTATCTTAAGCCTTTCCTTATCCATTTTTTGATCCCACACGAACTTGGCATTGCGAGCTAATCTCTCATCTTCTTTATAGTAATAATCATCAGCCTTGCGGATGACAGATGAATTATTATAAGACCATCTCATAGCTGCCCCCCTAAGAAACTCCTGTTGAACTATAAAGGCCCCCGCTCTTTCTGCATCATAATTAGGTCCTATAAACGAATTAGCCTCATCTATGAAAGTCTGTTTCTGATTACGTAAATCAGCCAAACTAGTCTCAAGCATTAATTTACGATTAGCATCATTACCAACACCCCCTAATTCCGCCTTTATAGCTTTTCCCTTAGCATCAAAATCATTCACATATTGTTGAATAAAAGCAGAGGTAGATTGTTGATTGAACATATGAGGATTGGTAAGAGCCATGTATTGACCTTCCAATTGTATTTGAGCCTTAGCGTTTTGGGACATACTGGATGCTATAATATTCCTTATCTCAGAATACCCCATCTCATCAATTGTCTTTTCAATAATCTCTCCCGTTCTCTCGCCCTTATCATTGAGAACCGGGATCTGTATTTTCTGGCCCTTATGCTTGGTCAAAAAATCCTTCACCTTACCATCTATCTCAGCGTTATAATCCGTATATGGAGTGTAATGAAGAGGTTCTAATCTAGTTCCTACCTGGCCATCATTCAACCATTTATAATAAGGCATAAGAGCCATTGATTCATTTATGGGACTATACATCTTAGGATTATTCAGCTTCATATCCTCTAATTTAGTAGATAGTTCCCTAAACTCACGCGTTCCAGCGATGGCGTTCAATACACGGGTATCTAAAGCCTCTCCAAGACGGGCTTGTATGCTTCTGGCTATACCATCAGAAGCCAAATTAGATTTACGATACACGTTATTCACATCCTGTATCAATCCATTTAACCTATTCTGAAGATATTCCCTATCCTGAGGTTTAGCTATATCAGAATTGATAATATAATCAGCATACTCGTTTATAGCCTGCCGATTGGTATCTATCTTCTGCTGCATGTATCCCATACCCTGCATCATGACATCCATGTTGTAGGGTGATACGTACTTGCCGTAATTCCTTAATATACTATATTGTGAAGCCATCCTTTATCCTTTCTTGCCTTTAGTTACTTCCTGAGCAGGATATAATCTCCTGTAACTCAATATATCTCCTTGAGGATCAGCGATCAACTGTCCATTAGGGCCGATCTTGACATCCCCGAATATAGATCTTAATGTATTCATGGTCGTAGCCGTATTCCACTTCTGCTGGATCTCGTCATTTACGCTATCGAAATACCTAGCCCAGTTCTCGTCATTTATAGCCAATCCCTGCAATATACGTTGCTGGTAAGCTTGACGTTGGGCTATATTCTTATCGTACGTATTAGCCCATGACTGAGCATTGACATTATCAGCCCAAGTCCTTTGAGCCACATTCCCTTGTTCTACCTCATTTATATACTTACCTATATTGGAACTCATGATAGCCTGTAAATCGGAAGATAAAGCCCCTCTCTGGGAATCCGGGACATTACCCATCTGATCCAATTGTGATTGGAAAGCACGATTAGCCTCAACCATATACTGATCAGCCGATCTCAACACCGGGTCCACGGTAGGAGCGTAATGTCTTTCCAGACCTTCCGTTGTCACGGCTCCCGGAGTCATCCTGAACACCTCAGGAAAGTCAAGACCACCACCTACTATATTCCTGCCTCCATTGCCGCCGTTCGACTTACCGGCATTTGTGTTGGTTTTAGGAAGTGTATTAGGATCAATCAGCTCAGGCATATCCAGCTTAACATCAGGATCCTCCACATCACCTATATCCATAGGACCGGGAGCCACCTTATGCGGGTCAAGTATAAAATCAAGACCTTCCATGCCTTTCATGGATCTTAACGCCTGCATCTTAAGCATATCCTCCCCAAGGATCTTATTAACAATATCTTTATTCTTGTCAGAAAACAGTTGACTGAAATGAGTGATACCAGCGTCGTTAAGAGCTTTATGCTGTTCCTCTGTAACAACATCCAGACCGATCATAGGACGAGATGAGGAATATTGACCAAACTTATTGTCTCTCATCCTATCATGATATGAGGCTTTCTTATCTTCCGGGTAATTACCTTGGCTATCCTCGCCTCCAAAGGAAACGAGTGTCGTATAATCCCGAAGCGCCTCGGCGTTGGCGATGATCGGGTTCTCCGCCGTGGCCAAGCCCATCCACCCACCAGTAGTGCTGTATATAGCATCCTGAAGAGCCTTGGCGGCAGTAGCCTTCGGAGCGCTCATATAAGCATCATAAGCCAAAGGCATGAACGTCTTATAATACTCCAGCCTCTCATCGGTATTAATACCGCCATAGGAACCATCCTGACCCTGACGTTGATACCCGAACGTGTTATCCTTATTATTGTACTTGTTCTCTACAGGACGGAAAGTAAGTAGGTAATCGAATAAAGAACTACCACCTTTCTCCATCTTCTGACGAATACCAGCCACTTTCTTAAGCAATTCTTTCTTAGCATCGGCTATATCCTCCTCCGTAAGACCATATTCTTTCATGGATCTGGATATGATGTTATCTATCTCACCACCCTTAGCGAAATACGTATCCTCATCCTTCTTCATCTTCCGGTCTTCCTGCTCCCTGTATATGACATTAGCGAAGTCCGTAAACCTCCCCTCTAAACCATTAACAGTATCGTTACTATCATTTATAGCCTTGGATAATACGGAGGCGTTTAAACGCCTTGTATTCTCATCATCTATCTTATCGTTTTTCTTCAACTTATCCAACGCCTTCTTCTGGTCATCGTAAGCCGATTTAAGACCGATCTTAGCCTTATACCTGTCCATTAACGTAGCATACGTATCCTTAGGCGTGGCTTTGATCCCATACGTATCTCTGATGTATTTAGCGAAATCCGGCTCTATGGTTGTGTCGTCGGTAATAACCTTCGTTCCCTGCTCCAAGGAAACGGGGGTTCCACCATCGGCGTGCTTCTGCCCCATAGCCTCCATCGGCGCCTCTCCGGGCTGCTCCACATATTCGCCCTTCTCAACCTCTACGTTGGCTTGATCTTCCATCGACTTAGGTAACGGATACAGATACTCACCGGTAAGGCTTCCGCTATCGAACCTATTATTAGGCCCTAGATAAACACCCCCACCATCCTTATACTGCATCTGGGATTGTCTTCTTTGTCTGGCCTCACGTTCCTGAGCCAACCTTATATTGGTACGAGTACCCTTCTCAGACGCTATCCCGGAAACCACGTTACGAGCCAATCCCATGATACCACTAATTCCTGAGGCTATGGTGGTTATCGTATTAGCTGTTTTAGCCCCAGTGGATAAATCTCCATATCCCTCGCTTCTCATACGCCCTATACCACGACCCATCTGAGTGAATCTAGACCCTATATCATCAGCGCCATAGTAAGGGATGGTAGTAAAATCAAAAACATCCGTCTCGCCTGAACCGGTCTTAGACTTATCAACATCGTTAACAGTTATGTTATTAAGCGTAATACCATTGTCCTGATAATTCTCAGCTATACGTTGCAAACTGCCCTTGAAGCTAGCCGGGAATACATCATCCTGATCAAAAGCATTAGCGTATTTAGTCCTCAACTGATCTGGAGTATCCAAAGAATATATCCCTAGCGGATTGACCGACGCGGGTAATCCTTGGTTGGTATTCACCAAAGGTTCTATACCTAACCCTTGTATACCATCCATATTACCAAGCATATACGACCCAACTTCCCCGGCCTCTTGATATTTAGGTATCTTCCTCTTGATTACATACTTGCTCATGTCTAATTAATTTCGTTCTGACACAAAGATAATCTAAAAAAACGGAGACTCACCATTTATATAACGATGAGTCTCTTTAATACTAATATTTTAAAGCCGCAACAGGATTGCCCCATTTCTTTTTCCACTCATGACCAAGATAATCTATAAGTTTATCATAAGTATCTATAAAACCACCATCTATAACCCCGGTGATAACATTCTCTACAGCTACTATGTCGTTTAACTGATTCTTTGTAGCCGTATTCCTTATCCCACTCTCATGCTTGTTAAAGACGATAAAATTAATAGCCTTAGCTACCCTTGATATCTTATCAGACAACTGACCCTTGTCACTAACCAACCTGGCGACGGCCGAACTCATCTTGATATAAGCCTCGCCAGCGGCATTCCTGTCCTCTATGAATCCATCATGCAACCATATTATCACCTTGGCGTATATCTCTGGATCCAATTCCAATGCTACCATAACAAAAAAATACGGATTTACATACCATTTCTGACCCTCCCCCTTTCCTCTTCGGTAAGCCATTCCGTATTTCTTGAGATCGGTTATCTTATTGATTTTCAATTCATGGTTTTGTACCGTAAGATTTCTTACATTACATATATCATTAATACTCAGCTCCCTAACAAGAGCTTTCATCTTTTCCTGAAATCCATTAGTAGCAAACAAATGATCAAGCCTTCTAGACTCCAACCCCATAGATTTACGTTTTTCATTCAAGGCTTCCATAACTTCCGTTATGCATACAAACCCGTCCTTGGACATAACAGAAATGTTCCTACCTAATAATTCCCTACTCTCTGATGATAAAATCAAATTACTTTTCATACCTTTACCAAAAGTTTTAAATTAATAAATGCGCCTATCCGCTCGTGATGAGTAGGTAGGCGCACAAATATAAGCAATACTAATATTATTACAAAATATAATAGCTTATATTATAGATAATAAAATCTTGAAATTTTACATATCTCAAATAATTACAAGATGCTAGATCCTTTTCACAAATAACGAACCTATCGCTTTCACCAAGTCATAGAAGCCAGCAGCGCTAAGCCCGACAGCCACCCCATACAACAGAGCTTCCCACCATTCACTCCCTACTAACAACGGGGATACCTGAAGAACCCAAGCCAGGATACATACCAGCATGCCGATAACTACAGCCGATAGGATCTTAGCCCACTTATGGGTGTCAATATACGGCACAACCTTGGCTAACTGCGTAGCTGACATCGTGACGAAAGCCATAATGCCTGTAAAGGTAGTCAGATCAATAGTAATAGGTCCTTCTGATGGGATTACCTCTTGCGCCATCAAAGCGAATGGCGTCAATAACATAGCAAATAAAAACAACAATCTTTTCATATCTAAAACGTTTAATGATTTCACAAATGTAACATTAATTTTGAGATCTACTCATACCCTTTATATTCAGCATCAACCCCGATATCATATTAAGCACCAACTGCCTTTTCGCCTGTTCCTTACGCATACGCTCAGCCTCCGCTATCTGCGCCTCTGATTGAGGATCATTCTTAATATTATTAGCGATGTCCTCTATAGCTTTCTTGTTAGCGCCGGATTGAGCTAGCATCTTATATAACAGGTCTTGACCCTCCTTCTCCCACCAGCTATCCATGGCAGGACGAGAAGCCAAAGAAGGATCGGCAGGGGCTACCGTCTCATGGATAGGCTGCTGACCTCCGTCCCCCGTGCCCGAATCCCGCTGTCCGAACTCGTATCTCATTGGCTCGTTCTCCGGGACACCGTATCTATTGGAGAACATATCGGCGAACTCAAGCCGCTTCTCATTTCTTAATGTCGATCCAAGGGGTCTTCCGTATCCTTGATTCCATGCCACGGTAGCGTCCTTGTAGTTGACGGCGTTATCGAAATCGGATTTAGAATACATATAGTAATTATATACATTACCTTGAGCGTCCTTGTCAAAAAACTTTCCTTGATTGATGTAATTCCAACCTAACCCCGGGACCTTGCCTTGATACTCATCCACGAGATAATCCAACTGCTGTGTCAATGTCGGTTTCTTCCCATACCTGCGCTGTAGCTCCTTCTTCCTCGGTCCAAGCCATTGTTGGATGCCAAAATCACCGGCGGCTCCTAGGGCTTCGGTGTCCCCTCCGGACTCGGCGGCGATGTTCGATAGGATGCCGATAGCTTGAGTTTGTGGTATCCCTTTCTTTTCTGTCAGATAGTCCCATATCTCATCATACACAACCATCTTACTATCCTCTGATCTACTAGGATCAATAACGTATTTACCGGCACCATAATCCCATTCTGTATTTACCGGACCTCCATCCTCCTTATCCTCCAACTTATTCTTAGACATAATAGCGTTACGGATAAGAGCATCCTTCCCGCTTTCCAGAAGAGGATTATGATCCTCAAACGACCCTCTCTCCTCAAACTTATCGCCTATAGCGTCTAGTACATTTGTGGCTACGTTTACAGGAAATTCCTGATCGTCACCATGAAAATCGTATACGTCATAGACACCTAACCTTCCATCCGGACGCCTATAAATTGTAAAATTACCAAATCCTGACAATGGGGTAAGATCACCAGCAGCTTCGGGATAAAAATCGTATTCAGAAAAAACCGTAGGCTTTCCAGATCTTACCGAATTACGATTCTTCTCAAAAACATCTACCCATTCTCTAGACTTTTTCAAAAGCTTCAGCCTACCATAAGCATCATCTGTAGCCGGCTTATCAGAGCCATATATTTCTTGCTCCGTATCATGTATTTTCTTATCTAACCTCTTTATCTCATCCTTAGTGTCACGATTGAACATCTTCTCAATATCAGTAATGACATTATCAGGAATCCGTATCTCCTTATTATTGCCATCTAGATTATTAGGTTGAGATAAAAATCTCGCCCATAGTTGATCGCTATATTCATCAACGTTAGCCTTCCCGTTTCTGCCATATATAAACTCATTGACCTTGTCAGGAAGGCTAGCATTTGAAGCCACCACATCGGGGGTGACATTCTCGTACAATCTTCTTCTTATGGCATTACCTAAGATATCTTTTAAATACGAAGCCTTATCAGATACATCCTGTCTTACATACAACGGATCATCACCAATAGGCCCACCATCCTTATATTTAACCTTGAAATCAAAATTGCCAATATATTTCTTTACATTATTGATATAATCATTATCATCAGGAGAAGCCTTGCCGTTATTCAATAACCTTCCCTTACCCATCCATTTATAAAGCAAGGCGTCGAATTTGTCTATATCATTACCTTTATTATCCTTAAAGCCACGACCGACAACCTCATTCTTGTATATAGACGCCAAACGCAACATGGTAGCTATACCTGAATTATATGGCTTTAGGATATTCTCCTTATCTATACCAAACTTATTATATATCTTCTTTGTCTCATCATTATCACCTTCTATCTTTATCTGTGTTATACCCTTCGAGTTATAAGACCTGTCATTCCATCCGTTACCATTTAACAACGACCTGAATCTCTTGGCTATATCAACGCCTTGATCACCGATAGCTTGTTTCCCTATATATCTTGCGGATACACCAAACTTAGTCTCCTGCTCGGCGATACCCATGGCAAGCATAGCCATCCTATCATAAGTGTAGCTATCGATATCGAACTCACTCATGATACGTTCCTTGTTATATGATATAGCGTCGCTATATTCCTTTATATTGCCCAGCTTATCCATTTTGGCTATATTATCAATGGCTGATATAACACCAAGGAAAGCGTTGCTAGAATTGACGCCATTCTTTGAGTCATAAGCGTTATAAATCCATTTAGGCAAGATATCAGGAGATATATCACTATTTTTTACGCTTATATTCAATGGCCTAAAATCCTTGTTTATATGAACATTATAATCATCCCAAAGTCTCTTCTCACCGGAATCCTCGCCATAAGGGTTATCCGCTATATAATTAAGCGACCCCTCACGAACGACAAACCTACTTCCCTCTTTCTCCGGAAGTGTATAAATAAAATCACCCTTCTTTATAAAATTATACAGCTCATTCCCCGTATTCCCAAGAAGCCTGATACACCCATTAGATCCTCTTCCAGCAGAAGCCTCATGATGCATAGATGACGATATATCATGATCCCACTTGCCTGTCTTAGGATCAAACCTGGCTCTCTGGAACGATTTCTGGCCATGATACTCGCCTATACCTGACACTCTTGTTATGCCGGCCGGAGTAGACATATTTCCAGCTCCGGCGATAAGTTTTTTATCCTTCGTCGTCTTGGTATAGGTATTATAATCATCGCCAGAAGCACCTACACCTATATTATTAGTGCTATAAAGAATATCCCCGCTCGGTGAATAAACCGTTAGTTTTTTATTCTTCTTATCTACAATAGCATAATTAGATTTATGATCGACGCTCTTGATTATATCCTCATCGCTCATCTTATTGATCTCAACCTCCCTGGATATTATATCCATCAAATCATGATCCTCTTTCTCTATTGACAGCGATGGGTCTGAAACCTTTATCTTATCACCTATCTGTATCTTGTTGATATCAGGGATATCCCTATTCCACGATACAATATCGTCTAAAGATAATCCCAATCTTTTGGCTATACTCCAAAGAGTATCGCCTTTAGATACGGTATACATCTCTCCTCCATCAGCTTTCCGTTCAATCTTCTCTCCCCATAACCCATATTTCTCCCTAGGCCATATGCCGTCTATGGCATCCACATAACCAACGGGATGTTCCCCTTCCAGACGCCGGTTCCGCCGCTCGTCCGCTGGGTACAGGGCGTTGGCCAACGGCTGCGTGATATGACCCAACCCCTTATCCTTGGAACTCGACATAGCATCCACCACAGTCCGATATACAGGTCTTAATTTCTCAGGTAAATATAGCCCCGCCTCATCAACCAACTCACCGATCTTCTTATTTATACCCCTGATACTGAAATTATAATTACCCATACCGTTATTCAACGGGGACAACGTACCTCTTATCCCATTCATACCTTTAACTGCGGCTCCTCCGCTAAGGATATCAAACTCCGGGGATACGTTTCTCAAAGGACTATCATCCATACCTCTAAAATACATAGGACGCTCACCTCTTACGACACGATCAAGATCCTCCTTATATAAATCCTTTATCCACGACGGAATCTCATCCTGTTTATTCTTCTTTGCCATAAATCATGTTTTTCACAAATATACACACAATCAAATGGATATTAAAACATAAGGCGGGAACATGATCCACGTCACATACCCGCCCTTAAGAATATAAGCATATTAACTAGCTATTATCCCACTCGGCGAAATCGCTATCCACACGGTCTTTCAACGCCTTCCTCTCGTTGAGAAACGTTTTATAAGACTCCACGTATGACAAGTCCAGTATGCCTAGCTGGGCGGCGTTGTAGTCGTTCAGCTTCTTTTGCTCCACGTCCTTGTCCCATAGGGCGTTGATACAGGCCTCCAATATCTTGTTGGCCGTCAACGTGGGCCATACCCTGACCTCGTTGTAACTATAGGAGATCACGGGGGACATATCGTCACCCATCTCCCTTGTCTCCTCTCTAACGTCCCACCGGTAAAGGTAGGATCCGTCACCGTCCTTTTCCATAGTGATCGGTATAGTGTCGCTATATGTTCTTTTCATGTCTTGTTATTTAATCGTTATACAAAAAATTCCCGACGTGAGACGTGCGGCTACGCCGACGTTTTACGAAATTCGGGGAAAAAGCAAAGGCGCGAACCGACGTTACGACCCGTAGCGGAAGGCGCAAGATTCGTACTCACGCAAGCGAGGCCCGCACCCTGCCCTTCGTCCGTAGCACCGCCAACCAGCACCGTCTGCATGCGGTTAGCCGATGTGTTGGTGTAATAGTAGTCGCACCAGTAGGTAGAACTACTACCGCCGATCTCCGTAGCTACGATATCACCATCCTCACCTAGGAGCATCTTCTTGGCATAACCATTGGTACGGCAGATGTTGCCTTTCTTGTCATAGCCGGTGTAAGAGGTGTCGCTGAAATTCGACGGGTCATCGGTAGTCCATAATATGGATAATCCCGCATCGCCCGTGGTGACCTGTATATTGGCCCCGTCAGTATATTTCCATATATGGCCGAACGGATTCTCTATACCACGATACCTGTTAGCCTTCAACGTGGCGTGAGTACCGCCGGAAGCGTTCTTCACCACATATGCCTTCTCTCCCGAGCCGTTCCCGAACTCGTTGGTATAGCCGCATGGGATAAGGGGGTTGGCGTTGTTGAAGTTAGTCCAATCCGTCATTTGTATCGGTCCCAGACCTAATCCGCCTTGGGCGAAACCGTTAGCGTCCTTCTGGGCGTTGAAAGGCTTCAGGCTGTCCAGCGTGGCGTACTCGACGGCGAATAGCCAGAACAGGGTCTTGTGGGCGTTGTAGGTATACATTTCCCAACCACTGCCACGTTTCCTTGCGGCTTGCCGGAATTGGTCTCGGGTGAGGTTGGTGACGGGGCGGCCTAGCAAGGAACGATAGGTGCCGTCCCATTCAGCGGTGTTGTCGCCGCCGCGGACGCTAGAATCAGTAGAATTAACACCTTTAGAACTAAACAAAGTCGAATTATTACGATAAATTCTAGCCTCCATAGTAGATATGTAAAATTTATCTATGTGGTTATATCCGGGTAAAGGTATTGCAGAGAACATCGCTTTAAACTTAGTACCATTTGTATATAATTTAAACCAATGTTCAGGGATCTCAACCATAGCCGATTGTGTTAGAATATCATCAACTGCCTCGTCATTGTATCTCACAATACCTCCATTATTATCAATAATACAGCGTATCATCCCGCTCTGCACCGGCAACTCCCGATGTAGTTGCATATTACCTACTCTAACCCCATCAGGACTAGATGATGCAGTATCCCACTCAACACCATACGCATATCTTTCTTCTAGATCTGGTATATCTTCCCAAGCTGGAGACCATTCAGTAGAAATATCACCATATTCAAGTTTAATCTTATGGATGGTGGAAATTGATGTGCCCGTTTTAGGAGAACTAAATACAGCCATATGTGTATTATCAGCTACTGCATCTCCGATATTAGTAATCCATTTAAAAGTCTTACTGGCCTTCCCATTCACAAAGTCAGCCTTACTGAACTGAGCCATAGAACCTACTGCACCAGTAGAGTTATATATAGTGAACATTTCCTTATCATCACCCAACTCTCCAAAAATAGTCAATGTTACTTGTGTTCCTTTAGATATCTGTTCAGTTAGCCAGTAATTAGCCATCTCATACTCGGCATTACTTACCTCTGTACCAGATCCAAGCAATAAATTCTTTCCATATACTGGTAGTTTACGATATTTACCATCATCCATTAAAGATTTAGTTCCATCACCTGTAGTATGTATTGTTAACTGCTTAGTATTATTCTCAGAAAGACCACTTATTAGATTTGTATATACATCAATCCCACCACTTACTGGCATTAAATAATTCATACCAGCATTTACATTTACAGATAAATCTTGATATATAGAGATTTGTGTAGAAGAATTCTGCAATATTCCCGCATCCTGTTTTATATAAAACCAAATAGAATTATCATCATTAACATTATATCCACCAAAAAGACTTGATATATACCTCCCATTATCTCTGACTGGAAATATATTAACAGCGTTGCTTGGAAGCTTCTCTAATAATTTATTATAATTTTCCTGAGATATAGATGGATTGTCACTTGATGTTATCTCCATAACAATGTCAAATACTGTATAATCTGGTTTGACTACTACATCCTTCCACGTGCCATCTCCACAAAGAAACCCACCCTCATCTCCCTTCGCCGGAGCTGGTACCAATCCACTCTCCCCAGCCTGAGACGCCGTAGCGCCAACCATATCCTTGACCTTATCAAGTCTACTGTCTATTTGATTACCATCGTACTTACCAATAAAATCTTCCATATCATTTCAATATATAAGAGGAGGCGGTAAATACCCCCCCCCATATGTTAATAAATCAATAAATTTTCTCATCATTACTAAACCATCTTACTATCATCTTGAACCGGCTCTCAATGTCATTCACGAATCTTGCCAAGAACCAATCGCCACGAAGACGATCACGCCACCTCCGATGATAATCGACAGCCCTGGGGTCGATCTTCCGGTCAATATCATTCACGTCCTTGATCCATACCGGGAGGTTATTAGTATCGTCTTTGACCTCGTTAAAATAGTCATTTATATTTATCTTCTGATCAACCTCCGTCACCAGTATCTCACGGCTATCGTCATTGGTTACAGGATACCTTAACCGCTGGCTCATATCGTTCTTGTCGGCGATAACCATCCGAAGCTCACCGCTGTTGTTGGTATCGTTATAGAACCATGCCTTATTAAATCCAGTTGTTCTTCTAACCTGATAATTAACCTCATCCTGATACCTTCTGGCATCCATCCGATATTGGTAGTTCGTAAGGATCTTATTCACATACTGCTCACGGACAGGTACCTCTATGACGAACGGATATAGCTTACCATAAAATACCTGATACGATTGATTGGTTAAGCCATGAGACCACAATCCCACTTCTCGACTATCACTAGAATAGTTCTTACCAGACTGAAAATAATGCTGGTGCTCGATATAATAATCAGGGGTGTAGGATAAATATGATTTCCACTCACCCTTCAAACAATTATATCCAACGGTAAAGGAAACATCCGTGAAATGGCTGGTGTCCGAAAGCTCCACCGCCTGCCCGTTCCTGTAGAACCGGCCTCCCCTGAATTGGTACTCGCTTGGATTCCCTACCGGTATGTAATCCCTCTTGGTTATCAATACCCTCTTGAAACGATTATCCCAACCCATGGACAGACCTATACCAAAGAACTTGTTATCGATATCATAATAAGACAGCTCAGCATCCGTATCGGCGTTATATATCCGGCTACGGATGATCTTCATCTGAAGATGTTCCTTAAACCAGTTTCTAAGCCCCGGTGTGACCTCCGTAAGATCCCTGCCATTAGAATCTACCTTGAATACCTGACCACGCCTTAAATCGACCCAAAAATGCCCAAACTCGCAACTGATCATATCCCGGCTCTGGGTTCCGGAATATCCTAACGTCGTATTATTATACTCGATACCACGAGAGGCGAAAAGACCACCTGTACCTAGCTCACTATTCTCCGGGGATATTCTCTCCGCCAACACGTCTATAGCGTTGTACAGCCCTACCTGATTCTCAAAGCGGGCTAATATCTGATCCGACTCTATCCCCTTCATGCTTATGAGTTTCCCAAATGAGGTCTTGAACTCATGGTAATCCATAGGCTTGTACGACAGCCAAGGGTCGGTCATGCCGTTCTCCGAAACGTCGGCGGTGCTCCATATGACGCCGTTGGGTCTTTGGTAAGCGCAGTCCCAAAAATTGCTATCATACGTCTCTGGTAATGACCTTCCGCCTAGCGTAAAACGATTCTTGTACACAGGACTCATCTTAAACACATTATCCCTTGATATAGGGACATTACGCTCTTGGGTCCATGATATATAATCCCCTACTTCTGGATAGAAACCCTCATAAGGCTCAGACCCAGCTATACGGAAATTACAATTAATCTCAGACTCCACTAGAAACTGAGGTATGCCGTAAAAATACAGAAAGAAACGACCACTAAGATACATATCCCCGGTCTTGCAAGCCATCTCATAAGCACTCTTACGGCTAGGGAACGAATATAGCGATCCAGTATCCGTGTCAGTCTTATTAAGATAATCCTCCCCGGTATCATAATTAACAAAATAACGTGGATACCCGATATTCCTATAGTCATAGTAAGGGAATGGTATCATATCTCCCTGACCAAACTGGGTCAAGTAAAACATAGGCATTTTTCTTTTAAGCGAGAATCTGGATATAAACACATCACCTCCAAAAACAGGTTTACGCTTACCCTCATCCATCAACCCGCAACCACCTAACGATACCCATCTGATATCCTCTATCTGCCCGTATTGAGCCGGAGAATATTTCTTTATCCTCATATAGGGGCAGGATACGAAAGATTCACGTGTCATAAAATGAGGCGTCATACCAGCCACCTCGTCGTTACGAATATTACACTCATCCTGAATACGGCTGGTATCATAACTTGAAACCAACTCCGGATATTCAAGCATATACTTATCCATACCAAATGACATGAACAACGAATGCTCACGATCGAGGTTGTTTATGACAATAGGCTTACCGCCTACGGTCTCCCCTTGCGAAGAGATATCTGTTACCGGATATAACCCGCTCTTGATATATTTAGCCGTTGACAATCCACGTAACTCTGACTCCCCTATTTTTTGGTAAAATAAATTATAATGAGCGACAGAAGTATAGTAATAAGCATAGTTCCGTCTAGGTCCCCTATCTATCAATGCCGTTAACCACTGATACCTATACTTGCCTATATCCACCACGGACTGGGCTGTGGCCTTGGCGATACCTGTAGCCAGACGGATAGCCGTCAGCGCTATGCCGACAGGGTTGGCCAAAAACATCACGCCTCCACCGACATATTGCTGTGAAGCCGACTGATATGTATACTCAGCTATAGCGGATATTAAATTAGCCATAGCCTCCACCGTAGCCAATGACGTTGCCATACTATAAGCCTTACCTCCTAATATCGTCCATTTAGGGTGATCCTCCACCTCCCTGAATATACCAGAGGATTTACCTAATTGATAACCATCAACAAGGCACTCAGTGGGAGCGTCAGGCTTGTTGAAGGCAATATCAGGGCTTAAGAATGAATACCAGATATTACCCTTCCTATTAAACGGATGCGTTATAAAATTCTCACGATTAATATCCTTATAGATATACATATCATCAGACAAATCGTTGTAAGGATAATTAGGATAAAGGTTAGCCGATCCGTCGGGATCATCGTACTTAAACATATCATAAGCCAGACCCGTACCAATAACACTCTTATCCAAGGCCCTATCTCCACGATATAGCTCGTATCCGATTATAGAGTCACGTCTAGCCTTATCTATAAGACCATTCTCTACCGCTATATCCAGAAACTCATTAACGATATCGTCATCAAGCATCACCCCCATAGGATAAATATAGGAGTCAACTCCATATTGACCGGTCAGTTGAGACGGATTACCCATAAAAGGAGCGACAGAGTTATCAGGGAACTTGTAATGACGTATAGGTTTCTGACAAAATGTGGTTGACGTATTGGGGTACTCAGCGTTATCCCCATTACCGGTGAAATAAGACTTACCCTCAACGGATTTAGGAGACCCATAGTATTTCGTCAAAGAATCTATTATATCCTTCCTCTTTGATCCTCCCGATGATATCCCGATCTTACTTGAATCATACAACTCAAAATTAGCCGGATACTTATTGGTAGACTCCCAATATCCGAAATCACCATACTGATATGGTCTGGGAGCGCAATCAGCGGGTTTATCTCCACATGAGATACATTTCGCCTCATAGGTAACAAATCTTCTTAATTTCAATTCTTTCGTGAAGAAGAATACGTATTTCACCTCCAGTGGCCGAATGCCAAAACAGAACGGGGCGGGGAAGATGGCGGTGCCGGCCGTATAGAATCCGGCAAGCTCCTTCATGTCCTGCCTCATGGCGAAACCGGTGAAGAACACGCATACCGCAGGCTCGATGCAAACATATATCTTATGGAAAGTAGTCTTGTCATCATTCCAGAACAAGTACTTTGGCATCATAAATATCTTATGATCCACGTAATTCACTATAACACCTTTCTTGGCATCATTAGCCAAAGGATTAGGAGCCACGGTACCTTCCTTGTCCGAGAAAAACGTTATACGAACCTTATTGTATGATGATGAGTCGCCGATCGGATAATTATAGTTACCCATCATCTCTATGTACATAATACCGTTATCAGGATCGGATAAACCACTTATGTATTTCTCGTAATCCAACTCCACCCATCTGGCGTATGAGGATACATGTGGATAGAACTTGAAATAAGTCAAGTTGCTTCTACCGAACCAATTGGTCTTGGCGTCAATATCATTCTGCATAGACACACGACCTTCCCAGTCAGTAGTTATACCGGTATTAAACTTAGAATTATCACCATCGCCAAAAAGACACATGGCGTTCTCGATACCAAACTGACTCTCATATTGGGGGAAATAAGCCTCCATCGTATCCATTAACTGATCAAGCATCGTCTCCGTATGCTTCTTTTCTTCCCATCCGGGATATTGATACAAATATGTGCACTTACCCAATGACCCACCTCCTTGGAACGTTGGTAGTTGCACATCGTTAATAGTAGGATTCACGTAAGGATCACCTACCGAACACCCATTAGTACATATACCCTCATCATATAACTGCCGGACATTAGACATATCCTGGCACAAGACCAAGGCGGAAGAATCTATGTCAGACGGGAATTTATCCTCATCCTGACCATCCAGCCATTCCTGAACCAGATCTATGATATTCTTGCCTCCACTAGAGTAATTATCAAAATCACACAATACAGAAAACTTCCTTTGAGACTCAGCATTACTTTGTATTAATGTAGTAGGCTCTGTCTCCGTATAATCACTAGCTAACTTATATATAAAATCAATCCTAGAATCCACCAAAGAGTTTTTATCCAATATAGTCCTGGTCTCTATCCTCTCGATATCATCACATCCACTAGGGAAATCGGGAGCCTTTATACCGTCTTGATCCTCCGGCAATGATATAGCAGCGCACAACTCGTCAGTAATACCTACATTAGATTCTATGATATCACACAGGTTCTCTATATTATCAGCGATATAATCAATAGCATCATCTACCGTAACATCTTCCCCCATCGTATTGATAACGAATTGGGTCTCTCCTACCGTGGCATATTCCTGCTCTACATATCTGAGTTGCTTGACATCTAGCTGATTCTTGCATTCTCCTCCAAAATCATCAAATCCCCAAGACGGGTCGTTTATGATCTTTGCCGTATTCTTAAACTGCCAAAGATGACGGCGGCTGTTCCCCGCGCACTGCGGGTTGTTCTCCAGCACCGACGCAGCCGACAGGTCGTCAGAGTTACCGTCCTCATCAACGATAACCTCCATTTCCTCCCTTGTGGCCGGACGAGGGATAAGCGGGAATCTAGCCGTCCTGTATCCTGTATTGGTAAAGAATCTTATACCCAACGGATATACCTCGTCACGCATGAAAGAGGCGTATTTAGAGCAAGCCACACCGTCTTTATACAAATTCTCCGTGGCTATAGATGTCTGCCATTTAACGAAATGACCCAAGAAGTTGACGACCGGTTGAAGATTCCATTCGTTCTCCACGGTCAAGCCGTATTGAAGAAGACGATTCCCGACAGACGTCATGCCTCTGGCTGTCTTATATACCGGTATTTCCTTGGATAACTTCTCCATGGTCGTACGCTCGCTATACTGATCCGTAAGGTAATAGATGGTCCTTTCCGTTATCGGATGTATACCTTCTATGAAATACTCAAGAACCGGGCTTTGCTCACCATTAAACCCAACCGTGTTCTGTATAACACCTATCTTATAATGAGATACCTGCTTATCTATATTGGATACAGTAAGGCGGATACCCATATTGGTTGACCTACCCCATAAACCATCGCGGATAACCATATCTTGACGATCGAATAACATGATTGGGTTGGTCAATGAGCAATATCCGGTCTTCTCTATCCCGAACTCATCGCACAACGCCACGCAGAACTGGTAGGTCCCGGCACGCAGGCTTCCCCCGAACTCCACGACCTCAGGCTCCACGCACGGGGCCGTCAGCAACGGGAACACCAGCAGCTTCTCGCAGGCCAGCCTACACCTCTCTATTGGCTTGTCATCCCCACATGTCTTATACCCATGGTAATGATACCAAAAGTCACCATCATCATCCGGGTTAAGGGCCTTATCGACCATAACATATCGCTGGGGATTATATCCATCGGTCCAGTATATCACCTTCCCGCATTTCTCGTCCTTGATCTCTATATCGAAGATCGGATGATGAATGGAGAAATTAAGACAAGGGTCATCAACCCAGTCCTCTATCAGGACCTCCATCAAATCACATATCTCATCAAAACGACCATCCGACTCCTCAAGCCTCTCGCCAAGGATACGATGGATGTCCTTTCCCGATCCAGCCAATTGATCCTCCACGGTCTTGATATAATCCAATGACCGCATGAACGTGATCTTAGACGTATTATCATCCGGATTGGATAGAAAGAAATAAGTGTTATCACCAGCTATGTCATTCTTATACCCAATAACCTTATAGCCATCAAATCGCTTACATAAAAGGGTACTAGGCTCGTTCTGGATCTTAAGCTGGCTTCCATCGTCACCCTCTATGGTAGCGTTCAAGGCGAAACTATATTCAGACGGGGATAGATCCTGTGGATGCTTATCCCTGTTCATCCCGGAGTCGGGAACCGCTATGTTAGAGTTATTTTGCACGACATTATCTTTTTCGCAAATATAATAAATCCACCAGATAATCACTTATGTGGCGGATTCTAATAAACAGTACGTATTATGCAAAACATTCAAATCGTACAAAAATAAAAAATCCTCCAGACTTTCACAAGTCAGGAGGAGAACTAAATACTTTTAAACGCTCGTGTAAAGTACAAAAACACAACAATTACAAATTTTTACCCATGTAGTTCGATTGCTTATCGGCATCCTCTACAGATATGTAAAAGAAACCGTTAGTCACGTATCTCTCATTGACATCCACAAAATCAGTAGATCCTTTATCCACTCCTTTCTTCGATCCCTCATCACACACAGCTACCAGACTATTAAAGTCATTGGAATAACCTACGACTACACCGTGTATATCCCGATTTCGAGGATCGAATACGTACCTCATCTTACATCTGTCATAAGCTAACTCTAAAGAGCTTTTGCTTAACCTCTCATCTAATCCAGCACCCGCTACCAAGGCCAAAACGCTCTTTGATATGTCACTCATGGTGGTATCCTTGGTCGGAGCCTTAGGCATAGAAACGCCTTCCATGACAAAATCCAACGCCTTATCTACAAGACCATCGAAATCATCATCTCTTATATAATCCTTAAGTACCTCCAGTATATATAACCGGACATGGAGTTCGTTATTTACATCATTCAATGTGACCATAATACTAGTTTTCGGCAAAGCTAGATTATTCCCACGCAATAAAAGATCAAATATGTCATAAGTGAAGGATTAAAAAAAATAAAAAAACTCTCCTATCCTCACGAACAAGAGAGCCGATGTGTTTATATTATGAAGAAAAATCTATTCACCTATTCTTACAATACAGTCACGAGATTCCTTGTTATAGATCATCGTGCCTACCTTAGAATACAAGGTCTTTATATTTTGCCAATTATCCTCACCATGAGCGGATACGTTAGTGGGAGCGTCACCGGTATAAACCTCCTCGCCTCCGATATTGACAAAATCATATCCACGTTTCTCCATAGAACCGCCCTTATATGCCGTGAACCTGATAGTGACATCACCTTTCTCACGACCACCATACCAGTTACCGTATATACTGCATCTGATCTCAAGAGGTAATTTATCGTAATTATCGCCATCCAACAACGGTCCCATCTGGATCAAGGCGGCCTCATTACCTGATTCCATGTTATCACCACCGTGGATAAGATAATCACCTACCCGCTCCTGCGTGGTCTGGTACTGTTTACTCCAACCAACAAGCTTGCCGTCAACGTCCGGGAGGCCGGTGTTATCGAAACCGGTAGCCGTGTCAAAGTCAATGCCGTCCTCGTCAGCCCAGATATACCTAAGAACAAGGTAATCGAACTCCGGGATGATCACCACCGGGACGGACTCCTGCCTGCACACGAACGTCTTCTCCTCCTTGGTTCCCTCTTTTATAACCTTATACGTTACCTGACGTATCTCACCAGTCTCATTGATATCAGCGGTAACCTTAACCTCAGCAGGACCAGTACCACTTGTCTTATCTAAATGTATCCAATCATTTTTCTTTGCCATATTATCTTTTTTTTCTTTTTAAAAACGTATATTCGCGTCATAATCGCGGGGTGGAGAAGAGGTATCTCATTAGGCTCATAACCTAAAGATCGAGGGTTCGATTCCCTCCCCCGCAACTAAACCAATTTGATATACTTATCAAAAGCATTGGGCCACATCCGCTCATAAGACAACATCCTTCTCCTATTATCCTCAGCCAGTTCCCGATAATCATTTAACGTGATCATCGACATCTTAAGCTCCTTCATAGCCCTAGCGAACTTACCCGGTTCCTGTTGGGCGTATAGCTTATAAGCGTCACCAGCGCCCTGTACCAAACCGTTCACGGCAGCGTTCTCAAAGATCTTCATCTTGATATACGTCTCAACATAATCCTCAAGATAACCTAACGCCGTTTCAGGTATATACGGAAGACCGTCATCATCCTTAGGCGTAGCACGATATATGATATAAATAAATCCATCAAACCCGGTATACATAGTATTGCCGGATATAGTTATATCATAATTATCCCAATCATACTTATCCCGATACTTGTCAGCGGCGCAATCACGCCTCAACCCACGACCTATCGATAATCTTACAGGATGATGGTAATGGAAGCGAACCTCATGAGACCCGATATATATCTTCTCCGTGATCGTCTTCTCAAACTCCTCCTTACAGCACTCGGTGCAGGAGTTCCAACGGAAACCGCGCTCGGTGCGCTCGACCCAGCCGATCTCGTGTTGGAGGTCAGCCTTAGCCTTGTCGCCGCCAGGAATCTCACAGATAAGAGGCTCACACCTATAGGCGTCAAGCATGTCGAAAAAATCGGAAGGCAATACCGCCTGTTTATTACTGGTCTTGACAACCGCCTCGGACATGACCGCTATAACACCCCCGAACCTTTTCAAGGCGATCTCAGCCCACCTATAAACAGATGAGGTATCTATAGCCCCGCTATCATCGTATTTATGTAAATCGGCCTTGATCTCGGCCAATAACCCTTTTATAGTCATATTTAAGTCTTTTGCACAAAGATATGTATTTGAATCCGTGATACAAAAAAAATCCAGTCTACCCTCACGGGCTAACTGGATCACAAAAAACTTCTACAGCTTGTAAACCCATTTAACTCCAAATACCTTACTCTCCGACTCAACCTCCCGATACAAGAACTTATATCTCCTACCTGATTCCATAGCCAACCTACACTCCCTGTTCAACGCCGGAGAAATATAGAGATGGAAATACTTGTTCCGAGGCATAAAATCAATGCACGTATGGACATAAGAGTATCCACCCGTCCCACGTCTGTTAATAGTACCGGTAAGCTTATTCAAATATATCTTACGATTAGGATTTATCTTATGACACAGATAACCGATGTTGTTTATATAAACCCCACCCTCATTATCCAGATACTTATCACGTATGACTTTCCATATCAAGGACTGACATTCGAGAATATCATTCTTGTCCACGATCGTATGTTTCCTTCTCTTGCCGTTCTTAGACATAATAGATCTATAAAACCGAAGAAAGTACTGATCAAGTATTTTAAATGACTTTGTTTTCATATCACAAATATAACGATTTCATCCTAATACAAGAAATTTATACACAAAAATACACCGCCTATACCAAGGATGAGGCAAACAGGATAGCCGACAATAACCTACAATCCGATGGTATCTCTTACGCTAATGGCTTGGCGCAGGCCGATAGATGCGATTGCCCACAAACGTGGAGCGCTAATGTAGTGGATTATAGTGAAAGTGGAAGTTGCATTGACTTTACCGTAGAGTATAGTAACCCATGTAATTCTAATAAAACCATAACAGTAACAGGAGGAGCCGAGGCGAACACCTCCACAGGTATGGAAATGACTACCAGCACTACAGTTACAATTGGTACAGGTAACGGATCTACTAATGGTAGAATGTGTTTTCAAGCAGGAATAAAGCCGGGAACGGCGCATGCGGCTTGCACTACTGGCGGGCAATGTTAGTGATGTATATAAAAAAAAGAGAGGTTAATTAGCCTCTCTTTTTGTTATATATCCCATCTTATCAACAATTACCACTACCATAACCAATAGCATAAGCCGAACTACATAAACAATCTTGTGGCAATGAAAGGCTTCCTGAAATGCTTCCGCTCCCAGATGGAACAGTCACAGTTCTGCTAGCCGATACATCACCTACTATATCGTTAGGTCTTCCTCCTACCTCCACTGTTACGGATTTTGACGATCCACATGGATTTGTGTATGATAATGTATATGGTACAGTACTTATTAATTGACTGGATGATGAACAATTCATGGGTCCCGTTACTACATTAGCGCTCCACGTTTGTGGGCAATCGCACTCTGTTGTATTGATGAAGCCTATATCTAGACGGTAAACATATCAAATGAATCTAAGATCTCTTTTCTTGGTATGATTCAATATTCTACTTATATGTCTGGTACTTAATCCCGTTTTATCTTTTATCTTATCATAGATATAGCCCTTGGACACGTATGCTGATACATCTCCTAAATCCTTTATAATTTTATCATACATATCATGCACCTCATTATATCTTATGATTGAGCTATCCCTCATCCCTCTTTCGCCTATACCATCAACTATGGCATCATTGAAACCGAAGAAATTAATTATTGACCTTATTATATTTATCATCACTGAATCTTTTGAGTTTTCTTGTTAATATCCATATCCGGATTCTCGTCCGTAGGTATCTGTAGTTTGGTTATCGTCTCTCTTAACGTCTCGGATACCACATATTCCAGTAACTTATCAGGGCATATGAAATCATAATCCCATTGAGATATACATGGATCATCTTTTCCCGTTCCACATCCCCCTAGTTCTAACGCCGCTTTCCTGTCAAGGGTTATAAGATCCACGTTTATAGCCTCTATATTTATATCAGGTATATAGATATATCCATCATTGACGTAATAATAATATTGATCTATATTACCATATTTACGTTCCTTATTATTAGCGTATTTTCTTAACGATATAGGAGTGAATATGATATCATCCATGATGTTCGATACCTTTATAATAGCCGGTCCTATACGGGTGTATATCATATCGGGCAACCTTTTCTTAGATCTCATAAGTACCCTGCATAGTTTAAACTCATCAAAACAACAATCAATTTTCCGAACTCTCTCCATCTCCAGGCAATTGATATGGGTGTATAACGATTCCTCGCCGAACAAAGTTCCGTCAGCGTATTTCTGGGCTATATACGATCTGGCTTTCTGCCTTCCTATAGATAATATCCACCTCCTACTGACATGAGCGTCCTTATTGATGGAGTTCATATCATTTATGATCCTAGATACAAATTCTGAATTTTTCATGTAGCGAAATATTAAGGAGGGGATATACCCCTCCGGTTATTACTTTTTCTTCTTAACCTTGCCCCCACATTTCAGTTGAGGTTTCTTTTTCTCGGAGACCTTGCCTCCATTAGCCATTTTCTTTTTCTTATTGCAAGCCATAACTTAATGTATTAATATTAACGATACAATATTAATGATTTTATTTAATAGATAAACAATGCGCATTGAATAAGCTAAATTCACATCGAGTCAGACGGTATCTCTTACGCTAATGGCTTGGCGCAGGCCGATAGATGTGATTGCGTGGAGCCAACAAAGACGTGGTCATGGTCGGTATCTATGAATAATGATTGCATGAGCCATGAACAACTTGTCACATCAAGAGGATTTACGATTACGTATAATAATCAATGTGGTAGATCTATATCTGGTTCTGTGAGTGGTATAGGATATACACAAAACGGAGAAGAGCAGGTCAATAGCGCTAGCTTTACAATTCCCGCAGGATCCGGAACCAAGAGTGGAAGTGTATATTTTAGCCGAGAAGTGGTATGTGGAGATGTAACAATCTCTGGTCATGATTCAGGTAATTGTTGACAATCACTGCTGTTATGGTTTTTAATAAAAAGGAGAGACTTATTAGCCTCTCCTTTTTTGTTATACATCAGAATCTTAACAGTTCCCAGATCCTCCTCCAGAAACCCTTATAGACCCACATTGTACTCCTGAATCAAAACCTATGACACCGGTTTTTTTACCAGACCCAGTAGGTATACTTACGGTAGTACTTCCAGCCGTAACGGTTTGTCCAAGATCATTCCTACCAGTAACAGTTACAGTTATTGATTTAGATGATCCACATTGATTATTGTAAGACACTTCATAGGAGCACCTTAATGTGGATGTAGAACCAGACAGGCCATTACAAGGATCACCGCTCAGCATAGCGTTGGCGCTCCACGTCTTTGTTGGCTCCACGCAATCACATCTATCGGCCTGCGCCAAGCCATTAGCGTAAGAGATACCATCGGATTGTAGGTTATTGTCGGCTATCCTATTTGCCTCGTCCTTGGTACAAGCCTCATATTTACCAGCGATTTGCTTATAACTGATAGTCTTAGGAGTACAGTTACTAGGACAGTTCGTAGCCTTGACATTCCCCCATCGATCATCATTACCAACCTTCGCAGAACAACCTGCATCCGCTAATGCCTGAGCTTGAGATCTAAACCTATCTATCTTATCGCTAGCTTGAGCGTTGGCAGAAGACGTGCTAGAAGCGCATATAGATCCAGAAGGTACATCCGAATAGGTAATCGTTACTCCACAAGGCTTATCAGATGGGCAATTCCTACTTGTAACAGAACCTCCTTGGAAACCAAGCGTATTACAGCAAGCAGATCCATAGCTTCTATATTCCTCATCTCCACAATCATTTCTATATAAAGCTACACTTTCGCCAGATCTACACTCAGCGTCTCCTACTCTACTCCAAGAATTAGGATCACAACAGCTATCGCAAGAACCACCAGAACATCCACATGAGCAATACTCATATACCCGATCCTCGGTCTGGTCAGCATGACATCCATTCCTATCGCTCCTTCTGTATGTAGCCCAAACATCGCCACTAGAGCAATATTTTCCACCATCATAACTCCAACTAGTCCAATCTGGAGGAGTATCCTCACAATCGCCGTTCTTGTTGGCGTAAGCCTGAGCGGCGATTCTGGTAGCCGAGTCATTTCTGAAAGCGTCTTGAACCTCGCTGTTGGCGTCAGCCTGAGAAACCGTTGATGTTATAGGGTCTAATCCTAATGAGCTATAAGGAACTGATATAGCCACACCTTGTCTACAAGAACCGCAATTATCCTTGTAGAAAGTAGCGCTTCCAGTACCGGTCCATACACAAGTTCCATGTTGGTTAGCGTAATCCTGTCCCTTCTGGTCTAAGATCTGCTCGGCCTTGCTTCTGGCATCCGCCAAAGAAACCTTGCTGGTGATAGCCGTACCGCCGTTAACCTGCGTGGAGGTCACGGTAATCCTCTGGCCTACGCCGCCTTCGGCGCAGTTGTTCTTATAGAAGTCACGGCTTGCCACGTAAGTCCATGTACATCCTCCATTCTTATTGGCGTAAGCCTGACCATCAGATCCACGAACCGCGTTCTCAGCCTTCTTGTTGGCGTCAGCCAAGGAAACGGTGGAGGTGTACGGGTGTCCCGGAAGCTTGCTGCTGCTTACGGATACCATGTCGCCCACGCCGCCGTCTACACAGTTGTTCTTCTGGACCTGTCCGGTATAACTTCCTGTCCACGTACAAGCACCCTTCGAGTTAGCCACGCTCTGTCCCTGAGTCGTAACAGCCGCCAATGCCTTGGCGTTAGCGTCAGCCTGAGATACGCATGACTTGAACTTACCGCCTGTCGTAGGATTAGGATCTGTGACATCATCCTGAGTTACGGTAACAGAGCTTCCAACTCCACCATCCGCACATTGACGGGTAAAGGCCTTGGATGCCGTACCAAACCAGAAACATGTATTATTACCACCAGCTATATACCGCTCTTGATTATCAGGATCAGTATAACAGGTATTGGTATTACGTTGATGTAATTGAGAGATACAGTCCTTACATACGGTCTCTATAGTCTCCCATACCGGTTGCTCGGTCTTCGTATGGCACGTATCATCATAGTTCTTGTTGACGAACGCCTGACCCATTCTGTCGATATAGGCCTTAGCCAAAGCGTCTGCCTCTTCCTGAGAACGGGTTGAGGTAAAGAACTGACCCATAAGATCCGGGGTTACGGTGATAGGATCTGCATACTGACAAGTAGGACACTTAGGAGTGAACTCCTTGCTATAATTACCTACATATATCTTCAGTTCGTCGCAAGTACCACGATCGTTGGCTATAGCCTGACCTTGCGCCTTGACAGCGGCCTTGGCAAGCTCATCGGCGGCGAACTGGCTCTCGTATGAGTAGAACGGACCTCCGGTCACGTCAGCCTCAGTAACGGTAACTGAAGACGGGATAAGACCAGACGGACAATTATTCTTCTCAAACGCCTCGCTATAATGACCGGTGTACTTAGGAGCCTCATGGCAAGTACCACGCTCATCGGCGATCTTCTGACCTTGATTCATGACAGCGGCCATAGCGACTAAGTTAGCCTCATCCTGTGATACACAAGACTGGAACGGATGACCTTCCACCATATCTTGTGTCACGGTGAACGGATTTCCTACCTGATTAGCGCCACAATTGCTCTTCGTGAACTCGAAGCTAGCCTTGCCGGTATACATAGTGGCGTTAGAGCAAGTACCCTTGGTGTTAGCCAAAGCCTGTCCTTGAGTCTGTACGGCGGTCATAGCCATAGCGTCAGCGGCGGTCTGGGAGTCGTTAGACTGGAATGGGTGTCCTTCTACCATATCTTGGGTGATCGTCACCTTAGATCCGATCTTACACTCACCACAGTTGTTTCTCGTAAACTCCAAGGAAGCACGGCCGGTGTACGTACAAAGGGCGTGGATATTGGCAAGGGCCTGTCCTTGGGCGTCAACGGCGGCCTTGGCCTTGTTGTTGGCATCCTCCTGAGATACGGTAGATGTGAACGGATAACCGTCAACCATCCTATCATTTACCGTATAAGTACCACCAGTGCCAGCACCACAATTGTTACGGGTAAACGTACGTGTATAAGTACCGGTATATACAGGCACCTTCTCGCACTTACCTTTCACGTTAGCCACATCCTGACCTTGAGCCTCGACGGCGGCCTTAGCCTTATTGTTGGCGTCTTCCTGAGATACGGTAGACCTGAAATCTCCTGTTACCATAGTCTCATCCACGACAACCTTAGTACCGTATTGAGTCTCATCACAGTTGTTACGAGTGAACTCCTTATTATACCTACCGTAGTAGATCGTCTTCTCCTTACACTCACCTTCTAGGTTGGCTTGTTGCTGGGCGTTAGCCTCAAGATCGGCCTTAGCCTTATCATCAGCGTCCTTCTGGGAGATAATAGAGAAGTACTTACCAGCAGCTACAACATAAGTATAAGGTTGACCGATATGGAACTCATCGCAATTGTTTCTAGTGACTGTCTTCTCCATCCTTACGTTATAGTAGACGTTAGTCTGACAGTCGCCACGCTCGTTGGTGATAGCCTGACCTTGCGCCTCGACAGCGTCCTGCGCCAGCTTGTTGGCGGCATCCTGCGATACCGTAGAAGTGAACGGATATCCAGAACACATCTTCTCGTCCACAGTGAAGTCAACAGGAGTAGAACCCTCAGGGCAGTTGGTTCTCTGGAATACCTTGGAGTACGATCCGGTAAATACCGGTATCTTCTCACAGTTACCCTTGATATTCGCTATATCCTGACCTTGAGCCTCGACAGCAGCCCTTGCTAGGCTATTAGCGTCTTCCTGAGACACGATGGATCTGAAGTCCCCTGTAACCATCGTCTCATCGACAACCACATCAGTACCGTATTGGGTGGAATCACAATTGTTACGGGTAAAGGTCTTGCTAAACTTACCATAATAGATATTCTCCTTAGGCTTACACTCACCCTCCAAATTGGCTTGTTGTTGACCGTTCTTCTCAATATCCTCAAGAGCCTTCCTATCGGCGTCCTCCTGAGAGATGGAAGATACGTACTTGCCCTCAGGAATGATATAAACATATTCCTGACCGTCACTGAACTTATCGCAATTATTACGTATAAACGTCTTCCTCTGCTCCTCGTTATACCAGATATCGGTTATACACTCACCATGCTCGTTGGCGTATTTCTGACCGTTCAGGGCTATATCCTCCATAGCCTTGGCGTCTGCGTCCTCCTGCGAGATAAACGACTTGTAAGTCCTTTCCTCGACCGTATACAACACCACCGATCCATGTTGGTTGGCCAGACAGTCGTCCTTGGTGAACGGCTGAACCATCTTGATATTATAATAAACGGGTTTGGCGTCTTGGGCTATCATATACTCCTTGACAATATTACCGTCCTTTGACGTTATACGGAACTTAGCCGTACAGATCTGACCGGTATAATTAGCCTTGTATACGATATTAAGCTTATTATCGCCTACCCCATGGCTCTTGTCGTTAATGGCAAAGCAATTACCCTCGACACAATTCTTATCTATTTCCCTTGCCATATTATCCTTCAGTTATTCTCCATGAAACATCATCTCCAGCCTCTACCCTCACGATTTGGGTATCACCATCCTTATTAAGCGTCAACCTTTGCGGATCCACGTTGAAGGGTGGTTCCGGTTCCGGCTCACTACCATCACCGCAAGTGCAACATACCAGCTCGATATCATACTCGGTATTGGACTTGATATCGATGACAACCTGACCGTTCTCGCTAGTCACGTTATCGAAGTCATGATCAAGTATGATATAAGGTATATCATTAGGCTGTTGATTGATATTAACAACCTTACCATTCAAGACAAACATCTCATGATGCTGTTCGTTATCCATATTCTTAGGCATAGCTATGACAAAGCTAGCCTCATACAAATCAGTGGCTCCTGGATCCTCAGGATCGGCATACACTATATATCTGCTATCCTCTTCCGGGACCTTCATGGATAAGCCGTTCACGTTCATGGAGACTATATAAGACTTGCTCACCGAGCCACCAAGGGTAAGGCAGGAAGCCTTGACCGAGGCGGAGTTGAGCTTGGCGTTGATGGTCGCCGTCCCGCCCTCCATGTCGAACATGATACTGGTAGGATCCACGCTTACCCGCTCTATACCCTTCTGGGTTATAGTAGCGAGTTTCGTAACCTTGCCTTTCTCGACCGCCACGTAAGTCTCCCTAGGCAACCTACCCATCCATCCCGGCTCTACCTTGATAGCCACCTTGTCGGGACCGGTACCGGAAATCTTGTCGTAGGACACCCATGAGGAGCCTTGCTCGATCTTGGCAAGAATATCTTTTAAATTACTAGCCATATCACTCCGCTTGCGTTATAGTCCATTTATCACTCTTACCTACGATAATCTCCAAAATCTGCTCACCACCCTCAGGAGGATACTCGAAGTTAGTAGGCTTAATCTCAAACACGCTGGCGCCACCACAACCAAGATCACAGATCATGTCCGGCAACCATCCCTCCTCGAAAAACCGTTCTATAAGCTCCCTGACAGCCTCTGAAAAAGAGTCAAGCTCTAACCTGTCTACGGGAAGAGATCCCTTCTTGAGGGTCTCACCACATACCCAGCCGTCACACTCGGAAGCCAAGACCGTATCGTACACTCTTTTAGCCATAACATGAGGTATTTAAAATATTACTATTCAATGTAGTATATACGATATTAACATCAGTGAACTCATCACCCATGCAATATTTCTTCTTAAACTTAACGGACCTGCCAGAAACGACATATCCGTCATTAGGGACGATAGTACCACAATAGGTAACACTGAGCACATTCAACGGCTCGTATCTTAATCTGACAGCTTGAACGCCCTTGAACGAGTCACGTTGGATGGACGCCGTAGCGCCAGATACGGCAACTAGCTTTCTTACCAGAGACTCGATTACGCTATTCATGCTATCACCGTTCCTGATATCTGCCTCAGGGAACGACTGACCGTCATATATGATCTGGGAACTATAGATACTGCACTCGTCCCCCGGTCTGTATTCCGGCTTACATGGATTACAATTATTTCTCATATCAAATCAATTTATTGATCATTCTTCTTAATTCAAGTATCTCGGCATCCCTATCCCGTATAGCCTTTATCATAGCGTTAAGGACATCAGACATATCACAATTAGGGGACAATCCCAGCGACTCCACACGAACCTTATCACCGGGATAAATACAATCGGTACTCATGTACGTAGAGCACGGTACTTTCGTGTCGTCTACAGTAGGTCTGTATTGTTTTTTATTGCAACCATTCATTACCAAACCTCCTCTTCAGTCCCGCTATCCCCGCCGCTACCACCGGCGTTGACAAGCTCGTTTATAATCCTCTTCAAATCCAGAACCTCACGATGGTATAAATCTATCTGCTTATCCCTAGACGCTATAATACGCCTCAACGAGTCTATAACTACAGAGATATCAGTACCTTTCTCTATACCATCCACCACCAACTCATCGCCTGAGTACAAGACGCATTTATCATACAAGGTTATAGGACATCCATAACCAACACAAGGTTCGTCCTGACAATCCCGATCGCAAGGATCACAAGGATCGTTAGGGCATTTGTTAAAAAACCTATCTATCTTAACGCCATGACAACACTCTTCGGGACGTTCCCGTGAATGATCATGACAACAACCACCTGAATTACGCATATGAATAATATTAATGTTTTTAGCAAAGATACAGATTTGGTTTGATTATAAGACAACAAGACGTATGAAACAATAAGAGGTAGAGACCATAAGCCTCTACCTCCAAAACACTAATCTAACATTATGGAAAACACAAACGCATTCTTACCAATAACACTGATCATCCTGATCGATATTCTCAATCCATTTCTCGCACTCAAGATTAAGATCAGCGTACTCCTGCCCCTCTACCATCAAAACCTCACGGGCTTTGGCATTGGCGTCCTCAACCGATATCCATGACCTAAACCTGTTTGCTTTGATAGAGTAATATACTTTACCGGACTTATATCCGAACGGACATATCTTCTCGAACCAATCACCGATCATAGTATTATAGAATACAGGTGAGCAACTACCCTCGGCGTTAGCCTTCTCCTGACCTTCTTTCATGAACTTCCTATAAGCTAACGTATCGGCGTCTATCTGGGATATATCGGATATGACAGCTCCGGCTGGTAATTCATATACAATACCTTCCTTGCCTGATGTGCCAGCCTCGCAGTCGTTCTTGTAAAACAAGCCACGAAGAGGCTGTGAGGCCCAGTCCTCGCAGCAAGCCCCGACGGAGTTGGCCTCCCCCTGCCCGATCCGTCCAAGCTCCACCCTAGCCTTATCATTGGCATCTTTCTTGGATACGTAAGAGACAAACCTGCCTTCCTCTATACATACCTGCTCCTTGGATCCCTTACCGTTTACGCAATTGTTCTTGATAAACTCATCGCATACCTGATCATTATACCATACAGCCGGTATTATGTCGGCATATGTATTGGCGTAGTCCTGACCGTTGGCTTTGATATCATCCTCAGCCTTGTTGTCAGCCCCCTCCTGCGTATCGCCAAAATAGACGTTGGCCGGGACCCGGTAGTCAACAGAACCGCCCACATACCCGGCAGGAGGGTTGTTTCTGGTGAACGTCCGTACTATTTCTTTATTACTGTATATCATTACGATTCACTTTGTTACAAAGATAGATATTTTATCAATATGAGACACATAACCGTAAATGCAAATATACAGTTACCTAATCATTAGTTTTTTTGGCAAAAAAAAATGGAAGGTGATTATATACAACTTTACACTACAAATACTGTCTCTTATACACATCTGACGCT